>Ga0065714_10064937_pt1 | contig 15126 bp, 15 predicted proteins | sample MisRhiReplicate2_FD_59101 | JGI IMG/M metagenome (GOLD analysis project Ga0065714, IMG submission 59101) | Miscanthus rhizosphere microbial communities from Kellogg Biological Station, MSU, sample Rhizosphere Soil Replicate 2: eDNA_1 v2... | ecosystem: Host-associated > Plants > Roots >...
AAACAAAAACTGGAAAACCAATTAGCCATAACCAAAAATTTCAAGGGGAAAACGTTGGTTATTCCCGGAAATCACGATTGGTATCACGGTTTGGAAGGCTTAAAAGCTCAGGAAGAATTCGTAAAATCTTATCTGAATGATAAAAAAGCTTTTTTACCTAAAAATTCTTGTCCGATTGACGATATTAATTTAACCAAAGACATCAAACTGATTGTTCTTGATTCTGAATGGGCTCTTATCAATTGGGACAAATATCCAGGAATCAATAAAGGCTGCGAAATCAAGACGACAGCAGATTTTTATGCCGAGTTTAAAGATTTAATTACAAAAAATCAGGACAAAAGAATCATTGTTGCTTTGCATCATCCCGTCATCAGCTCGGGTGTTCATGCAGGTTTTAATTCGGCTAAATCTCACCTTTCATCGTTTCAGGGAAAACTTCCCGTTCCGGGAGTTGCGAGTTTAATTAACGTTTTGCGAAGTTCTTCCGGTGCAAGTATGGAAGATATTAGCAATGCACATTATGCAGAATTTGCCAATAGAATCAAAAGTATTATTCAGGATAAAGAAAATGTGATTTTGGTTTCTGGTCATGATCACAATCTACAATATCACGAAAACAAAAATATTAAGCAAATCATCAGCGGTGCGGGTTCTAAAACCGATCCGGCAACGATTGTTGAAAAAACGGACTTCTCTTCCGGCGGAAGCGGATTTGCTGTTTTAAATCTCAGAAAAGATTTAAGTTCGGATGTTGAATATTTTTCGACCAAAAATAATAAACTTGAGAAACTAACACAGATTGCAGTCCTTAAAAAACCAGAAGAGTTTCAAAATAATTATCCCGATGCTTTACCAGCAACCGTAACATCTACGATTTATTCCGAAAGACAGACTAAAGCAGGAAAATTCTATACTTGGCTTTGGGGAAATCATTACAGAAAATATTATGCACTTCCGATAGAAGCCAAAACAAAAAATCTTTCAGACATGAATCCCGGATATTCTCCTGTCAGAGAAGGTGGCGGAAACCAGTCGAACAGTCTTCGTTTGAGAACCAATGACGGACAGGAATTTGTGATGCGGGGAATCAAGAAAAGTGCAGTCCGTTTCTTGAATGCACAGGCTTTTAAGAAAAACAGTTTCGGAAGCGAACTCAACAATACTTTTCCAGAAAGGTTTTTACTGGATTTCTATACAACCAATCATCCGTTTACAGGATTTGCTGTCAACAATATGATTGATAAACTTGGGATTTTCCACAGCAATCCTGAATTGTATTACATTCCGAAACAAAAATCATTAGGAAGATACAATCAAAACTACGGCGACGAACTGTATATGATTGAAGAACGCTTTTCTTCTGATCCTAAAACTTTACAGTCATTGGATAATGCTTCAGACATTGTTTCAACTTCAGATGTTCTGAAAAATATGCGAAAAGACGGTAAATATTCAGTAGATCAGGATCTTTACATCAGAGCAAGAATTTTTGACATGCTGATCGGCGATTGGGACAGACACGAAGATCAATGGAAATGGGCAGAATATAAAGTTGGTGATAGGGTGATTTACAAACCGATTCCCCGAGACAGAGATCAGGCATTCAGCAATTACGATGGTGCTGCTTTTAAAGTGTTGATGAATATTCCTGCAATTCGTCACATGAAAACGTTTAAAGATGATATTAAAAGCGTCCGCTGGATGAATATGGAGCCTTATCCTATGGATTTGATTTTCCTAAAAAATGCAAAGCAGGAAGACTGGACGGCTCAGGCAAAATACATTCAGGAACATTTATCAGATACTGATATCAATCGTGCTTTTGATAATTTACCGAAAGAAGTTCAGGATGAAACGATTACAGACATTCAGAGAAAACTGAAGCTGAGAAAGGGTAAACTGGGAGATTATACTACGAGATATTTTGACGTATTGCAGGAAAAAATTCCTTTAACAGGAACGGTAAACAAAGATAAATTTGTGATTACTAAAACAGGAAATTCTGTCGAAGTAAAACAATATCAATTAGACAAAAACAAAGGTGAAGAATTGGTTTTTGAAAAGAAATACGAAGATGCCAAAACTAAGGAACTTTGGATCTACGGTTTGGAAGAAGATGATATTTACGAAGTTTCAGGAGAAGGAAGATCTAAAATCAACATCCGATTAATTGGTGGTTATAATCATGATATATATAATGTAGAAAATGGAAGGAAGGTGAAAATTTACGATTTTAAATCTTCAAAAAACACCTACAATGCGAAATCTGCAACCAAACATATCACCGACGATTACGATGTTAATACCTACAACTGGAAGCATCCGAAATACAATTTCTTCGCAGGATATCCAATGGCGAATTTCAATCCGGATGACGGAGTGATTTTAGGGGTTGTTGCTAATTACACTGTCAATAATTTCATCCGTGATCCTTTTACCCAAAAGCATAGTTTAAGCGCTAATTTTTACACCGCAACCGGCGGATTTAATGTTGGTTACAAAGGAATTTTCAAAAAAGCAATCGCTGGTTGGGATGCCGGAATTGATGCAACCTACACCACTCCATTTTTTGCGAGAACGTTTTTTGGTTTAGGTAATGAAAGTTTGAATGATGCTGATGAAGACAACAGAGACTACAACAGAGTGCGTATTTCTCAATTTAAATTTGCACCTTCCATCTCAAAAACAAGCTGGCTGAATCTGAAGCATCAGTTTCAGTTGAATTTTGAACATGCTAAAATAGAGGTTAATGATGACCGTTTTGTAGCCGTTTCTCCGGATGTGAACCCAGAAGTTTTCAACGGACAACAATTTGCGGGAGCGAACTATACGTTTAGTTTTAAAAATTTAGATAATAAAGCCTTCCCTACTTTAGGTTTAGAACTGATTTTAAATGCAGGTTGGAAGGCGAATATTTCGGAATTCAATCAAAACTTCGCCAATTTCAATGGAACCTTAAATGTCTTCCACAGAATCGATAAAAGAGGAAAATTTGTGTTTGCCAACTCGAGCAACGCAATGATCATCAACAATAACAATTTTGAATTTTATCAGGCTGCAGCCATCGGCGGAAACAACGGAATGCGTGCCTACAGAAATGAAAGATTTGCCGGGAAATCATATTTCGCCAACAATTCTGAAATCCGATGGGATTTTGGAAGAGTAAAAAACAATATTGTTCCGACCAATATGGGAATTTTAGTCGGTTACGATTTAGGAAGAGTCTGGAAAGATGGTGAACAGTCTGACAAATGGCATCAAGGAGTTGGTGCAGGTTTCTGGATGAATATTCTGGAAACGTTCTCTGCGAGAGTCGATTATTTTATCGGTGAAGATGGCGGAAGGATTTCCGGTGGTGTGGGATTGAGTTTTTAACAGTCATTGACTGCTTTATTTAACCTTCTTAAATAAATTTTGTAGAGTTTGTCATTCTGAAAGAATCTATACAACATATTAGATAAGCTATTGAGACTCCTACGGAATGACAAACTTGATATTTATTTTAAAGAAAACTGATAAACATTTCCACCCGTCTTCTTATCCTTTTCATCGGCGATTAACAACGTTTTATCATCAACAAAAACTACTGCTTCTTTTTGTGAATTGTGATTCAATGGTATTTTCTGAATCTTGGCTGAACTAAAATCATTCGCTGTAAATCCGGAAAGTACATTGATATTTTTATGATTTAGAAGCACAATCTGATTTTTAGAATTGATGGTGGCTGAAGTAATTGCAGCATCAGTGTAACCGCCTTCCAATTTCAGTTTACCTACCAATTTTGCTTCAAACTCACCTTCTTTATTTGGAATCTGGAAAACTAAAAAAGTTCCGTCAAAACCTTTGCTTCTGTTTTTTGTGAACAAATAAAAGTTACCGTCTTTTTCAACAAAAGCTTCACAATCATATAGTAAATTTGATTTTTTTGGAGGAAATTCAGTCTGCCCTTCGTAATGAAATTTCGTAGTCTGAATAACCTTTGTTGACTTCTGAGAATCAGTTTTCAAATCTAATTTTAAGATAGAAAGATTCTGTCTGTCATTTTCATTATTTCCAAAATCTCCGATATAGATATTTCCGGCTGCGTCTTTGGTAATATCTTCCCAATCGTTATTTTCGGCGTTTTCCACCAAAACATCGGTAGTCAATTCTCCTTGTCGGTTTAATCCGTAGACTACATTTTTATTTCCGGCATCTTCGATTGCCCAAATCGTTTTCTGATCCTGCGAAAGTGCAATTCCTGAAACTTCTTTCAGCTTTTTGGGCAGAGAAAATTCTGTTTTCAAAGAATCTTCTTTTACTTGAGTATTTTCAGTTTTCGGATTGCATCCTATAAATATAAGTGAACAAATCGCAGTAAGAATATGCATTTTCATATGTAGATTTTATTGTTTTTAAAAGTCATATGCTATCGCTGAGTCTTCATTGGGATTAGATTTCCAAATCATGGCGATTTCATTAGTTTTTATTCAAAATTTTTATTTCATCCCAAAGTTCGTCCATTTCTTCCAAAGTCATATCTTCCAATTTTAAATTTCTTTCTAAAGCCAAATTTTCCATTTTTTGGAATCTTGAAATGAATTTCAGATTAGTTCGTTCCAAAGCTGAATCAGGATTTAAACCTGAAATTCGGGCATAGTTGATCAACGAAAAAAATACGTCTCCTAATTCCTGTTCTTTTTTATCTAACTCAGTTTCATCATGAAATTCCTGAATCTCTTCATCTACTTTTTTCCATGCATCTTCAGCATCATGGAATTCAAAACCAATTCCTTTTACTTTATCCTGAATTCTGTAAGCTTTCACCATACTTGGCAAACCTTTCGGAACGCCACCCAAAATAGATTTATTGCCTTCTTTGAGTTTCAATTTCTCCCAATTCTGTTTTACTTCTTCTTCATCCTTCACTTCAACATCTCCATAAATATGTGGATGACGGAAAATCAGTTTTTCATTCAATGAATTGATAACATCGGCAATATCAAAACTTTCTTTTTCTGAACCAATTTTAGCATAAAATACCAGATGCAGAAGCACGTCTCCTAGTTCTTTTTTAATTTCAGTTAAATCTTCCTGCAACAAAGCATCTGAAAGTTCATACGTTTCTTCCAACGTCAAATGACGCAACGTCTGAAGTGTTTGTTTTTGATCCCACGGACATTTTTCACGAAGGTCATCCATAATATCCAAAAGTCTTCCAAAAGCTTCGAGTTTTTCCTGTCTGGTGTTCATAATTGAGAATTAAAAAGTGTTGCAAATTTAGTGGTAATTTTCAGAGTTTTCGCAAAAGGACATAGGAAATGAAAGCGTTAAAAAAATAAGCGATACGAACGTTAAAAAAATTCTACTGTCTGAAGCGCGAGACCACTTCTAAACCGAAGAAATAATTTTGAAATCGCGCAAGTTTAGAATTTTTAGTGAGTATCGATTATTTTTAGCCTTTCAGTTCCAAGTCTTGAACTTTTGTTTCTTTTGTTTCAAGACAAAAGAAATAAAAAAACCTTATCATCGCTGACAAGGTTTTATATAAATTCAGATCAACTAAATTATCCCATTTTTCTGTGTGTACTTTTTGTAGCTGCTTTTGCTCCTGAGCTTGCTTTTACTTTTGGAGTTGCAGGTTTATCAGCTTTCGGAGCTGCTTTTTTCGGAGCTGCTTTGTCAGCTGTAATATCTGCTTCCGCGCTTTCTCCCTCTACAGTTTCCGGTTCTGCTTTTACGAAGCTTTCTGGCGTAATATATCCCGCTTTGTGAAGAATATTATACCATTGAGCCAATTTTTTAATATCAGAATAATAAACCCTTTCTGTATCATAATTTGGAAGAGATGCTCCCATAAATTCTCTCAATTCTTCGTCAGTAGACTTATGAGAAATTGTTTCTTTGTACTCGTAATTTTTAGCAATATTTTCAAAAACTTCAAACAAAGGAACTTCTTTGTCAAATGTGAACATTGCAATATTATCCAACAAACTCACCTGACTTGAGTTACCGATGCTTACTTTCTTTTTTGTTGTAACGTCTTCAATAATAAATCCGTTTTTCAATTGCGAAACTAATTTGTAAAGACCTGGTTTACCAGAAATCGAAATTATTTTTTCTAACAGCATAATCTTATTTTTTTTAATTTTTAGCAATTTGCTCAAGACAAACTGCAGTTTATTGTTTACTTATTTCTATTTTATTATTTCGGAAATCTCATTTTGTAGTTGATTGATACATCACCCTGAGAGATTTTCACCAATTTACCTTTTACCAGTTTTTTCTTTAAAGAACTTAAATGATCGGTAAACAGCGTGCCTTCAATATGGTCATACTCATGTTGAATTACGCGGGCTCTAATATCGGAAAAAGTTTCTGTATGCTTCACAAAATTTTCGTCATAATATTCTATAACGATCGTACTTTTTCTTTTGACATCTTCTCGCACATCAGGAATCGAAAGACATCCTTCATTAAATTTCCACTCTTCACCCGATTCTTCAAGAATCTGAGCATTGATGAATACTTTTTTAAAGTCTTTCAGCTCTTCAGCAATATCTTCATAATCTTCATCTTCTGCCAAAGGCGAAACATCTACGATAAACAGACGGATGTCTAAACCAATCTGTGGTGCAGCCAAACCAATGCCATTGGCGCTGTACATGGTTTCAAACATATTATCTATGAGCTCCTGCAAACCGGGATAATCTTTATCTATATCTTTTCCCACTTTTCTCAAAACAGGATCTCCAAAGGCTCTAATTGGTAAAATCATCTTGTTCTTTGTTCTAAAAAATTCTGCAATATGATGGTTGCACTTACTTTATCTATTAATCCCTTCTCCTGTCTCTGCTTTTTGCTCTTCCCGCTTTGGGAAATAAAAAACGAAGCCATTTTTGACGTAAATCTTTCATCCAAACGATGAACCTGAATATCCGGAAATTCAATTTTAAAACTTTCAATAAATTTTAAAATATCGGTTTCCACTTCAGAAAGGTTTCCCCGCAAATCAATCGGAAGACCTACTACAATGTCTTCTACTTTGTTTTCACTGAAATATTTTGTCAAAAATTCCATCAAAAACTTTGTTTCTACAGTTTGCAGTGCGCTGGCAATAATCCTCATATCATCGGTCACGGCAATGCCACAACGAGCCTTTCCGTAGTCTATCGCAAGGATTTGTCCCATAAGTCTGCAAATTTAAGAAATTTTAATGATTTTATTCATAACGCAGATTTTTTTATAAAATGATGTGACATTCAACGATTTTTTTTTATAATTTTAATATTCCAAACTCAGAACTATGAAGAAACTCATCTTAGTAAGACATGCAAAAAGTGACTGGCCGGAAGAAACGGAAGACTTTGACAGACCATTGGCAGACAAGGGGTTACAGGATGCTTTGAAAATGTCTAAATTTTTAAAAAACAACAGCGTAGCGATTGACTATTTAGTTTCCAGTCCGGCGGTAAGAGCCTTAAATACGTGCAAAATTTTTAATCAGGCCTACAGGCTGAATTATGTTACCAATGAGAAATTATACAATCCATCTGAAAATAATTTTCAGTCGGTCATTTATGATTTGAATGATGATGTCAATTCTGTCGCTTTTTTCTCGCACAATAATGGAATTTCAAATTTTGCCAATTCGATTTCGGAAGATATTTTTCATTTTCCTACGTGCGGTGTTGCTGGTTTTGAGATCAGTTGTGATTCTTGGTCGCAATTTGACGGAGCTGATAAAAAACTTTTATTTTTCTATGAGCCGAATAAGATCCAATTATAATTTTATTCTAATGAAAATCCGATTGAATACTTTCATTTTGACAGCAAGCATTTTTTGTTTGGGATATATTCTATTTTTAGTGTATTATTCTTCAAAAATGGAAAAGATCAATTTAATAAATGTATTTGCAGAAATTCTGACAATTCCGATCATCCTTGGAATCGTTTTCTTTTTCCTCTTTAATATTTATATTTTAATTAAAAATAAATTTAAATCTGTATCAATAAATATTTTGAGTTTGGGTGTACAGTTAGTCTGCTTTTTAACAATGTTTTTTGCTAATTAATAATTTTCAAAGTTTTTGCTAAAAAAAATAAAAAAACGGACTGAAGTCCGTTCCTATTGATCATTAAACCATTAAGATTTATTATGTTGATCAATATCTCTAATTTTATTTTAAATCTTAATGGTGCATTTTTTTTATTTTATTTTCTCTTCAGATCCAGATCATCAAAATCAAAACTAAAATCTGTAATATCAGAAATTGCTTTTATTTTCGCAGATTGAGCTTTTCCGTTTTCGTCATAATTGAAAATAATATAAGCATCTGCATCGTAGCTTCTGTCGTCCCATTTGATAATGAAAGAATTGTTTGAATAGGGAAGCAATTCGCCTTTTAATCGTGGAGAATTCTGACAGGAAATTCTGTATGTGTTTCCTCGCTGAATAATGTCAACATCACCAAACCAGATATCATTGTATTTCCCAACAAACTGTTCCGGCTTTGGCTGTAGATTTTTCTCTTTTTTAAATGCATCAGATTTGGAAAACGCTTCTTTTTTCTGCGTCTCATATTCTGCATCGGCTTTCCTTATTCTGTCGCTGTAAGTTTTTAACCAGTTTCTGTCAGCAATTCCCAAGTAAGAATCTTTTACAGTATTGGTAATTGTATTAAAAGCTGCTCCAGACTGTTGATTGGTCAAAACTACAATTCCCAATTTCATATCAGGAATCAAAGTAAACTGAGTTACCGTTCCAATTAAACCTCCTGTATGCTGAATTTGTTTATGACCTTTCACATCGCTCAAAAACCAACCTAAACCGTAACCGTAAAAACCTGTATCATACGGTTTTTTCATCGCAACCGGACTTGCTATCTGCAAATTCCAAAGCTGCTGAATTTGTTTATCTGAAACTAATTTCTTTCCTTCTTTCGTCGTGAATCCGTTTAAAAGAAATTCTGCCCAAGTCGTCATATCTTTGATATTACTCATGATTCCACCTGCAGCATTTCCTGTTTCATTCCAGTCGTGAGGAACTGCAATTGCTTTTCCGTCAACAGGAGCATGAGCGTCAATTTTGTTGGTAACGGCTTTTGCTCGGTTATAGCTACCGAAACTTGAATTCATTCCGACAGGTTTCATAATTCTTTGCTCGATAAAATCTGCCCAACTCAATCCTGAAACTCTGTGAATAACTTCTCCTGCAACGATAAACATGATATTATTATAATCTAAAGTCGTTCTGAAAGGGTTTTCAGGTTTCAAATATCTTACATTATGAACAATATCATTGACAGTTAGATTTCCACCTTCAGGAAAAAACATCAAATCGCCCTGTCCAAGACCTAATCCGGCTCTGTGTGTTACCAAATCTTTAATTGTAACACTTTGAGAAACATACGGATCATACATTTGAAATTCAGGAATGTATTTTGAAACTTTATCATCCCAATTCAGTTTTCCTTCATCTGCTAAAATCGCCAAAGCTGTACAGGTAAACGCTTTAGAATTGGAAGCAATACCAACCAAAGTGGTATCATCCATCGGTTGTTTCGTCGTCAAAGAACGTACTCCAAAACCTTTAGAATAAATGATTTTACCGTCTTTGATCACACCAACCGACATTCCCGGAACATCGAAAGTCTTTAGAGTGTTTTGAATTAATTCATCCAATTTCTTTTCTTCGACCTGAGCGAATGTTATAAAAGAGACAAGAACAAAAAATAGAGATAGCTTTTGCTTCATTTTTTTAATTTTTCCAAAGTTAATCAATTCGGGATTATTGAGTAAATTTGCACTTCAAAAGAAATTTTCATTGAACAATGACTAAAATCCTCCTCCTCTCCGATTCTCATTCTTACATCGATGACCGAATTTTAGATTACGCTCAACAGTCTGATGAAATTTGGCATTGCGGAGATTTTGGAAGTTTTGATATTATAGAAAAACTTGAAAAAATAAAACCTTTAAAAGGTGTTTACGGAAATATTGACGGCGCAAAAATCCGTTCAGAATTTCCCGAGGTGACACGCTTTTTTTGTGAAAATGTAGAAGTTTTAATGATTCATATCGGTGGTTATCCCGGAAAATATACACCTTTAGCACAAAAAGAAATCTCTGAAAAAGCGCCGAAATTATTTATTTCAGGGCATTCTCATATTTTGAAAGCGATGTTTGATCAGAAAAACAATCTTTTACACTTAAATCCGGGAGCTTGTGGAAAACAAGGTTGGCACAAAATGAGAACGATGATGCGATTTGTAATTGATGGTACGGAAATTAAAGATTTAGAAATTATTGAATTGGGTTCAAAGATTTAATTGTAATTGATAAATTTCAGGCATATTTGTCATTCCGGAGGAATTAAATTTATTTTTTTTAAAAATTCAGTGCTGAGATTCATGCGGAATGAAAAACTTTAAGTAGATATTTTGTTTAGAAAAAATTATGAAAATAGGCGATAAAGTTTCGGTAGTCGATGAAGATTTGAGCGGAGTAATCACTTCGGTAAATGGAAATATCGTGGTTTTCAAAGACGAATATGGTTTTACCTATCAATATCCGAAAGAAAAACTGGTTCCGAAAAATGCTTCTATCTACGAAAATATGAAAGTAGTACGAAAGGCAGAACCCAGAAAAGTAACTTCAAAAAAACACGATAAAAATCCCTTGGTTCTTGACCTTCATTTTCATAATTTGGTCAAAAATCCGAATGACTACGATAGTTTCGAGAGATTGTTTATGCAGAAAGAAAAACTGATTCAGACCATTAATTTTTGCAGAAAAAATCATTTAAAAAGGCTGGAAATCGTCCACGGAATCGGGGATGGCGTACTTCAGAAATTAGTTTGGGACGTACTTGAAAGTCAAACAGGTCTGGATTTTTACAACAAAGAAATACTTCATCACCAATCGGGTGCGGTAATGGTAGAATTTCACTAAATTTGCAGCAATTGTCATATGAACGTACTAAATTTACTTTTCACGAAAGACGGACTCATCTATCAGATTACCAAGAACAAAAATGTTTTGGAAGAGAAATCTTATCTGGTTGATGAAGAATCTCCGAAGAATTTTATTGCTCAAAAACTTGAAGAAGTTTTACTGAAACAAAGGTTTGATGAAGTTTCCGTAATATCAGCTTTAAATCATTTTACGCTGATGCCTGAAGGTTTTGCGGAACATGATTCAGGATATGATCTCATTTCTTTCAATGCGCCTGTTGATAAAGATAATGAAGAATTGATGCTTTCGGTAAATAAAAAATTCAATGTACAGTTTTATTATACTTTCCCAAAAGATTTTTATCGTAAAATTAAAGACCTTTCGATTCCTGTGAGATTCAATTTCTCGGGAGAAAAGTTTTTAAATTCTATTTATAATAAGAACAAAAAGGAAATTCATATCAACCTTTATCATAATCAGTGTGAGTTTTTTGCCATTGATAACAAGAAAGTGATTTTATATAACAACCTTGATGTGAATTCGGAAGTTGATTTCCTTTATTTCGTGATGTTTACATTAAGCAAAATCGGTTTTGGAATCAATGATACCAACTTTTTTGTTTATGGTGAAACTACAGAAAACGAAACGTTTATTTCAGAACTTCAGAAGTTTGTGAAAAACATAAAAATTGTTTTTGATAACATTCCGAATAAGAATTTTTTATTAATGTAGGATGTTTGATGCTTGATGCTTGATGAAGGGTATCAATTTCTGAGTTTTAAATATTATAAAGGATGAGTTTTAAGTTTGAAAAATTAATTATTTGGCAAGATTCAATGAGTTTTGGAGAAGATATTTTTAAAATGACACTCAGTTTTCCAAAAGATGAACTTTATAATTTAACTTCACAAATAAGAAGGGCAACTGACTCTATTGCCTTAAATATATCAGAAGGAAGTATTTTGCAGAGTAATGCCGAGTTCAAAAGATTTTTAGGATATTCAATAAGATCAATTGCAGAAGTTGTCACTTGTCTTTACAAAGCTAAAAACAGACAGTATATTAATGAAGATCAATTTCAGGAAAGCTACAACTTCGCCTACAAAGTAATGAATCATATAATAGCATTTAGAAACAAACTAACTTAAATGGTTGTTATTTCTTATCTATCACCCATATAAACATCTACCAACCAACTCCTAACACCCATCAATAAAAAATGTACAGAATAATTGCCGGCAAGTGGAAAGCCAAAAAAATAGCAGCTCCGAAAAATTTTGATGTAAGACCGACCACTGATTTTGCAAAAGAAGCATTATTCAGCATTCTTGAGAACACTTACGACATGCAGTCGATCTCTGTTCTTGATCTTTTTGCGGGTATCGGATCAATCACTTTTGAGTTTGCTTCAAGAGGCTGTAAAGATCTTACTTCAGTCGAAATGAACCCAAAACATACTTCTTTTTTAAATTCTACAGCTTCAGAACTGGGTTTTAGTTTAAATGTAAGTGTGCAGCGTGGTGATGTTTTTGACTGGCTGAAAAAATTCAGAAATAAAAAATCCTACGAAATCGTATTTTCTGATGCTCCTTTCGAAATGGAAGAGAAAAAATATTACGAACTGATTTCGTTGGTTTTAAACAATAAATACCTGAAACCGAATGGTATTTTGGTGATTGAGCATCAAAGCAGGTTGAAATTTGATCATCCTAATTTTGTGGATACCAGAAGATACGGAAATGTAAGTTTTAGTTTTCTCAAACCAAATCAGGAAGAAACAACAAATTTAGAAGAAACAGATAATCAGGAAATTTAATTCCTGATTATTTTTTTTGAATAAGACGAAGCTTCTCTACCCCATTTTGCTATTTCTTTCACAACAGGAGTAAGACTTTCTCCAAATTCTGTCAGGCTGTATTCTACCATCAACGGAGGTTTTTCTGTAAAAACTTTTCTGTCAATGACGCCGTCTTCTTCCAATTGTTTGAGTTGGAGGCTTAAAGTGCGTTCCGTAATCGTAGGAATCAGTTTTCGCAACTCATTGTATCTTTTAGCACGGTCTATTAAGTGAAACAAAATAACGGCTTTCCATTTTCCGCCAATAAATTTCATCGTTACACTTGTGCTGCAAGGATAGGATTTATTATCAATTGTAAACATTTTGTACTATCATTTTTATCCGTTATTGCAAAGATATTAAACTTTAATTAGTTTTGTAACTATAAAATTGATAGTATGAGTTTTTTAGAAAAAATGCAAAAGAGATATACGGTTAAAAAGTACGATTCTCAGGTAAAAGTTGATCCGGAAAAAATTAATGAGCTTAAAGCGATATTAAATTTAAGTCCGTCTTCGATCAACAGTCAGCCCTGGAATTTTGTTTTTATCAACGATCAGAAAACAAAAGAAGAGTTATCTGAAATTTCTTATCACAATAAAGAAAAAGTGATAGAATGCAGTGATATGATTGTCTTTCAGGTATTAAAAAATGTAGAAGATTTTGAAAAGCAGATGCACGAAAATCTTCCTGAAGGTGCAATTGCGTATTATAACTCAATGGTCAAACCAAAGGGTGATTTAGAAATAAAATTCTGGATGAGAAATCAGGTGTATCTTTCTCTCGGTGTTTTACTTTCTGCATGTGCCGATATGGAAATCGATTGTACTCCGATGGAAGGAATAATGCCTGAGAAGTATGATGAAATTATACAAAACGATGTATATGAATCAATATTTGCTGTAGCGATTGGCAAAAAATCTGAAACTGACAGTAATCAGCCGGCAATTACTCCCAAGAGAAGATTGGTTTCAGACAAAATAATTGTAGAACTTTAAGAAACAAAAAGACTCATTTCTGAGTCTTTTTTTATTTATAAAACTTTCAATTCTAAATCGATAGTTTTTCCGAAGAACTTTTTTGAAATTTTTTCAAAGTTTTTGGTGATATCCGAAAGATAAAACTGATAGGTTGGTTTCGGGTTATTCTGATTTAATAAATTGTATTTATCCAAAATAATATTGAGATGGTTTGCAACAATATTCGGCGAGTCTATCACACGAACACGATTTCCGTAATATTGTTTGATTTCGTCAATCAAAAGCGGATAATGAGTACATCCTAAAATCAAAGTTTCGATATTTTTCAATTTAGCATTACTCAGATAATTATAAATGATCGAATGCGTGATCGGATGATTTTTAAAACCTTCTTCAATCGCAGGAACCAACAACGGAGTCGCCAATTCATCAACTTTGATAAATTTATTGTGCTTACGTATGCTTTTCTTGTAGAGACCTGAATTTACTGTTGCTTTCGTAGCAATTACTCCCACGTTGGTATGAATTTCATAAGAAACCTTTTCAGCAACCGGATTGATCACATCAATTACCGGAACTTTTCCTGAGACAGCTTCCATCACCTCATTTAAAGCATTTGCTGTGGCCGTATTACATGCAATTACAATCGCTTTGCAGTTTTGCTCAAGTAGAAAATCGGTAATTTTCGTAGAATATCCTATAATCGCTTCTTTAGATTTTTCACCATAAGGAAGATGTTTTGTATCTCCAAAATAAATAAGATCTTCATTGGGAAGAAGTCTCTTGATCTCTTTAGCCACCGTTAAACCTCCCACTCCGCTATCAAAAATTCCGATAGGCTGCTTTGGTGAAAGATGCGAATAATCCTGTTTTTTAGTTTTCAAACGAATGAAATTTTATGCAAAAATAGTGAATAGAATTTAGAATTAATTAAGATTACTAATTGAAAAATCTTTCGGATATCTTACTTTATAACTTACTCTAAATTTCTTTGTCTCTGATGGAGAAATTTTAACATCCCAAGTTAAATATCCTTTTTCGTTGTCCTGTTCTGCATTATCGGTTTGTAATAATTCTATTTTAACCGACTCGTCTTTACTAAGTGGAAACTGATCTTTTATTTCTATCTCAATAGCCTCTTTTTTATTATTCCTTACGACAATATCATATGTAATTGTCTTTTCCTGATAAGATGAAAACATTTTCACACTAGATTTATCATCAATTACCTCTTTTCTGACACTGATTTTCTTATCATCCCCAAGCGTAATACTTAATTCATCAGTTGTCTGATTGGGCTTAATTGTTGTTTCGCCAATATACATATTTTCAAAAACAATGTTTGCCGAAGCCGAAATTAGATTATATTTA
>Ga0065714_10064938_pt1 | contig 15122 bp, 12 predicted proteins | sample MisRhiReplicate2_FD_59101 | JGI IMG/M metagenome (GOLD analysis project Ga0065714, IMG submission 59101) | Miscanthus rhizosphere microbial communities from Kellogg Biological Station, MSU, sample Rhizosphere Soil Replicate 2: eDNA_1 v2... | ecosystem: Host-associated > Plants > Roots >...
AAGATGCCGGAAAACTAAGTGTTGAAGGAAAAACTTATGTTGTTGAAGACGGAGATATTATGCACTTCCGTTTTAACGTTTAACGGTTAAGCGTTTAACAGCATTTAAGAGTTTAAAATTTTAAAAAATCGCCTGTATCAGTAAATAGATACAGGCGATTTTTATGCAGTCATTTTTATAGTTGTCATCCTGAGAACCTAGCATTAGAAAAAACACAAAGAATAACATATGCCTATTCTTAAAACTGCTTTTTTTTGGGTGCTAAAAATGGTTCGGCTTTTCTACCGATATTATTCGGCTCTCATTCGGCGCTGGTCGAACAAAGGCCGAACAAGGTCCGTTTAAATGTGGTGACAGAGACGACTATATTATAGGTGTCCTATACTGAAGTACGTTTACATTAAGAAAGCAATTTACTGCCTGTTGTTTACTTTAAATTTTATGGGATTTCTATATCCCTGTATACTGTTTACAATAATATTTAGATTTTCCTGCCATTAGTTTACATTAGCTGGAAAAGTTGTTTTTCTTCCTTGATTTAAAAAATTAAGTATACAAAAAATCATCAATAATAGAATGGGTGTATTTTACAGAAGTATACCCTTTAAAACCAACACTGCTACACTAAAATAAATTACTATTCCAGTAACATCTACCATTGTAGCAACAAAAGGGGCTGAAGATGTAGCAGGATCTAACTTAAGTCTTTTCATGATGATAGGCATCATAGATCCGATTAAACTTCCCCAAAGTACAATTCCAATAAGTGTAAAGAATATTGTCACCGCAATTAAAAACCAATGCTCTCCATAATTATAAAAATGGAGATTCTGCCATAATACAATGCGTAATAAACCAATACTTCCCAAAATAATTCCTAATAAAAGACCCGAGATTATTTCTCGTCTCATTACTTTCCACCACTCTGTTATCCTTACTTCTCCTAATGCCATAGCCTGAATAATTAAGGTAGAAGCTTGAGAACCACTATTACCGCCGCTGCTCATAATCAATGGAATAAACAGAGATAATACAATTGCTTTTTGTAATTCGATTTCAAAATGCTGCATAGCAGTTGCTGTTAGCATCTCGCCCAAAAACAAAACAATCAGCCAACCTGCACGTTTTTTTACCAATTTTAAAATTGGCATATCAAGATAGGGTTCATCGAGAGCCTCTGTACCTCCAAATTTATGCATATCTTCAGTGTATTCCTCGTTAGCTACCCATAGGATATCATCTACAGTAACAATGCCTAGCAATACATTGTTATCATCCACAACCGGCAGTGCTACCCTATTGTTCATTCTAAAGATATTAACGGCTTCTTCTTGATGGTCGCTTGCTTTTAAAGCGATTAACCGGTTATCTGTAAGGTCCCCGATTTTTGCTTCGGGATCTGCAAGTAAAATTTCTCTTATCCTGATATCATCCAGCAGCACACCATCTTTATCAATCACATAGATTACGTCGATGGTCTCAGAGTTTTTACCATAGCGTCTGATGTGCGAAAGTACACGAGTTACCGTCCAGTCTTTTTTAACAGCAACATAGTCTGGAGTCATTAACCTACCCACACTATCTTCTTCATAACCAAGAAGTGAAAGCGCTTCTACCCTATCTTTAGCCGGCAAAAGTATAATCAACTTTTTAACAGCATCACCTTTCAGTTCGCTAAAAAGTGACGTACGGTCATCCGGTGGAAGTAAATTAATTAGTTCGGCTAACTTATTGCCAGGAAGCTTTTTAATGATCTTTTCCTGGGTAGGAAAATCAAGGATACGGAATACATTTACCGCCCTTTTAACAGATAAAGTTTCAATAAATTTTACCGCATACTGGGGGAGTTCGTCTATCAGATGTTCTACGTCCGAAATATTCAGATCATCTAAATAAACTTTTAATTGAGCATCGTCCTCAAGCTCCAATAGCTTTACGATTTCTTCAACAACTTCCTCTTCCATATACACTAAATTCTTTACATGATTTTCACTGCTTTACGGCTGCAAAAATGCCTTTTTATTTTTAAAAAAGGCATTTATAATCAGAAAAATATCAGAATAAATATGAGTGCTGTTTACCACGAATAACTTTAGTGAAAAATGAAGTACTTAAATAGCTTTTATAATAAACAAAATAACATAAATTTAGTTGACCAAATATTTCCCATAACCATAAGACATGTTAAGAGCTACGCTAATATTTCTGACTTTTATTTGCCTGATCAACTCCACTAAGGCCGCTGCAACCTCATCAAAACCTATTCCTTCTGAAAAAGCTGATTATAAGTTTAAAGGAAAAATCTCCAGAAAAGTACTGGAAAATTATTTAGATAGGTCGATAACGATGCAAAGAATGCTCACCGGTGAGGGTAATTTTGATGATAATTTAAGGATGATTAAAAACATTGGCGCCAAGTTTATCGGTCGTGCAGTTTGCCAATGGGGAGGTGAAGCCGATCTTCTAAAGAACTTTGAACAGGAAAAGCAATTTGCAGCAAGGGTGCACAAAATAGATCCAGACATTATATTACAAGCTTGCATTTTTGAGATTGTAACTCCTGAAATTGAAAAGGTCCCTGTACCTGAATGGGCTTTTAAAGCACTCAATCTTCCTCTAGAAAAACGAAACTTCCGCTATTCGGATATACTTTATGCGGATGGGAGAATGAATAAGCATTGGGGAAATTCGGGGGTGCCTGACATCAGCAGACCTGAAACTAAGCTTTTATTTTATTTCCTTGCGGCTTCATACATTGATGCGGGCATCGAAGGTATCCACTTTGGTCAGGTTGAGCTAATGAATAAAAATGACCAGAACCTTGACCATTATGCTCAGGTATTAAACCTGATTAGAGGGTACGCAGCTAAACATGCCAGAAGAAATATGTTGATATGTGATTCGCACGTTCCTAGTGGTGGTTTTGTACGTGAGGGAAAATTGCTAATGGACTTTCACTCTTTTCCTTTAAGAATTCTGGAAACACCCGAAAAACCTGAAGAGGCAATTCTTAAAGTTGGACATTCAGATGCTCTGTTTAACCGTAGCAAAGGAGGCTTAACACCAAGTGGATGGACTTGTGAGCACCTACCCTACTTAGTTGAATTGGATAACTTTGGCGCAAGTAAATCGCCTGGTAAACCTGTTGGAGATATTTATGTTTGGGGCTACGATGAAATCAGTTGGTTTGCAAAACAGAATGACCAATACCGTCGTGATTGGTTAAAATATGCCTATAACTGGCTTGCAAAGGCTGATCCTAACGGATTTCTTGAAATGCCCGGAAGCAGACAAACTGCAAAACTTACCGATAAAAAATGGTACGACGCTAATAACCGCAGCGCAGCAGCACCTAACGGCCATGGCGATGAGGATACCGTTAGAGATATCTGGGCAAACGGCAGAACAAAGTGATAACTACAGCGCTTTGTTTAGTCCTTCCCATTTTACAACCCACGAGCCATCTTTAGGAAAGCCCGGAGCATTGCCGGCAGGTGCACCATCCCATCCTGCAGTCATCATGGCCACTGCATAAAGTAAACCACCATTGCCTGGGAAATAAGGAAATGGACCACCACCATCAACCAAACCATGCTCTTCTAAACGAAAGCCGGGGTAGTTAAGTAGATAATCAAGTGCTTTATCACCTTGTCCGAGTTTTGCAGCACACATAGCAAGCATGGGAAAATCCCATCCCCAGGTATGACTAAATTTCCAGGTCTCACCCACTTTATTTAGTGTCCTTTCCATTGTGGGTACATCAACACCATCACCAGGCAACATGCCGTATGCGCCAATTAAAGCGGGGTGCTCAAAGGTGTAGTTCTTCCACATGTCATTGATGTTTTCCCAGGAAACATATAGCCCATCCTTTACCGGAAGTGGCGAAAGTTTCTCCAGTACATCATTGTATTTCTGACTTACAGGCATTTTAAGTCTCTTACGCCATTCCTGGGCAATTTTTAAGCCTGTACGCCAATAGCTGAGTTCAAACGTTGGGTTGATGGTTGTTCGAGGATCTGCATTTTCTGAGACCACCTGTAAGGGATAACCCAGAATGTAACGGTTTTGATCCTTGTTATAATGCGCATAAGAAGCCATGAATTCTGCCGATTGCAATACAACATCCTTCCATTTGTTGAGCGTTTTTTCATTAGGATGAGACCTATAATCCAGTTCCGCAAAGAATATTGGATGAGGTTGTTGCCAGATCAGTAAGGCTGTAATATCCAAAGGCCATTCCCAGCGGGCATGGTCACCAATAGTTTTGGGCCATCTGGCACCTTCATAGCCTTGTTTTTTTGCTCTGGCAGTTGATGATTCCAGATGATCTCCATATGCTTTTAAACTTGGATCAAGCAACGGCCACCTGTCCCAAAGGGCATAATGTGTACCATGCCACCACATCATTTCATAGTGGTATTTGCCATACCAACCATTGTTAACCAATCCACTTTCTTGTGGGGGCAAAGAACCTGCTTCATTAACTGCCATTACATATTGCGAAAGTACAATGCGCCTTTCCAGCTCTTTCCATCTTGGATCTTTGCTTTCGGACAGGTCTATTGCGCCGCCGCTTTTCCAGAACTTTTCCCATTTTTTAATGCTCTCGTTATTGGTTTCTTGAAAAGTTGCCAAACTAGATTTTATAGGACTTTTAGAAAAAGAAAGGCTTATTTCTGCCTGGTCTTTACCTGCAAACTGAAGTTCATATCGGTGTTTTTTTGTTTCTTTTATCGTTCCACCATTTTTCCATTGCAGCCTTACATCATATCCTGCATCATCCAGTTTTCTATGGAAGTCTGTACGTCCATTAGAAAATACAGCTTTTGTACTGTGTTTATCCAAACTATTCCAATCTGCACCATTTCCAAATTCACCCATTGAAGCATAAGGGAATTCGAGAAAAGCACTGATCGAGCCGTCGTTTAAATTATCTGCTTCAATTTTGATAGCTATGGCGTCTTGTGTAGGATGTCCAACTGTGGTTACTTTTATTTTTCGTCCTTCAAGTTCAAATGTACTTGTGGCTATCCCTGTCCATAGATCTAATTTCTGAACAGGATTTTGCAGATCATTTAACACCGCCTTGGTTCCATTTTTCTTTTTTAGGATGAGGCCGAGTCTTCCGAGATTGATACGTTGCGGATTACCCCTCATCCAATCAGAAAGCTTTTCTTGTTCTTTATTTTCAATGTCGTACCTGATCATACGACCTTGCGCTTCCCATTCCTGACCTTTAAAGTCGGCAGGTGTTTCTGAAGTGGGTAAAGGAAACTCGTGCCAGCCCCAGTTAGACATGGTATTACCAGCCTCAGTAAAGGTTTGCATACCCGTTATATCGAACCCATAAGCAAATTCACCATTCCCCACCTGACTTGGCCCTTTTAAATTTCTATTAGTGATAGTAATGTTATGTCTGGTTACTACAGCTTTACGATCAATTTTTGAAGGCTGCTGCTGAACGGCATAAGTATTTTGAATGGTAAGAATAGAAAAGATCTGGACTGCTATAAATAGTGTGAATTTGGTCATGGCTGGTTTATCGTATCTGGTTAGCTCGAATTTTAAAAATAGGTATATCGGTTTGGATTTGCATCCTGCACCGACCTGATATTTTAATTTATGATTTCTAATTCGATCTACATTGTTTTCTCAATGTACTTTGCTAAGTCAGTTTCTATTGAGTTATCACTTTTTTCCAATTGATTTATAATCCGTTGGCGTTCAATGTCAGATTTGTTCTGACTTAATTTCTTCTGTCCTTGCAAGTCAGACACCTCCAATTCAAAAGCAACAATTCCCTTTATCATTCCTTTTTTAAACTTATCAGAAAGGCTATTCCATTGTTCCATATAACCATGTTCATAAACCATAATCATTTGTTCTAATGCTTTAAACCTGCAATCATCATCTGCAATAATTTTTGCTTTTCCATAAGCATGTACAGCAATATAATCCCATGTAGGCACACTTTCTCGCTTATCATAATGTAAAGGTGAAATATAAGCGTGAGGTTCGGTAAATATAACTAACGAAGTGTTTTCCTCAATGTATTTAGCCTGCTCATTTGCCACGGAAAAATGAGCACTTAACACCAGTCGCCCCTCCTTTTCATTTACAACAAAAGGTAACTGCGTGGCTAAGGGAACATTGTTGTTCGTGGTAATTATCGTTGCGAAGCTATATTGCTTCATAAAAGCAATCTTTTCTGCTTCGCTCTCAAATTTGAACACATTAGGTATAAACATAAGATCACTTTTTATTTATAAATCTATCTATTATTTTGCAAATCTCTTTGTCCCAGCAACACACAGGATCACACCAACAGTTATTCCTAACATACCTAAACTTATCTGTTCATCAAGTAAAGTAGCCGCTAGTGCCAAACCAAAAAATGGTTGTAAAAGTTGTAGCTGTCCAACGGTTGCGATACCACCCTGAGCCAAACCACGATACCAGAAAACAAAGCCAATAAACATACTGAATAAAGCAACGTAGGCTAAGCTAAGCCACGCCGCTATGCTGACACCGACAAATGATTCGGGACGCAAAAGGAATGTTAGCGGAGCCATTACAGGCAATGACAACACCAATGCCCACGAGATTACCTGCCACCCACCCAATGTTTTGGAGAGTCTAGCTCCTTCAGCATATCCAAGTCCACATAAAATAACGGCCATTAACATCAGAACATCTCCAATAGGAGAAGCAGCGAAACCTTGTGCAATGGAATATCCCACAACCAAAAGACTACCCACAATTGAAAAAAGCCAAAATATTGCAGGAGGATGTTCTCCTCCACGCATTATTCCAAAAATAGCGGTCGCAAGGGGTAACATTCCCACAAAAACGATAGAATGTGCAGAAGTAGTGTGTTGTAAAGCCAGTGCTGATAAAAGGGGAAAACCGAGTACCACTCCAAATGCTACAATAATCAAAGGAAGGATTTGCTTCCGTGTTGGCCGCTTTTCTTTAAAGATCAGCAGTACACAAAGTGCAATTATCGCTGCGATAGTTGCACGGGCAACTGTTAAAAAGACCGGATCAAAATCCAAAACTGCCATTCTTGTTGCGGGTAATGATCCACTAAATACAATTACCCCTATAAGCCCATTAACCCAACCGCTGGATGATTTCTCATTATTTATTACTTCTATCATCTATATTAAAATTTCTTCTCAAAATTACCTATGAGAAAAGAACAAGTACAGCCTCAGTTTTGTAATTTTGAATGGATACAGTTTATAATTTCAAAAGATGGATAAGGTTTTTTTATATAGTAAAATAGCGAATGGAATTGCCTTCCAGATCAGAAATGGAACATTAAAGGCTGGAGACAGGCTACCCTCTGTAAGAACACTCTGTAACGAACACGGCGTTAGTATGAATACAGCAAAGCGCATTTTTTTTGAACTAGAGTCCCAATCCCTAATTGAATCTAAGCCACAATCGGGCTATTTTGTCAGTAAGTTACTTCACCAAAAGTTATCTCTTCCCGAAATCAGCAGTCCTTCTCTCATCGCTAATGATAAGGAACCAGATGAATTGATAACTAAAGTTTATTCTAACATGGGCAGAGATGACCTTACCATGTTCTCTATTGGCGTTCCTTCGGGTAATCTACTGCCATTGGCGAAACTAAAAAAAGAGATTTTGCTTGCTACACGGGAACTAAAAGAAGGGGGTACAGAATATGAACCACTACAGGGGAATGTTAAATTGAGGAGAATGATTGCTGTACGCTCATTAAGCTGGGGTGGAAACTTGAATGAAAATGACCTGATCACTACCAGTGGAGGGATGAATGCCTTATCCTTTTGCCTTATGGCTTTGGGGAACCCCGGAGATACAATCGCAGTAGAAAGCCCATGCTATCCGGGGATTTTGCAACTTTCTATAAGTTTAGGCTTTAAAGTTCTGGAATTACCTACACACCCAATTACAGGAATAGAAATAGATACTCTAAAAAAGGTTATCCCAAAAATCAATTTATGCTTGCTAGTCCCTAACTTCAACACTCCTTTAGGCAGCTGTATGCCAGATGAGCATAAAAAGGAGGTTGTTGAACTTTTATCAAAACATGGTATTCCACTTATTGAGGACGATATATATGGCGATCTTTATTTTGGTCCTCAGCGACCAAAATGCTGCAAATCCTTCGACAAGGAGGGCAATGTTTTATGGTGCAGTTCTGTCTCTAAGACCTTAGCTCCTGGGTATCGTGTTGGCTGGATTGCTCCTGGTAAATACAAGGAAAAATTACTTAAGTTAAAGTTCATTCATTCCATATCTTCCTCCTCTATTATTCAAGAAGCAGTTGGTAACTTTCTAAAAACCGGCAGATACGAAAATCATCTTCACCATCTTCGTCGTACTTTGAAAAGTAATTATCAAAATTACATTCATACCATAGCCGAATACTTCCCCGATGACACAAAAACGAGCAGACCACAAGGTGGGTTGGCGCTTTGGGTGGAATTTAACAAAGATATTGACACGGTAAAGTTATATGATCTGGCCATTAAAAACCATATTAGTATTTCGCCAGGGCGTATATTCACTTTACAAAACCAGTTTGAAAACTGTATGAGACTCTGCATAGGATTACCTTGGTCCGATGACCTAAAATTCAAATTAAAACAGCTTGGAAACCTTGCAAAAATGATTTCATAGGCGGTGGAATTTACCCGATTTCAGAAAGAAGAAAGGACAAACAATAGAAAAGAGCTATAGAATAATCTAAAGCTCTGTACTAACACTGTGTAAAATGTGTCCTCGAAGGGATTCGAACCCCCATCATCAGAACCGGAATCTGACATTCTATCCATTGAACTACGAAGACAAAGTCCGCAAATATATAAAATTGATTGAATACATTAACGTCTGTTTCAGACATTACATCATTTAATCAATTGTATATTCAAGAGACTATGTTTCCCCTTCCCATCCGTAGTAACTTTCATCTCCGTACTTTGAGAAATTACACTAAAAGTAGAAGTAGTATTTATACTAAAAGACATAGCAGTGTGTCTAAAAGACGTTGGAATATCAGGTAAAATAACTTCCAGAATCACATCCTGTCCATCTTGTTTAGTATTTATTTTAATACGATCCCTAAGCCATATATATTCATAAACTTCTTGCCATGGGGCCATCCATAAATTATCTGCTCCGTTTACCCCATACCTTTCAGCAATTGAGGTCATATAGTATTTAAAATCTGGGAAAGTCAAACTAATATTCCATAAATTATCATTTCCAACACCATGGGAAAATTCATTATACCACAATACTTCAGGTCGTTTAAGAAGTGAATCTATTCTATGTAAATGCTGATCAATATCTACAAACCCATTATTTGAGTTACTCTTAACAAATTCCCTCTGGTAAACCAACTGATTGAGATTAACAGGTTCGCCAACTTTTATAACAGGGCCAACCCCGTTGGTAGTACCCACAGCAATTATTCCATTATTAAATGCTGCTTTAGCATATTCATCTTGATAACCGGGATCTCCCTCCCCTCCGGGAACAATAAACTGTGTCATTTGAAAACCCAATTCCTTAAACACTACAATTCCATTTTCTCGAACCTCTTCAGCATAATCCGTACCGTGCTTTGTAGAGTGGCGGTAACTATGATTCAAAATATCCCAGCCTGCATTATAAAGTGTTTTAACTTCCGGCCATGATAAACTCCCTCTATTTGCAGGTGTTTCAGTAAGACTGGCGGCATTAATTGCAATACCCAAACGGAAAGGCACTGAATTGCCACAACCATCAGAAAAATACAGCCCTTTAGATAAACTACCATCTCCACCCTGATCTTTTTGCCACCCGTCAATAAAAGGAGTACTAATTTCACCACCGTTTAACAATGGATAAGCACATAAAAAAGCTGATCGATATCCGTCATCTAGCATAAAACTAAATGCCATTCGCTTATTATATTTTAATGCTGCTTTTTCAATACTAACGCTTGCATTAGTGCTAAGTTTAATCTTGACAAAGATTGTCTTGCTTTGAGGAACCGTTTGGACTACAGTGGCAAAAGATTTAGTTACAAAGTATACCAAACTAAAACAACCGCATATCAGCAATTTTCCAATCGCAGCTTTAGAGACTTTCATACTTCATCTTGATAATTGGATAATTCAAATAGGGCCTGATAAAAATAGATAATTAATCGAAATATTACCATTGCGCTTTAACTATTTAATACAAAACAATATATTTACCATATCATGATCTGCATAACGGACATTAAACACAAATAAAGGTTTACGCCTCAGCAAAATCGTTATAACAAAGAACCAAACTAAACCTAATGAAAATACATTTAACTCTATTTATAATAATATGCCTTGCAATTGCAGCTTGCAGTAAAAACCCTGCTGAAAAGGACCCAGATGCTGGCCCCAGCTTAGGCAATGACTCATTGGTTTCCAGATTAAAACTGAAAATTACCGACAAGCAAAATCTTATTGTTAAGATTTTAATATTTAAAGATAGTAAAGGCGGCAATGTAATTGCCGGAGCGAAAGATAAAAAATACTGGATTGGATATTTTGATGCCTCAGGAAATCAATTAAAAGTTCAAACCTATACAGAAGACCCTACTGAAATTCCAACAACAAGCGGTGGTAAAGTGCCTGTCGGATATAGTTTTTATACCAGACTAAAAGAAATAAACAAGGCTATTTACATCGTCAGACAAATGAGAGAGAGCCAGATTAACAATCCTTCAGATCCTTTCATTGAAGATTTCACCAAGATCGACATGAACACCAATGCAATTACCAATAGTTACACTTCAGTAATACCAGGTAAAGATGAGCCGTACACTTCCGAAATATTACCTTGGACTACGAACCTTACTCAGATTACAAAAAGCAAAATAAACACCTCTGGTAATATTGTAAGTTCCATTAGTTACATATACAATGAACAAGGAGCCTTGGCTGGAAGCTTCCCTTCTCCCAGAGACCTTAAATATGCCGAAAAAGCCTTATCTGCGTCAGAATATATTTTGGTAACCAGCGATTTTCATTTTATTTGTAAGAAACTTGCTGATAATTCTGTAAAGTACGATATAGATCTTTTAGAAAAAATTGGAACAATTAGAAGTGGGGTTGTTAACGAAGTAAAGATTAATACCAATTCAATTGAAGTTGATTATTCGGTTGTTAGTCAAGACGGCGTGAATATTAATGCTAGACCTGAAATAAACTTGGCAACCGGAGAGGAGCTGTAAAGCGAACAAGAGACACATTTGGTAATAGAATTGTTATATAATTTATTAAAGAATGATTTTCTCTTCGATAAATGTTCTATTTGTTAAAAAACAATTATGCCCTCTGTTCAACAAAAACCTGCACCTCTTTTACTTGTTTTATTAGCCTTCTTAATCGTTTACCTGGTATGGGGCTCAACCTATTTCTTCATTTCTAAAGCTGTAGCCGGCTTTCCGCCATTCTTTTTAGGTGCATTTAGGTTCATTGTGGCAGGCGCACTCCTACTTGGTTGGTGTATTTTTAAAGGCCTGCCTGTATTTAATAAAAAGAACATACTTCATGCAGGTGTTAGTGGCATACTGATGCTTGGAGTGGGTAATGGAATTGTGATCTGGGTTGAACAGTTTTTACCAAGTGGACTCGTTGCCATTATGGTTTCATCAGCAGCGATTTGGTTTGTGATACTAGACAAGGGGAAATGGAAAGAAAACTTCAGCAATAAATTTACTGTTGCCGGTTTAATCATAGGTTTTTTAGGGGTAATTTTATTATTCTGGGAACAACTCACCGCTAGTTTTTCTGTTGGGCAAGACTCAAGAAATATTTTAGGAATGCTCCTTTTAATCATTGGTCCTATTGGATGGGCTGGCGGATCGCTATATTCAAAATATCACCCTGCTCCTAATACACCCGCATCAGTTTCTACCGCATGGCAAATGTTAATTGCCGGAATTGTGTTTGTACCTGCTAGCTTAATTGCAGGGGAGATGAATGGTTTTCAATTTCAAAATGTACCGGAAGCGGCATGGTGGTCAACAGCCTATCTAATCATATTCGGTTCAATAGTTGCCTTTAGCGCCTATGTATGGCTATTACAGGTTCGTCCGGCAACGCAAGTAAGCACCTATGCTTATGTAAACCCTGTGGTTGCCGTATTGCTAGCTGTATTTTTTGCAGATGAGATCATAAGCATTATTCAGGTAACAGGTTTAGTTGTTATCCTGGCAAGTGTATTACTCATCAACTTATCTAAATATAAAAAGTCGCCCGTTAAGGCGACTTAATTTTCATAAACTATAATTAACCAATATTAATTACCGCTAATTTGCCTCACGATAATTAATTTTGGTGCTGAACTACTGAATAATATTTCAGTTCAATAATGTCATTTGGTAATGGCTTTGTATTCCATGATTTATGAATGGCCAAAGCAGCTCCAACTGCAGTTGCCTGCGCCATAAAAGCAGCAAACACCTCCAATTCAGGAAAAACTACTGCTAGTAAATTCATAAATATGCTATTCTTGCTAAAACCTCCATCCACAAATATTCGCTTTACTTGTGTTCCTTTAAGAACCCTGTTTGTAGCTATATATTGCTGATTTACCAGATCTAAAACCAGTTGATGATACGCAATAATATCGGTTGCGAAATCTGTCAGATCACGCTCTCCAAAAGAAGTAATGCCTGTCTGGACATTAAGTTGCAATTCTTCAATAATCCTTGCGTCATATGGGACAGTACGATAAGTAATGATGTCTGTACCAAAATGAGCGGCAATTCGTTTTACCTGCTGCTCGTGCTCATATCCTGAGAAAAGACGCGATGCCTTAACAGGTTTACCTTCATATTGCAAGTAACAAAGGCAGTCGTTTTCCAGTTCTTCTGCCGTAAGCGGAGTAGAATTAAATGGATTAAAACTAATACACCAGGTCCCAGTCGACAATAAAATAAAGGGTTCATGGAAATTCACAAGATAAGGCACCAAAGCTGCTGAGCTATCGTGAAACCCTGCACCTACCGCATAATTGTTACCCGGAAAGGCCGCAGGCATCACACTGTTCGAAGGAACAATAGGTGCAAGCTTTTCAAATATGCCTTCCTTTTTAACCCAATCGTGGTAAGCATTTTTGGTAAAATCCCATAAATTGGTATGACAGCCTATACTTGTCAGATCAGAGTAGGTCTCGCCCGAAATCAGATAACTAAGGTATTGTGGCAAATGAAGCGCATACTTTATTCTTTTAAACAGCTCAGGCTTTTCATACTTAATCCTATACAACTGCATTCCGGAATTCAGACTACCTAAAACAGGAGATGCTGTACGGTTAGAAAACTCTTCCTTTCCTCCGTAGGTATTGTAAAATTGTTCCTTAAGCTCCTCTGGATATGCTTTTAGGTAATTATACAGTGGTGCCAAAGGATTCCCATTCTCATCCAGATAAACAAAACTGGCACCATAGGTTGCAAAATTAATAGACTTAATTTCGAAAGCAGGATTTCTGAATACCTCTCTTAAAGAGTCAAAAACAGATAATCTTAAGCTTTCCAAATTCTCACAAGGGTCCCCATCCTCATCCATAGTTTCGGTAAACCGCGCCGATCTTTCAAAAACTATTTTATAGTTTTCATCAAAAAGAAACAGCTTCTTATTGGTTTTACCAACGTCAAAAATTGCTATTACCGGGATTGCCTTCATATGAACTCCCATCAATTACAAACCGGTTGCTACCGTTTTTGATCCACGGTTACTAATTAACTCTTGTCTAACTTTAAATGTTCTGAAAGCCTCAAGTGGTGCTAATGCAGCTCCTGAACGCAAACGTGCCTCAGCTACTAATGGGCGCACATCAGTTCTGAAAGCTTGTTGCAAAATCTCCTGACAACGTGCTACATCATTAATAGCTTGTGCTTCTTGTAAGGCAACACGGTCAACAGATAAAGCCTGAGCATAAGCAATCATAATGGCCTCAACAGATTGTAACAAATCCTCAAGTGGATCTTTAACATTATGCGAAGCATCAATCATCCAACCCAAATCTTCTCTATGATCCATTCCACGGACATCCATACCTTCAACAAGCTCATTAAATATAAGGAACAGCTGATAAGGTTTAATACTTCCTGCAGTTAAGTCATCATCACCATATTTTGAATCATTAAAGTGGAAACCACCAAGCTTTTCTTCCATTAACAATAAGGAAACAATCTGCTCAATGTTTGCATTTGGTAAGTGGTGACCAAGATCTACAAGTGTATATGCTTTAGGCCCTAGCTTATTTGCATATAATAACGATTGTCCCCAATCTCCAACTGTTGTAGAATAGAAATTAGGTTCAAATGCTTTATACTCTACAAAGATTTTCCAGTCGTTTGGCAAAGCTGCATAGATTTCGCGTAGGCTTTCCAAAGTATTCTGGAAGGCTTTTCTAAAATTAAGCTGGCCAGGAAAGCAAGATCCATCGGCTAACCATACCGTCAGTGCCTTAGAACCTAATTCTACGCCCTGACGAATAACTTCTATATTATGCTCAATTGCATGTTTCCTAACAGCTTTATCAACATGCTGCAATGATCCAAATTTGTAACTCTGTGCCTGATCCGGCTGATCTTGAAACGTATTTGAGTTCATAGCATCAAAACGCAAACCATGCTGTGCAGCCAAAGCTTTAATTGCATTAGTATTATCAGCGGTATCCCATGGAATATGCAAAGAGATAGCACCGCTTGAGCCATTAAGTTTATGAAGCAAGCCAATATCTTCAATCTTTTCCTCAATGTTTCTAGGTTCACCTCCGGAAGAGAATCGTCCAAAACGTGTTCCCCCGGTACCTAAAGCCCAGCTTGGTATAGCGATCTGGAAATCTACCAGTTTCTGAATAATACTCTGAGCGTCAGAAATTTCTGATGTAATAAAATCCAGCTGGCGCTCATGCTTAGCCAAGCGCTCGCTGTTATGTGATTCTAATTGATAATTTTCAAGTTTCATTTGTGTAGGTTTTAAAGGTTAACGAACAAAGGCATTTGCAACGCCCCCATCCACATTCAGTACATTACCTGTTGATTTATTCATTAGTCCGCCAACAAAAGCAAAACATGCATTAGA
>Ga0065714_10064939_pt1 | contig 15102 bp, 13 predicted proteins | sample MisRhiReplicate2_FD_59101 | JGI IMG/M metagenome (GOLD analysis project Ga0065714, IMG submission 59101) | Miscanthus rhizosphere microbial communities from Kellogg Biological Station, MSU, sample Rhizosphere Soil Replicate 2: eDNA_1 v2... | ecosystem: Host-associated > Plants > Roots >...
ATCGCGGTCTTTTTCCGGCCAAAGCGGCAGGCGGCAGGCGGCCAGGTCAATCAAGTCGCTGGCGTCGCACAGGTTCAGATCCGTCAGTCGCTGGCGCAGATAACGCGCCACTTTCAGCGACTGACTGTCCCCGCGGTTGGAACCCGATAGCACAACGATGTGGCGGCTCATTGCGTCACCTCCGGTTGTGCGCTGGCCTTGGGCGCGGTACGACGTGAGCGCACGACGGGCCAGAACAATTCCTCTTGCCAACTGATCGGTGACAGGTGCTCGATTCCGTAGGCTGGCGGGCGTCGGCGCGTGATCTTTGCCGTCCCGAACAGCACATCCCATAGAAACAACAGGTTGCCGAAGTTGCCTTTGTAATGGGTGACACCGTCCTCGGCCGTCAAGCCATGGTGGGCAGAGTGGGTGGATGGGGTGGAAATTATCCGCTCCAGAAGCCAGACCACAGGCCGCAAACCACGAACCCCATAAAGCTTGTCATCCCATGCAACACTGCTGTGCGCCGCGAAAATAACAGTCATCTTGATGATCAGGTAAACGTAGTAGACCGGCGCGAGGCCCAGGTAGATCAGCATGCCGGACAGCCAGATCCCGGGCATGAGCAGGTAATAAAAACTGTTGTTGCGGTAAACGATCCGGACGCTCATGTAGGGCGCGGAATGATGGGCGCGATGCAACGCATAGAGGGCGGGAACCCGGTGAGTCAGGCGATGCCACCAGTATTGAGTCATGTCGTCCAGCAACAGGAACAACACGAACCCGGCGGCCCAGGGGATCGCCACCAGCGCGTCTTTCATCTGCGGGGCAACCAGGCTGAGCAACTTGCCGCTCAGCCACATGACGGCGGGGAAGGTGATTGCAACCAGGATCCCGGAGCCGATGACTTCAATCAGTACATCACGCCTGCCGCCCGATGACTGGCGCAAGGCCGAGCAAGCAAGTTCCAGCAAAATGAAGGCGAGGAATATCCCGGCCACGACTGCAGAAGGATTATTGGCGAGCATTGTTGTATTCATGGCACTCTCGATTAAGGCCCCAGCGGGCAATGCCATTTCATTAGAAGCCAGCGAGTCAGCCCTCCCAATGCGCGAAACGGACAGAATCGAGCGAGAAGCGGTCAATCGTTCACCCCAACGCTTTCACCGGGGCAAATTGGGCCAGGTGCTGGAGCGTTTCCTGGACAGTCACGCTGGCGGGAGGCAAAAAGACTACAACCTGATCGAGCTGGATCAGCTCTGGCGCGAAGCGGCGCGTGTCGATCCGGCGATCGGCCTGAAACTGTTTGCGCTATTTACGCCTCAGGACTGGCACGTCCTGGCTTATCTTTGCCTGTACAGTCCTGACGTGTTGTCGTCCATGCAGCTTTGGGCGCGGTACGCCGCGCTTGCCTCGGACACGGACACGGTGCGCTTGCTCAATGACGAAAACGGTCTGGGCGTCGAGTTGAGTGTCGATGCACCGGGGGATTTGGCGCGGTACGTCGTAGAGCACTATGGCGTGATGGCCGTTACGCAATTACGGCGAGGAACGGGACAGGACATACGGCCGACTCTCGCCAGATTCGCCCATTCGCGGCCCTCGTATTACCAACAGTACAGCCAATGGTTTGGAGACCGTATCGAGTTCGACTGCCCGGACAACCGTTTCTATTTCGATGCCCCAAGCGCATGCCTGCCGATGCAGACGCGTCATCACGGCATGTTGGAACTGTTGACCCAGGAACTCGACCGCCGGGTTGCCGCGCACCGCAGTTTCACCGGCTGGTCGGCCAGGCTGGCCGACGGTGTCCGGCGATCACTGGCCAAAGGCGAAACGCCAACGCTGGTCGATCTGGCGCAAGCACTGCACCAGACGCCGAGGACCCTGCGCAGGCGCCTTGAGGAACAAGGCACGACCTTCAGGCAGTTGCTCGACCAGGTTCGCGCCGAACTGGAGTTGCTCCTGGAAATGCAGGGCGAATCCCTGGCGCAGATCGCTGCTCAGTTGGGTTACAGCGATACGACCGCGTACCTGCATGCACGAAGCAGATGGCGGGCGGTGAAGTAAGGCAATCAGCGAGCCCTCCGGATACGAATGTATCTCTGTGTATCCAAGGCCATTGTTGATACGGACGATTTCATTCAAGGCCGTCGCTGACACATGCGCGATACCTGGCCGACGTCAAATGAGCCCACCGAGACAGCCCAAGCCGTCTCACTGGCTCACCCCACGTCGGAGATAACGTCATGAACTGGAAAAACCTCAGCATCGCGTCCCTGTTTGCCGCACTGAGCCTTGGCGCTGTCGCGGCCAATGCCCAAGGCAGCATCAAGCCTCACACCTACATGTATGGCGACCACCTGGATGTCGCCAAGGTGCTTTCGGTCAAGCAAGGCTCGGGCTGCGGCGTCGTGGAGACACGCATGACCTACCTGGACTCGGCCGGCCAGATCCAGGCACTGGACTACAACGCCGTCGCTCAGGACTGCGCTCAGGACAATTGATCCAGGTCCGTGGGCCACTCACTCAAGGAGAGTCATCATGCTTGCAATTTCATCCGTTTGCGCCTGGCACCGTTGCCTGGTTCACACCGCCTGGGGCAGTGCGCTCAGTCTCGCACTGCTCGCTGCCAGCCCGGGGGCCTGGGCGGCCACCGTCGACGTCGCGCCATCCGGCACGGTTCAATCGTCTCAATCCGAAGCCATCCGTCCATACCGCATCCATGTCGATGACGCGAAGCTGGCCGAACTGCGCAAGCGCATTGCCGACGCCCGTTGGCCGGACAAGGAAACCGTCAACGACGTTTCCCAGGGCGTGCAACTGGCCCAGGTACAGGACTTGGTGAAGTATTGGGGCAACGGTTATGACTGGCGCAAGGCCGAGGCCAGGCTCAATGCATTGCCCGAATTCATCACCACGATCGATGGTGTCGACATCCAGTTCATTCATGTGCGTTCGCGTCATCCCAACGCCATGCCGCTGATCCTTACCCATGGCTGGCCGGGTTCGCAGTTCGAGTTTCTCAAGACCATCGGCCCGCTGACCGATCCGACCGCTTACGGCGGTCGCGCCGAAGACGCTTTCGACGTCGTGATCCCCTCGATTCCCGGCCACGGCTTTTCCGGCAAGCCAACTGAGTTGGGCTGGGGCCCGGACCGCGTGGCCAAGGCCTGGGACGTGCTGATGAAACGCTTGGGCTACACCCATTACGTGTCCCAGGGCGGTGATCATGGGTCGGTCATCTCCGACGCCCTGGGCCGCCTGGCGCCGCCCGGTTTGCTGGGCATCCATTTGAACATGCCGGCGACCGTGCCGCCGGAGCTGGTGAAGCCGATCAACAGCGGCGAACCGGCACCTGCGGGGTTGAGCGGTCCGGAACGCACTGCCTACAACTCGCTGAGCACCTTCTTCGGCCGCAATGCAGCCTACGGCGCGATGATGGTGACCCGGCCGCAGACCATCGGTTATCTGCTGGCGGATTCGCCCTCGGGCACAGCGGCATGGATGTACGAGAAGTTTGCCGCCTGGACTGACAGCGACGGCAAGCCGGAGCGTGTGCTCAGCCGCGATGAAATGCTCGACGACATCAGCCTGTATTGGCTGACCGACACCGGCGCATCGTCCTCCCGTTTCTATTGGGAGAACAACAACAATAACTTCAGTGCGGCGGCGCAAAAAACCGCTGACATCAAGGTCCCGGTGGCGATCACCGTGTTCCCCCACGAAATCTACCAAGCCCCGAAAACCTGGGCCCAGCGGGCCTATCCATCGCTGTCCTACTTCAACGAAGTCAGCATGGGCGGCCATTTCGCTGCCTGGGAGCAGCCGCAATTGTTCAGCGAAGAGTTGCGCGAGGCATTCCGGCCATTGCGCAGCGCCGCGAAAAACACCGTCGCCCAGACCGCTCATTAAACCTTTCCTGGCGGCTCCGGACCGGGAGCCGCTCACCCGCCATTCGTAAGGGAGATTCACATGGACACGACTCTGAACCACCCATCCGCACTGCGCCGTACTCGTTTGTTCACCCCAGCCATCCTGGTGTTCGCGATGATGCAATTGGGCGCCTTGGGCTTCGCGTCGTCGCAGGCAAACGCCGCCGATGTACCTGCCAGCACCATCGGCGCCATAACCCCGGGTAGTCACACCTCGTTCGGCCCGTTGAAGCACGTCAAGGCCGGCCTGCTGGACGTATCCTATGCCGAGGTCGGTCCCGCCGACGGGCCGGTGGTCATCCTGCTGCATGGTTGGCCCTATGACATTCACAGCTACGCGGATGTGGCGCCAGCGCTGGCAGAGAAGGGCTATCGCGTGCTGATCCCGTACGCCCGCGGTTATGGCGATACGCGTTTCCTGTCGGCCAAGACCCTGCGCAACGGCCAGCCTTCTGCACTGGCAAACGATCTGATTGATTTCATGGACGCACTGAAGATCAAGCAAGCCGTGCTCGGCGGTTATGACTGGGGCGCACGCACCGCCGACATTGTCGCGGCCCTTTGGCCGGAGCGGGTGAAGGCGCTGGTGGCGGTTAGTGGCTACCTGATCGGCAGCCAGGAGGCCGGCAAGACACCGCTGCCACCGGCCGCCGAACTGCAGTGGTGGTATCAGTTCTACTTTGCGACAGAGCGTGGTCGCCTCGGCTACGAGAAAAACACCCACGACTTCGCCAAACTGATCTGGCAGCTGGCGTCGCCCAAGTGGAACTTCGACGACGCGACGTATGACCGAAGCGCCGCCGCTTTGCAGAATCCCGATCATGTCGCCGTTTCAATCTTCAACTATCGCTGGCGGCTGGGCCTGGTCAAGGGCGAGGCCAAATACGACGCGCTGGAAAAGAAACTGGCGACGTTCCCGTCGATCAGCGTGCCGACCATCACCTTGGAGGGTGATGCCAATGGCGCTCCTCATCCCCCCGCCGAAGCCTATGCCAAGCGTTTCACTGGCCAATACGAGCATCGCCTGATCGATGGCGGTGTCGGCCACAACTTGCCGCAAGAAGCGCCGCAGGCTTTCGCCCAGGCTGTGATCGACGCTGATCATCTGCGCTAACACTCAAAACCCAAGGAGTATTCAATGAAAAAAGTCATTGCCGTACTGGCGTGCAGCGCTGGTCTGTTCATCGGTGCCAACGCGTTTGCACAAACTGAAAAACCCACCGTGGTCCTGGTCCATGGTGCCTTTGCCGATGCATCAAGCTGGAATGGTGTCGCCAGGATTCTCGAGAAAGACGGCTACACGGTGGTGGCGGCGGCCAACCCTCTGCGCAGCGTGAAAAGCGATGGCGCGGCGGTGTCAGCCTTGTTGACCAGCATCAAGTCTCCCGTTGTGCTGGTCGGTCATTCCTACGGGGGCAACGTGATCAGCGAAGCGGCCAATGACCACGCCAACGTCAAGGCACTGGTCTACGTCAGCGCGTTCGCCCCCGAGGCGGGGGAAACCGTCGCCGGACTTGCCGGCAAATTCCCCGGCAGCACCCTGGGCCCAACCCTTGCCGCGCCTGTCCCGCTGACTGATGGCGGCAAGGACTTGTACATCCAGCAAGCCAAGTTCCACGACCAGTTCGCCGCGGATGTTCCCGCCGGACAAGCGGCCCTGATGGCCGCGACTCAACGGCCGGTCACGGAAGCGGCTTTGAACGAGCAGGCCGGGCCGCCCGCCTGGAAGCACATTCCGTCCTGGTACATCTATGGCGACAAGGACAAGAACATCCCGCCGCAGGCCATGGCGTTCATGGCCCAGCGTGCCGAGGCCAAGGCGGTGAAAGTGGTCAAGGGCGCGTCCCATGTGGTGATGGTTTCAAACCCCGAGCCGGTCGCTCGCTTGATTGAGACAGCCGCTGCGGCGAAGTGATACTCATCTGAGCGGCCTCGGAAGATAGAGCGCGCCTCTCGAAGGCGGGTTGTACCTTCATTCTCTGATGGATTGCAGGGATCGAGGCAACGGTTGTCTGAAACAACGGTATTTCTCCCCAGGGTCCGAGACCTGAAATTCCCTTGGATCAGGCAACGATGCCGGCGAATCCGGCAAACGGATAGGCGTTTCGCTCCACATACTCTCGCGGCCCTGAGGCCCTGCCACAGCTGTATCCGAGTGGCAGGGGCTTTTGTAGGCCATCGAAAACATGTGTGCGAGTGCTTGATATGGAGAACAACACGATCCGCTTTGCCTGCAACGGCTGCGGGATCTGCTGCAAGGGCCGGCTGATTCCGCTGACGTTGGATGAGGCAAGGCAGTGGCTAAACCGCGGACATGAGGTGGCGGTCATACTGGAGGCGTTCGATGAGTCAACCTGGCCTTCCGAGCCTAGGCAATTCGCCCACAGCGCCCAACGGGCCGTGGCAGTCACCAGTGGCGATGCCCAGATTCGAGTCGTTGCGGTACTGGCGGGTAATGCGCTGACGCAATGCCGCAATCTCGGCGACGATGGTCGTTGCGGTATCTATGAAGAGCGGCCGTTGGTCTGTCGAATCTACCCGATGGAAATCAATCCGCTCATTGCCTTGCGTCCTGCCGACAAGGTCTGTCCGCCTGAGGTCTGGGAGGCGGGCGAGGTCTTGTTTACCGACCGCGTTGTCGATCCGATCCTGGCCGATCAGATCGAACGTTCCCGCCAGGCGGACAGGGACGACGCCCGGGCCAAGATTGCGCTGTGTGAAGCGATGGGCATGAACGTCGCCGCCTGGAAGGGCAACGCGTTGGCGGTGTACTTGCCTGATCGGGCGCAATTGGCTGAAGCGATCATTCGCTACGATCGCGCGCCCGTGGCACCGACAGGTCTGGATTGGAAAGTGCGGGTCGAAACGCCGGCCCTGGCCCAACAACTGCTGCAAGTGGGTATCGCGTTGGATGATCATCAGTCAACCGGCTACATCTTCCAGAATCTTTAGGCACCCAGCGAAGCCATCACTTTGTGCACCCCCACCCCATGAAACATCTTGTAATGCCCGGCTGCCAGTGACTGATGCGCGCTACGGATCGTTAAATCGTGCAAGAAATTGCGTCAATCAGGCAAGCGACTCGAATCGCCGACCCAGCATACTGCGTCCATATTGATCAACGACTTGCGGTGATGCCGAACAGTATTCGCCATCACCGCAAGTCGTGGGTCCGATGTTTTCAAGGAGTGAAATGTGCACACCGATTTCAACAGCGATCAGGGCGTCTGCGACATCAGTCGCCTGGCCGGTTCGGTCAGCCAGCTTGTGCCCAGCGAGGGCGACCAGATCACCGCCATTGCCGGCTTGAGCCTGCATCGGCGCAACGCGATCACCGCGCCGACGCACTGCATCTATGGCCTGGGTATCGGCGTGACCTTGCAAGGCCGCAAGCAAGCCATGCTCGGGGACGAGATACTGACTTACGCGCCGGGCCAGTCCATGGTGACCTGCGTGGATCTGCCGGTCATTTCCCATGTCTCCCAAGCCAGCGTCGCCAAGCCGTTCCTGGGCATGATGCTGAGATTCGACAGCACGATGGTCATGCAGGTGGCCGAGCGCATGCAGTTGTCACAACGCATGAGGGACGACGCGTTTCGACCGATTACCGTACAAGCGCTGGATGCCGGGGTGCTGGACGCCCTGCGGCGCTTGATAGAACTGCTGGAGGAACCGTCGCTGCTTGAGACAGTGGCTCCGCTGATCAAGGAAGAGATCATCGCTCGCCTGTTGAGCGGTGCCCACGCGCCACAGTTGCTGCATGTGATCGCTGCCGGGTCACCCAGCCAGCACATCGCCAAGACGGTTGCCTGGCTGAAACTGAATTTTCGCCAGGCGTTGCGCATGGACGATCTGGCGGCACAAGCGCACATGAGTCCATCCACGTTTCGCCAGCATTTTCGGACCGTGACCGGTATGAGTCCGTTGCAATACCAGAAGCAGCTGCGGCTACAAGCCGCTCGGCAGTTGATGTTGAGCCAGAACGTCGATGCGAGCAGTGCAGGGGGCCTGGTTGGCTATGAAAGTGCCTCGCAGTTCAGCCGTGAATACAGCCGTCTCTTTGGGGCGCCGCCGCAGCGGGATATCAAGCGCATTCGCTTGTGATCGTGAGGCTTGTCTGGCATTGCGACCAGACAGCCTCACACGCCTGTCACGTCAACTTGAAAGGCAACTCACGCAACGGTTTACCCGTCAGGCTCGCCACCGCGTTGGCAAAAGCCGGGGCCAGTGCCGGCAGGCCGGGTTCACCCATCCCCGTAGGAGGCTCGGCGCTGGGCACGATGTGGACGGCAAACGCCGGCATGTCGGTAATGCGCGGCACGCTGAAGTCAGCAAAATTGCTCTGCTGCACCACGCCATCTTTCAGGGTGATCGCGCCACCTGGCAGGCACATCGACAATCCCATCAGCGCCGCGCCTTGGACCTGGGCCTCGACACTGCGTGGGTTGACGGCCAGGTTGCAGTGCACACCGGCCGTCACGTTGTGCAGCACCGGCCGGCCGTCCTGCACCGAGGCTTCGACGACGTAGGCCACCACCGAGCTGAACGACTCGTGGACCGCCACGCCCCAGGCATGGCCCGCCGGTAACTGGCGCTTGCCATACTCGCTCTTGTCCACGGCCAATTGCAGCGCCTCGCGATGGCGTGGGCTCTGCTCACCAAACAGTTTCATCCGGTAGGCCACCGGATCCTGCCTGGTCGTGCGGGCGATCTCGTCGATCAGCGTTTCCATCACAAACGCCGTATGGGTGGAGCCCACACTGCGCCACCACAGCACGGGAACGTTGAGCTTGGGGTGATGAACCGTCAGCCGCATGGGCAGCGGATACGGATTGCGCAGGCCTTCCGTGGCGGTCGGGTCGATGCCGTTTTTCACCCGCCCGCCAAACACGGTGCCGGTGATGATCGATTGGCCCACCAGGGCGTGGTCCCAGGCGAGCACCTTGCCGCTGTCGTCAAAACCGATGCGCGCACGGTGCAGGTGCATGGGGCGATAGTAGCCGCCCTTGATGTCGTCCTCCCGACTCCAAAGGGTGCGGATAGGGGCGTTGACCCCGGCGGTGCGGGCGGCCTTGGCGACCTCACAAGCCAGTACGACGAAATCGTTGGTGGGCACACCGCGCCGGCCAAAACCACCGCCGGCGGTCTGCACGTTCACCTGGATCTGTTCCGGCTTGAGGTTCAGCACCTTGGCGGCCGCGGCACCATCACCGCCAGGGAACTGCGTACCGACCCACAGTTGAGCGCCATCCTCGGCTAGCTGCACGGTGCAGTTGAGGGGCTCCATCGGCGCATGGGCGAGGTAGGGAAACACGAACTCGGCGTCCAGTTGATGCGGCGCGCTGGCAAGCGGCGTCATGTCTGCATCAAAGTGCAGCGGGCCGGGTTGCTTGGCCAGTTCCCGGTATTGAGCCAATTGTTTCTCGCTGTCCACTTTTTCTACAGCGCTCGCATCCCACTCCACCTTCAGCGCATCGCGTGCCAGCTTTGCCTGCCAGTAACTGTCGGCGACCACCGCAACACCTTCGGCGCCGCCGTCCAGCGGTATGCGCAACACGGCTTTTACACCTTTCGTGGCACGTGCCGCGCTGTCATCCAGGGAGGCGATTCTGGCGCCGAACACCGGTGGCCGGGCGACGACAGCGGTGAGCTGCCCCGGCAGATGCATGTCGATGCCAAAATCCTGCTGGCCGCTGCTCTTGGCCTTGGCATCGATACGGGTGGTGGCCTGGCCGATGATGCGGAAATCCTTGGGATCCTTGAGCGTGATCTGCTCGGGCACCGGCATCGCCATCGCGGCTTCGGCCAGCTCGCCGTAGCTCGCTTTACGGCCTGCCGGGCCGAGGACCATGCCGGCCTGGGTGCTCAGGCTCGCCACGTCGACGTTCCAGCGCGCGGCGGCGGCACTCAGCAACATGGCGCGGGCGCGGGCGCCGAGTTCGCGGTACTGGGTATAGCTGTTCTTGATCGAGTTGGAACCGCCGGTGAGGTGGATGCCGAAGGCCGGGTCCATGTAGGCGGCGTCGCTGTTGCCGTTGCGACTGCGTACCAGGCTCCAGTCGGCATCGAGTTCTTCGGCAAGAATCATCGGCAAGCCGGTCTGCACGCCCTGGCCGAACTCCAGGCGGTTGATGGTTACCGTGACCTCGCCGCTGGGCGCGATCTGCACGAATGCCGAGGGTTGCTGGGTCGGTTTGAGCGGCGCGGCAGCACCATTGGCCTCCTGCGCCAGGGCCAGGTGAGGAAAAGCGCCGAGCGCCAGACCACCGACGCCGACGATCTTGAGAAAACTGCGGCGCGGCAGCGTAGCGGGACCGTCAGCCTCGTCGCGTTCAAGCAGGTGCTGCAAGGCGCGAGGGTGCTCGTTCGGGAAAATCTCGTTCAACATGGTCTGCTCCGATCAGGCAAGGGCTTTGGCAGCATCAGCCACCGCGGCGCGGATACGGGCGTAGGTGCCACAGCGGCAGATATTGCCGGCCATGGCCGAGTCGATCTCGGCGGCCGTGGGCTGCTTGCCCTTGGGCTGGGCCTTGAGGAAAGCGGTCGCGCTCATGATCTGGCCGCTCTGGCAGTAGCCACATTGCGCCACGTCATGCTTGACCCACGCTTCGTGCACGGCGCTGCCGACCGGGTCGCTGCCGTTGGTTGCCGCTTCGATGGTGGTGATCTTCTTGCCTTCGGCGGCGGCAATGGGCGTCACGCAGGAACGAATGGCCTGGCCATCCAGGTGTACGGTGCAGGCGCCACACAACGCCGCGCCGCAGCCGAACTTGGTGCCGGTCATGCCCAGCGTGTCGCGCAAGGTCCAAAGAATCGGGGTGCTTGGGTCTACGTCGACCGTGTATTCACGGCCATTGATGTTGAGGGCGCTCATAGGGGTACCAGCTCCGGATGGTTTGGCTCTGGTCAACTATAGAAAGCAATGCCGGGGGGCGATTGCACAATCCGGGCGGATAATTGCCTGATCGTGCGAATCGAAAAGGTGCTGAGTGTTGCCACAGCACAGGTGAGATCCCAACAGACAACACCCAACAGACAACCAAGCCAGGAGAGCGTCACGTGTGAGTTCCACTCCCTGGCCCCGAACAATACTGACCGCTTACAGCAATGGAATGCTATAGCTCACGATCAGGCGATTCTGATCCTGGTCACGAGCAATATCGCTGCGGGACATGCCGTTGCGCCAGCCGAAACCGACGTTCTTCAACGCGCCGCTCTGAATTACATAGTCCAGGGAGATATCACGCTCCCACTCACTGGCGTCCTGGCCGCTGGCCGTCTGGATGTTGTCGCCCTTGAGGTACATCACCGAGGCCTTCAAACCCGGCACGCCAAGCCCTGCGAAGTCATAGGCATACTGGGCGAATGCCGTGCGCTCGCCGGCCTGGATGAATGTCTGGATGGTACGGTCGGTGTAGAGGTAGAGACTCGCGCCGCCTTCGCCTTTACCCACCAGGCCGCCCTGGTTCAGTTGTGTAAAGTTGCTGTCTTCGGACACGCTTTGATAACCGGCGGTAATGGCATGGCCGCCCAACGAGTAAATGAACGCCGCACTCCAGGTATCGTTGTCGATTTCACCGCTGCCGTCCTTGGTATAGCCGCCGACTTTGTAACCACTGGCGCGACCGGCTGCGCTGCCGTTCTTGCCATCGGACGTGGTCTTGAAATAACGCAGGTCGGTTTTCAACGAGCCGTATTCACCCAACGGTAATACATGCAGCAAACCGGCGAAGTGCTGCTGGTAATAATCTTCCAGATTGGCGTAGTAATACTGGGCGGTCAGGTCCTTGGTCAGTTTGTAATCGCCACCGGCAAAGGTGAATTTGTTGCTTTCCTGGCTGCCGCCCGCCACGGCCAGGCCGGCGCTGTCACTGGAAGCACGGCCGGTGGCGTGTTCCAGTTGTCCGGCAGTGAAGGTCAGGTTGTCGATTTCATTGCTGGTGACTTGGCCACCCTCGAAGGTTTGCGGGAGCAGGCGGCCATCGTTGGAAACCAGGATCGGCAGCTTCGGCTGCAAAGTGCCGTAACGCAGTTCGGTCTTGGAAACACGCATCTTCGCGGTTGCACCGAGACGCGACCATTGGTCCGCCGCCTTGTCACCATCGTTTGGGAACATCGAGCCGCCAACATGACGACCCGCGCCGCTGTCGAGCTTCAGGCCTAGCAACCCGATCGCGTCCAGGCCAAACCCCACGGTACCGTCGGTAAACCCGGATTGATAATTGAGCATGAAGGCCTGGCCCCATTCTTCGGTCTTCGAAGGTGCGGCGGCGCCATCACGGTTATCGTTGTTGAAGTAGAAGTTGCGCAAGTTCAAGTTGGCTTTGCTGTCGCTGATAAAATCAGCCGACGCCAATGGACTCAGGACCAGACTCACACCGCCAGTTAAAACACTCAGTACTTGCAATAGGGCTTTCATCAGGACGAACTCCACCGCGGAATCACTGTTCCGGGCATGTTGGAAAGGCAGCAGTAAGCTCTCGGCCGATCACCTGATTGGCCGATGCGTTAAATGACTCGTTAGAAAATCTTCAATGCATAGAGTGGGGTAGGGGATAAATCTCCAAAGCGTGCCATCAGTGAAAGTCCCTGGGTTATCAGTCGATCAATCCATGAGCGTCATAAAAGGGGTACGGCCCGGGATACTCGCCAAACACGCCGTTATGGGTCACCAACCCCTGTCCATGCCAGTGGTGCAGCAGGTAGCCGGGTGGTTCCAGGTTGAAATGCGCGGGAGCGGTTGGCTGTAGATCCAGGACAATTTGATGGGAGGTGCCGGGACACACGCAGCTCAGGCTGCCACCAAAGCGTCGCTGCATCGGCCGATGCAAATGCCCGCACAGCAGGCGCTCTACCTGCGGATGACGGGCGATGACCTGCTCCAGCGCCGAGGCGTTGACGAACGGTTCGCGGTCCATGTGGCCGATGCCGCTGATAAACGGCGGGTGGTGCAGGACCAGCAGCGTTGGCACGTCGGGGCGACCGGCCAACTGTTCATCGAGCCAGCTCAACTGGCTATCCAGCAACCGGCCGCCATGGCCGCCGGGAATGGTGCTGTCCAGGCCGATCAGGCGCAGCGGATGTTCGTCAACCACCCAATCCAACGGGGCTCCGGCCACGCTTGGCAAATAGTCATGATCGGCAAATGCCGCCCGCAAATGTTCGCGGTTGTCATGGTTACCGGGAACCAGGTAGCAAGGCATGTGCAGGCGCGCCAGTTCGGGGTGCAGCACGGCATATTCATCAGGGCGACCGAAGTCCACCAGGTCGCCACTGATCACCACGATGTCGGGACGCGGCACCCGGGCATTCAAATGGTCAACGGCATGACGCAACGCGGCGAGGGTATCGACGACGCCATAGGTCAGTTTTTCTCCGGCCTTGAGATGCAGGTCGCTGATCTGCGCAATGAGAAACGGATGATTCAAAATAAACCCTCTGAAAACACGAATATCACGATGACAAGGTGAACAGCACCTGCGGCTCGACGGCCAAGGAAACCAGGGCGCCAGGGGTGTGTATGACGCTGTCGGTGCTGTCCACCAGCAATGGCTGGGCGGCGCCGACGTCCACCAACAGGCGGCTTTGGGCTCCCTGGAAAAACTGGCCCACCAGTCGCCCGCGCAGATGCCCCTCGTTGTCCATCACCCGCAAATGCTCGGGGCGACAATAGACGGTGGCGGGCAGCCCGGCACCACGCCATGGCAACTCTCCGCCATGGACTTTCAAGCTCAGGGAGGTGTGCTCGAGCACCGCGAAAGCGTTGAGGTTGCCGACAAAACTGGCGACGAAAGCGCTGGCCGGTTGCTGATAGATTTCCCGTGGGCTGGCCAATTGCGCAACGCGGCCGCGCTCCATGACCAGGATCCGATCGCCCAGCGCCATGGCTTCGCCCTGGTCGTGGGTGACGAACACGGCGGTAATGCCCAGATGGCGTAGTAACTGATCCAGTTCGCTGCGCAGGCGCTCACGCAACTGCGCGTCCAGTGCCGCCAAGGGTTCATCGAGCAGCAATACCCGGGGCTTGGGCGCCAGGGCACGGGCGAGCGCGACCCGCTGGCGCTGACCGCCGGACAACTCGTGGATGCTGCGCTTGCCATGATCCTGAAGGCCCACCAGTTCCAGCAGCTCCGAGCAACGCTTGTTCCGTTCGGCAGGCGCCATGCCGCGAATCTTCAAGCCATAGACGATGTTGCCGGCCACATCCAGGTTGGGAAACAACGCATAGTTCTGGAACACCATGCCCACGTCGCGCCGCTCGATGGGCAGGCGGGTAACGTCGGTGTCGCCAAAAAATACCTGCCCCACATCCGGGCGTTCGAGCCCGGCGATCAGCCGCAGGGTGGTGGTTTTACCGCAACCGGACGGACCGAGGATCGCCAAGGTTTCGCCGGCCTCTATGGTCAGGTCCAGGTCATGGACGGCAACGGTGCCGTCCGAGAACGCCTTGCGGCAACCCGCCAGGCGAATGGTGGTTCCGGTCATCGTTTGTCTCCACGGGAAAGGCGCGCGCTGATGGCCTGCAACGCAATCAGCAGCGGCACGATCATCAGCAGGAATATGAGGGTGTAGGCGCTGGCGACTTCCAGCCTGGCCGAGGCATAGCTGTCCGCCAGGCCTACCGGCAATGTCTTGGTCATCGGCGTGTGGAGCATCCAGGTCAGGTTGAACTCGCCCAGCGACAGCGTGACAACCATGAGTACCCCGGCGAGAATCCCTGCCCGACAATTAGGCACTACCACACTGAAGAATCGTCGCAACGGCCCGGCGCCAAGGCTGGCTGCGGCTTCTTCCAGGACGGGCAAGTGCTGGCGTTGCATCACCGCCATCACCGGACGCACGAGGAACGGCAGGGTGAACAGCACATGGCCGACGAGAATGAACAGCCAGCTGCTGCGAAATCCGCCGAATTGGCCATAGGTGAGCAGCAACGCCAGGGCGCTGGCCAGGCCTGGCATCGCCACCGGTAGCACCATCAACTCCTCGAACGCACGGCTGAAGCGGTTGTTCATCCGTACCAGCGCGTAAGCCGCCGGAACACCCACCACGCAAACACTTATTGCGCAGGCCACTGCCAGTTGGAGGGAGAGCCACACCGTCGGCGAATAGGCCTGCCAGACTTGCACCAGCCAATCGAACGTCAGGCCGCTGGACACGCCCTGGAAATAATTGCGTGTCAGCCCGG
>Ga0065714_10064940_pt1 | contig 15093 bp, 14 predicted proteins | sample MisRhiReplicate2_FD_59101 | JGI IMG/M metagenome (GOLD analysis project Ga0065714, IMG submission 59101) | Miscanthus rhizosphere microbial communities from Kellogg Biological Station, MSU, sample Rhizosphere Soil Replicate 2: eDNA_1 v2... | ecosystem: Host-associated > Plants > Roots >...
TATTTAAATAAACACACTACATTTTTAGAATTTGAAGTAAAAGTAGATGGAAAAGTAGAACTGGTTTGTGATATTACAAACGACAAGTTCGACTACCCTATTGAAAACCAAATCGGTATTTTAGTGAAATTCGGAGAAGAATATGATGACAGTGAGGAAGATGTAGTAACAATTCTCACCAATGATCATGCCTTCAATGTAGCACATTTGATTTATGAAAATGTGGCACTATCAATACCCATGAAGAAGATATCACCCAATATAAGTGATGAAGATTTGGCAATTCTTGAAAAATTCAGTCCGAAAGAAATTGAGGAAAAAGAAGAAGAGGAAGTTGACCCGAGATGGGAAGCTCTGAAGAAATTAAAAGATAAAAATTAAAAATAATAATAATATGATGAGATGATGCAAAGATCTCATCGCTCATCAAATTAAAAAAGTTATTACAAAATGGCACATCCAAAGAGAAGACAGTCGTCTACAAGAAGAGATAAGAGAAGAACTCATTACAAAGCAGTAGTTCCTCAATTGGCAAAAGATGCAACTACAGGAGAAATGCATTTATACCACAGAGCTCACTGGCATGAAGGAAAATTATACTACAGAGGAAAAGTAGTATTGGAAAAAACAGTAGAAACTACTACAGAAGAAAACTAAGAGCTTTTTACCTTAAAAACCTCTATTTAATACAAAAACCACTCAATTTTAATAAAAATGAGTGGTTTTTTGTTGCTTTTTGTCTTTTTTTGGTATCTTTGACGACAAATCAAATATCAATTTTATGGACATTAAAGACATACAGAATCTTATCAAGTTTGTATCTAAAGCTGAGGTTTCAGAAGTAAAATACAAGACTAAAGATTTCGAAATTACTATTAAAACACCGCTTGGAGGGAACGAAGTAAGCTATGTTGCTCAACCGGCAATGTATCAGCAAGCTCCTCAGCAAACAGCTCCAGGTCACGCTCCTGCTGCTGTTTCTCCATCTACGGAAAAAACTGAAGCGGCTTCTGACGATAGTAAATATGTAACTATTAAATCTCCAATGATCGGAACTTTCTACAGAAAACCATCTCCTGATAAAGATGTTTTCATCAACGTAGGTGATGAGGTATCAAACGGAAAAGTTGTTTGTGTAATTGAAGCAATGAAGTTATTCAACCAAATCGAGTCTGAAGTAAGCGGTAAAATTGTTAAAATTTTAGTTGACGATGCTACTCCTGTAGAATATGATCAGCCATTATTCTTAGTAGATCCATCTTAAGTAGAAGTTAGATGTTAGACATTAGATGTTAGATTAAATTCTACATTAAAATAACATTATCTAATTTTCAAATTATCTAATTTTCAAATTGAAAAAGATGTTCAAAAAAATATTAATTGCCAATCGTGGCGAAATTGCAATGCGTATTTTGCGTACTTGTAAAGAAATGGGAATCAAAACTGTTGCGGTATATTCCACTGCTGACAAAGACAGTCTTCATGTAAGATTTGCTGACGAAGCCGTATGTATCGGTCCGCCAATGAGCAAAGATTCTTACCTGAGAATCCCAAACATTATTGCAGCAGCAGAAATCACTAATGCAGACGCAATTCACCCAGGTTACGGTTTTTTATCTGAAAACGCTAACTTCTCAAGAATCTGTCAGAAAAACGGCATCAAATTTATTGGTGCAAGTCCTGAGCAAATTGAGAGAATGGGAGATAAAGCAAATGCTAAAGCTACCATGAAAGCTGCAAACGTACCTTGTGTACCGGGTTCCGAAGGTTTGATCGAATCTTACGAGCACGCAGTAAAAACAGCAGAAGAAACAGGATATCCCGTAATGATCAAAGCTACTGCCGGTGGTGGCGGTAAAGGTATGAGAGCTGTATGGAAAGCAGAAGATCTTAAAGAACACTGGGAATCTGCAATTCAGGAAGCAGTGGCAGCCTTCGGAAACGGAGGAATGTACATGGAAAAACTGATTGAAGAGCCAAGACATATCGAGATTCAGGTTGCAGGTGACCAATTTGGTAAAGCTTGCCACCTTTCTGAAAGAGACTGCTCTGTACAAAGAAGAAACCAAAAATTAACTGAAGAAACTCCTTCCCCATTCATGACTGACGAACTTCGTGAGAAAATGGGTGAAGCAGCAGTGAAAGCAGCAGAATTTATTGGTTATGAAGGTGTTGGCACAATCGAATTCCTTGTTGATAAACACAGAAATTTCTATTTCATGGAAATGAACACCAGAATTCAGGTTGAGCACCCGATCACTGAACAGGTTATTGATTACGACTTGATCAGAGAGCAAATTCTTTTGGCAGCAGGAACTCCTATTTCAGGAATCAACCATTATCCGAAATTGCATTCAATTGAATGTAGAATCAATGCTGAAGATCCTTACGCAGATTTCAGACCTTCTCCGGGGAAAATCACAGGATTAAACATTCCTGGTGGACATGGTATCAGAGTTGACACTCATGTTTACTCTGGTTACACAATTCCTTCTAACTACGATTCTATGATTGCAAAATTGATCACAACGGCACAAACCCGCGAAGAAGCGATTGCAAAAATGAAGCGTGCTTTGGAAGAATTCTATGTAGAAGGTGTGAAAACTACCATTCCTTTCCACAGACAATTGATGGAAGATGAAGCTTATCTTTCAGGAAACTACACGACAAAATTCATGGAGAGTTTTGTAATGGATAAGAAATATGATAATCATTAAGATTATTTGATATAAATTTAAACCGCTTCAAATGAAGCGGTTTTTTTATGCATTCGACTTTCTCATATTAAATTATTAACTTTGTAAAAAAGCAAAAAGAATATGTCAACAGCAGAACAAACAAAAAACTCACAATACTTTATCGAACTCGAAGAAAAACATGGCGCACACAATTACCATCCGCTTCCTGTGGTTTTAGATAAAGGTGAAGGTGTTTTCGTTTGGGATGTTGAAGGCAAAAAATATTACGATTTCCTTTCAGCTTATTCTGCTGTAAACCAAGGACATTCACACCCTAAAATTGTGGACGCTTTGGTCAATCAGGCTAAAAAATTAGCTTTGACTTCAAGAGCATTTTACAATTCGAGTTTGGGAGAATACGAGAAAAAAATCACTACTCTTTTTGGTTTTGATAAGGTTTTACCAATGAATTCCGGTGCTGAAGCTGTAGAAACTGCAGTAAAATTAGCCAGAAAATGGAGTTATGAAATAAAAGGAATTTCAGAGAACGCAGCAAAAATTGTAGTTTGTGAAAACAACTTCCACGGAAGAACGACAACGATCGTATCTTTCTCAAACGATCCTGACGCCAACAAAAACTACGGACCTTTCACTCCGGGATTTGTAAAAATTCCATATAATGATCTTACAGCTTTAGAAGAAGTTTTAAAAAATGATGCTCAAAACATTGCAGCATTTTTGGTTGAACCTATTCAGGGTGAAGCCGGAGTTTACGTTCCGGACGAAAATTTCCTTAAAAACGCTTCCGAATTATGTAAAAAGCACAACGTTCTTTTTATTGCAGACGAAGTACAAACAGGAATTGCAAGAACAGGAAAACTAATAGCTTGTCATCACGAAAATGTGCAACCTGATATTTTAATCCTTGGAAAAGCAATTTCCGGCGGAATGTATCCCGTATCGGCAGTTTTGGCAAATGATGAGATCATGAATGTAATCAAACCCGGACAACACGGCTCTACTTTTGGTGGAAATCCGATTGCCTGTGCAGTTGCAATTGCGGCTTTGGATGTGGTGGAAGATGAAAAATTATCTGAAAGAGCAGAAGAATTGGGGCAGCTTTTCAGATCCGAAATTGAAAAGTTAATTGAAAAGTCTGATTTGATTACCAAAGTACGAGGGAAAGGATTACTAAACGCAATTCTGATCAACGATACTCCGGAAAGTTCAACAGCCTGGAATCTTTGTTTACAATTAAAAGAAAACGGACTTCTTGCAAAACCGACCCACGGAAATATTATCAGATTGGCACCACCTTTGGTTATCACAGAAGAACAGTTACTGGACTGTGTAAAAATAATCGAAAAAACGGTTTTGGAATTTGGCGGATAATATGAAGATTTTAATCATTCAGAAAAAATTCATGGGCGATGTGCTCGTGACAAGCACCATTCTGCCTTTGCTGAAAAAAAAATATCCAAAGTCTGAAATCAGCTTTCTTTTGGAAGAAAAGCACGCTCAGATCTTAATCGGGAATCCTTACATTGATCATTTTTTGTACTTTAGCAACGATGGTCCAAGCAAAACTTTGTCTGAATTGAATCAGCATAAATTTGATTTGGTGATTGATTTATATTCCAAAATAGAGACGGCGATCATTACTTTTTTTTCCGGAGCGAAAACAAGAATCGGTTTTTTCAAAAAATACACGCAGTTTTTTTATAATCACGCTGTAAAAAGATCAACGAAAGTAAAATCAAAAAATACGACTTTAGGAATTGAACATCGCTTGCAGATGTTGGAGCCGCTGGGAATTCCGTTTCAGGAAATTTTTCCAAAAGTCTATATACAGGAAGATGAGCTAAAAAATGCACATCAAATTCTGAGTGAAAACGGATTATCATCAACAGACAATCTGATCATGATAAGCACTTTTGGAAGTTCAGACGAGAAAACATACCCTGCCGAATATATGGCAGAATTACTCGAATATATTGCTCATTATAAACCTGCTGCAAAAATACTGTGCAATTATTTGCCTTCTCAGAAAGAACTTTTTGAAACTTTATATTCTAAGCTTTCTGAAGAGGCAAAAACATCAATTGTAAAGAATTTTGACACTAAAAATCTTCGTGAGTTTGCTGCTGTCACAAGCTTGTGCAAATGCCTGATCGGCAATGAAGGCGGAGCAACAAATGTGAGCAAATCTCTTGGTATTCCTACATTTACTATATTCTCGCCACATATCCGTAAATCAGACTGGGCATGGACCAGCAAACCGGAATTGGATAAATTTTTGCATATAACAGACTTTGTACCGGATTCTAAAAGCTATACCGATTTTAAACCTACTTTTTTAAAAAACGATTTGGAAGACTTTTTGGATCACACTATTAGGTAACAACTGAAATAAAGAATGCAAAGAGACAAAAAAATCATATTACTGATCACATACGATAATTGGGGATTTAATCAATACATTGCCGATGCTTTGGAGAAGAAAAATTATGAAGTTAATCATATTAATTTCCACAGTTTCAGGTATAGGTACCCTAGTTTTTATCATAAAGCACTCAATTTTTTCACAAAAAACTTAGGAATATCAAATCTTAAGCATATTCATTATAACCAAGTTATCTTGGATCAAATTAATAATATAAAATTAATTGACACCAGCATTTATATAAAAGCTGATTTCTTATCTAAAAAAACGATACAAGCCGTTAACAAAAAATCCCGTCAGTCTGTATTGATTATCAGTGATTCTATCAACAGATATCCGAAAACCAAAAATATTCTTTCTCTTTTTGATAAAGTTTTTTCTTTTGAAAAAAAAGACTGCCAAAAGTACAATCTTAGATTTAAGACCAATTTTATTTACAAAACCATTGACAGCGTACCTGAAAAATACAAGTATAAAGTCTTCAATATCAGCTCGTTTGACAACAGGTATCCAATTATAAAAAAAATAGCCGAAGTGTTGTATGATATGAATATAAAAAGTAAAATTATTATTTTCACATCAAAAGAAAACGGAGAACCATATATTGAATTTTCAAAAAAGCCTCTGTCAATCGAGGAAAACAATCAACTTTTGGAAGAATCAGAAATAATGCTCGATGTAAGCAGAAACGGCCAGGAAGGATTGAGTTTCAGGGTATTTGAAAGTCTTGGTTTAAAGAAAAAACTGATTACCACAAATAAAGATATTGTCAATTATGATTTTTACAATCCTGACAATATATTTGTAATCGAAAATACAGACGATATTAAAATTCCTGCTGCTTTTTTTGAAACGTCTTATGTTGATATTCCACCGAATATTTTAAATAAATATCTTATCAAAAACTGGGTTGACGAACTGGTTGAGTAATATGTCGTAATTTTACAAAATTAATGGTATCGAAACAGGCATAAATTGCTTGTGATACTGCAAAATTATTAACTGATTTTCTTTATGATTTCTTATAAAAGCACTTCCAAAATCATCATATTCTGCCCTCCGAGAAAAGTTACAGGTGGTCCGGAAGCTCTGCATCAGCTTTCCAATAAGTTGTATGAATTAAACTATGACAACGTTTTTATGCATTATGTTCCTCAAAGAAAAAATGCAAAAGCGAAAAATTATGACATTTATAAAACTCAGGAAATACATCAATTCGAAGACAGTCCCGAAAATATTCTGATCATTCCGGAATCGATGACGTTTTTAATAAAGAAATACCCGAAAAGCCAAAAAGTAATTTGGTGGTTAAGTGTTGACTTTTACAAGATCCTGATGGATTACAGAATAAGAAAACAGAGTTTTTTTACAAAATTATTTTACAAACAGGATGATAAAGAATATCATTTTGAAAATCTTCCGAATGTTTTTCAGTGGGCGCAGTCATACAGATCAAGCGTTTATCTGAAAGATCACAATATTCCGGAAAATCAGATCGATTATGTGTGTGATTACATCAATCCGATATTTTTAAATAAAGATCAAGTTATAAATAAAGATCTTTCCAATAAAACCATACTATACAATCCTAAAAAAGGGAAAAACGAGATTTCAGAACTGATTAAAAATTCCCCTGAATTGATGTGGATTCCTATTCAGAATATGAATGCCAATCAAATAAAAGATTTGATGGCAAAATCACTTTTATATGTAGATTTCGGTGAAAATCCTGGACGTGATAAGATGCTTCGTGAGTCCGTTTCTCAGGATTGTTGCATTATTTCAGGAAGAAATGGTTCTTCAGCTTATTATGAAGATTTGATGATTCCGGATGAGTATAAATTTGATTTTAGCTCAGAAAAAATTCCGGCTATTCTGAATAAGATACAATGTATTTTTGACAATTATTCTCGTCATATTCTTAATTTTAAAACATATAAAAACGTGGTCCTGAATGAAGAAGCTGTATTTGAGGAGAAGCTGAAAGAAATTTTTAGATAATGTCAAAGAAAATCACCTTAATATATCCTTTTGCTTACGGATACATCGATTTTGTAGTCAAAGAACTGCAAAGTTATCCGGAAGTGATTGTTACTGATATTAAAACAGATACGATCAAATTTAAGTATCCAAATCTTGCCGTTAAAATAAGAAATGGGATCACTAAAATTTTTGGCAAAAACATTAAAAAAGATTTTTTCAAGAATCAAATTCTTCAGCAGATCACTGAAAAACAAGATATTATTTTCATAATTCGCCCTGATCTTTTGGATGTTTCGTTGCTGAAAGACTTAAAAAATAAAACAGAAAATTTTATTGCGTATTACTATGATAGTTGTACAAAATATCCTAAACAATTGAAAATTGTCCATTTTTTTGATGAAATTTATTCCTACGAAAAAGAAGATATTGAAAAGTATAATTTTATAGAAACCTCAAATTTTATTTATGATACAACAATTGAGCAGCAAAAACTGAAATATGATATTTTCAACATTTCATCATATGATTCGAGAATCAATGAGATAGACAAAATTTCAAAATTGTTGCATGATGCAGGTTTGAAGATCTATTTTGTGTTATTTTGGTTTGAAAAGCTGAATTATCCCTATTTGATTTCAACTACAGAATACATTTCGCTGTCTGAAACAAAAGAATTAATTTCGCAGTCAAAAGCAATGATAGACATCCAGAGAGCTGACCAGAAAGGACTTTCTTTCAGAACTTTTGAAAGTTTAGGCTATCGCAAAAAGCTTATTACAACAAACGAAACGGTAAAGAATTTTGATTTTTATCATCCGAATAATATACTCGTTATTGACAGTAATAACATTAACATTGATGAAATTAAAACATTTCTCGACCTTTCTTATATAGAAATTCATGAAGATATCCTTGCCAAGTACAGTCTGAAGAATTTCACTAAAAAAATATTTAAACTATAAAACAATGGGAATCAAAAGAAAGATAAAAAATTACATTCACGTCAAAAAGTATTATCCTTTAGCTGAAAAGATAATTCCTCATGATGACAGTAAAAAAACGATTCTTATTGTTGACAGCCAAATCCCTACGTTTGACAAAGATTCTGCATCAAACAGAATCACAGAAATTGCAAAATTTCTGGCAAAACATTACAATGTCTATCTTGTCGACTGGAGAAAAGCCATCCCGAATGTTGACTCGAAAAAATACATCAAAAATCTAAATGATCATAATGTAACGATTTATACGCCCTTCATAAATAAGTATGGAATTTTGAAAGGTAAAAAATATTTCATCAACAATCTTCTTCCCAAAATCGATTTTGTCTGGTGTCACAGACCTGAACTATTTGAATATTATTTAGATTTTTTCAGAAATAAAGCTCCGCAGGCAAAGATTATTTACGATATGGTGGATATTCATTACCTGAGAATGGAAAGAGGTCTTGAGATAAAGTACGATAAAAACAGGGCAAAAGAAGTAGTACGTTACAAATATATTGAAACCGAGCTCAGTAAAAAAGCAGACAAAATTGCCGTCATCAGTGATAAGGAGAAAGAATTTATGCAAGCTTTTGTAGATAAATCTAAACTGTTTACGGTAAGCAACGTACACAATCTGAAAGTACAGCCGGAAGATATGCCTCCTTTCGAAAAACGAAACGGGATTTTCTTTATCGGCACCTTTCTTCATGATCCTAATGTAGATGCTGTAGAAGTTTTGTATAACCAAATTATGCCTTTGGTATGGAAAGTTTTACCTGATTTAAAGATTACAATTATTGGCTCTGAGGCTCCGGAATCTATCCAGAAAATGAACTCTGAAAAATTTGAAGTTACCGGTTATGTGGAAGATATTATTCCATATTATGAAAAATGTTTTGCATCTGTTTCCCCACTTAGATTTGGTGCAGGTGTAAAAGGAAAAATCGGTCAGGCTCTGGAATACACACTTCCTGTTTTAACGACCGAAATCGGTGCCGAAGGAATGTTTTTGGAGAATGGAATTACCGCATTGATCGCAGGTAATGAAGATTACCAGAAATTTGCAGATAACATTGTAGCGATTTGCACCGATAAAGAATTGTGGAATACTCTTCATTTTAATTCTGAAAAAGGTATCTATCCGTTTTCTATTGATGCTCAGAAAGAGGAAATTTTTAAGATGCTTGATTAAGGGCTTATTAAGCTTCTGCTATTTTTTTATAAATTTCGACATGCTCATCTGCACATTTTTCCCAGGAAAACATTTGGGACCTTTCTAACCCTTTTTGAGAATAAAAAGCTCGCAAATTATCATCTTTATACAAATTAAGCATAGTCTCACTAAGTGATTCTACATCATTGGGGTTCAGCACAATTCCGGCATTTCCTACAACTTCCGGTAACGATGAAGTGTCGGAAGTAACGGTTGCAACACCACATTGCATTGCTTCTAAAGGTGGCAAACCAAAACCTTCATAGAGAGACATATAATAAAAGGAATGAGCATGACTGTATAAACTTGCAAGATCTTCATCCGGAACTCTACCGGTAATGATGATTTTATCTTTCAAATCTTCGGCGTTATCATATTCCTTAAAAATTTTATCGTAATCCCAACCTTTTGCTCCTACCAAAACCAATCCGAGATCATCAATGTTATTTTCTTTTATCACTTTGAGGAATGTACGGATAACATGATCTACATTTTTACGGGGTTCTAAAGTACCTACACTCAAAAAATATTTTTCAGGAAGTTTATATTTTTCTGCAATTACATTAAACTTTTCGTCATCATTACAAACATAAAAAAGCTCTTCTGACGCCGCTAATAAGCTCACGAAAACATGTTCCGGATTGAGATATGGAGCATATTCAAGTAAATCTTTTTTAGTATTTTCTGAGACACAAACAGCATAACCATCTTCTCCGATACTTGCTATAATATCTTTGATGAGACTTGAAGTAAAGTGTAATTCGGGAAAAAGTATGGGTATCAAATCATGAATTGTAACAATCTTCTTTAAATTTGTATACTTTCTGATTCCGTCATTAATAGGATAATAAAAAGAGTGAAAGATTTGGGCATTTCTGAAAACATCTTCGAAATACTTGTTTTCAAAATTATAAATTCCCAATTTCTTATAAAGATATCTGAAGAGTTTTTCTTTTCTGAGTGGCAAAAACTTTCTTTTGCTTCTAATATTTGCTGCTGTTATTTTGATAGAATTTTCTTCAAAAAATCGGTCAAGTTCTTTTGTTGATGTATTATTATGGAATAAACTTAGATGGGAATAAAATGTTTTAATCTTTTTTTCCTTGGATAATTTTGTGAAGAGTTCTAATGCAACCCGAAAAATTCCGGTACGGTTATCTTTGTAGAAATCTGCAATGACATCGGCATCTAAAATTACTTTTATGCTCATAAGAATATTTATACAATGGTATCGTAAAAAGCATTTTGCTGCTCCTGCCTTTTTATTTCTTTAATATGAAAAAGGCACATAGAGTAATCAGCAGCCGGCAAACCTATAATCTTTTCATAATTGCAAAGCTTTTCATGTACTTTATTTTCCCACTTAATTCCTTTATTAAGCTTAAAAATACGGTGTTGATAATCCGGATAATTGATGTATCCTTGATCATTCACCTGCCAGTTCCATTGCTTAACGTGCTCATCTGTAATTCCGTTGACGATATTTATTCTTGGAACCATAAAAACATCTTTCTTTCTTTTTCTAAACAGATAATATTTTATTTCTTTTATCAAAGATTCTTTTGGAATTTCATCGGCATCTATCTGAAATAAATAATCTTTTGTTGCAGTGCTGATCAAATTATTTTTAAATGTTGCAAAATCACCATCGAGACGTGCCTCAATTCTGATAATTCTTTCTCCATAAGTATCTAAAATATCTGCGACTTTCTGATCTTTTTTAGTAATATCCTGCAAAACAATTACCTCATCATTTTTATCAATGAGAGGAAGTAAAACATCCAAAAGCTTTGTAATCTCCTCGGCTTCATTATTAACAGTAATTGCATAGGATATTTTTGGCAGCGGCAATATTTTTCTTAGCAGTTTCATTAAATTTCCATGTTTTTAAAGATGAGTGATTTTTCTATTCTTTCCGGTTGGTTAAAAAATATTAACGGACGGTAAGGTTTTACGATTTTCAAAAACGATTTAATGAAAATATTTGGATTAAGATAACTCTTTTTATTTTCTTTAATAAGAAGAGAAAGATTTAAAATTGAATTCAGTGTTTTTCCGTTAAAAGCTTTGCCGTCAACAAATATCATTACATCATGATTTTGAATTTTGGTGAGTGGCTTTATTCTTTCTTTTAAATCAAACTTTGTCTGAATTTGTTCATTCTTGATGTAATCATCATATGGAAAATCAACGTAAACAGTTTTTGCCAGAGGTTCTAATTGATATAGTTGATCAATATTTCCTTTTTTCAAAACGATCCCTACATCATATTTTATAGGAATTGTCGCATTGTTTTTACTTCCCCACTTTCTGATAAAATTTCTTTGGGATTTGTGTTCAATTGCTTCTGTTTTGCTTTTGTATTCATCCGAAAATCTTGAAGTTTTACTTACAAAATGGTAAACCAAAGCAGTATGTAGCTGAACGGTTTTCAGACCTAATAATTTTAACCGGATAATCAGATCGTCATCTTCACAAAACATCGGGTTAAACAGATTGTCTAATCCACCGATTTCTAATAATACAGATCTTTTAACACATAAAAAAAACGAAGTGTGTTCTGTAGGAGTATTAGAGCTGTTTATTCCTAAGATATATTCATTTTCAAAATCAAAAAACTTCTGAAAATCGAATATATGAATATCATCACCAAAATCCTTTGTCAACTTCCAATCACGAAAATCTCCTGTGAATATTGGTGGTTCTATTACTTTATAAAAATTAATATCATTCTCTGAAAGGTTTTCAGATAGATTATTGAGGAATTTTTCACCGACAACCATGTCGTTGTGAAGGAAACATACAAACTTTTTTGTCGATATTTCTGTAGCTTTGTTGTAGGTATCTGATAATGTTTTGCTCTCGTTGTGATGATAATATTTCAAGAAGGGATCTTGTAAACTATCTAACCATTCATTGGTCCCGTCTGTACTTCCATAGCTCACAAAAACAACTTCTACAAACGGGTATAATTTTCTCACATTTTCGTAAAAAAATTTAGAATATTCTAAATTATTCTTCAGTCCAACTAAGAAAGAAATATCATGTTCCATTAAATTTTTTGCTTACTTCCTGTCATACTCATCCTCCAGTCTCACAATGTCATCCTCTCCAAAATAAGTTCCGGTTTGCACTTCTATAAATACAACAGGTTTGTCAGAGAGATTCATCATTCTATGCTTTGCACCCAAAGGAATAAAAATGCTTTCTCCGTAAGACAAAGAAATCTCCTTATCATCAAGCACAACTGTAGCATCACCTTCGATAATCGTCCATTGTTCCTGTCTTTTATGATGATACTGATATGATAATTTCTGATCCGGATTAACTTCTATTCTTTTTAATTTATAATGAGGTTCATCTGCCAAAACAAAATATTTCCCCCAAGGTCTTTCACCAATTTCTAACATTATCTCTAATCTTTAAATACAAAAGTAAAAACTTAAATTATAAATCTCGTATTATTTAAAAAAAAATAAGAATTTTGCATAAAATTAATAAAATGAAAATTAGCGGCTACGGATATGTACGAAATGGCTTCCAGTATGGTGTTCCTTTTTTAGAATCCATTCAATCGGTTTTACCTGTTTGTGATGAATTTATCGCAGTTGTAGGAGATTCCACAGACGGAACCCGAGAAGCTATTGAAAATTTAAACAGTCCTAAAATTAGAATCGTTGATACCATTTGGGATGACAATCTGAAGCAGCACGGTAAAATTTTTGCACAACAATCCAATATTGGCTTAGAGCATGTAACTGGTGACTGGGTTTTTCATATTCAGGCAGACGAAGTTATTCATGAAAATGATTTGCCCAAAATTCTTGAAAATATTAAAAAATACAATGACAATCCTGTTGTCGAAGGCTTTTTACAGCCATTTCTTCACTTTTGGGGAGATTACAATCACATCAGAAACAGTAGAGCAGTACATAAAAACGAGATCAGAATTTTTAAAAATAATCCTGAGATCAGATCTTACATCGATTCACAAGGTTTTAGAAAGTTTAAATCTAATGAAGGATATTTAAATGGCAGTGAAAGAGGAGAAAAATTAAAAGTTTTACGTCTTGATGCTCCGATTTATCATTATAATTCTGTGAGATCAAGAAAAAAAATGATGCTCAAAGCTAATAATTTTGAATATTACTACGGTCATAAAGATGAAAAATTGGTTGAAACACCGAAAGAAGAATATAATTATCATACAGTCGACAGAGTTGGAAAATTTTTAGGAACACATCCAAAAGTAATGACGCAGGCAATTGCCAATCACGATTTTGTTTTCGAGCACGATAAATCTCAGGCAGTTTGGGACAAAAAAGATAAATTGGTACAACCTTTAGAAGATTTACTTAAAATAAGAATCGGCGAATACAAAAATTACATTTTACTAAAAAACATCAAATAGTTTTTTCTAAAAAAGACTTTCTTTTACTCATAAACTTTTTTGAAATGCTTAAATTTGCACCTTAATTTCAAAGAAATGAATAAAGTAAGAGTCCGTTTTGCACCAAGTCCTACAGGACCTTTGCATTTGGGAGGTGTAAGAACTGCATTGTATGATTATCTTTTTGCAAAAAATCAGGGCGGTGAATTTGTATTGAGAATTGAAGATACCGATACCGCAAGATACGTAGAAGGAGCCGAAGATTATATTGAAGAAGCTCTTGAATGGTGCGGAATTATCCCCGATGAAAGCCCCAAAAAAGGCGGAAAATTTGCACCTTACAGACAATCAGAAAGAAGAGACATTTACGACAGATACACCGAGCAGATCTTAAAAACAGATTATGCTTACATTGCTTTTGATACTGCTGAAGAACTGGACGCCATTCGTACTGAATTCGAAGCCAATGGAGAAGTTTTCTCTTACGATAACAAAACCAGAAATCGTTTAAAAAACAGCATTGCACTTTCTGAAGAAGAAGTTCAAAAGCTTTTGGATGCAAAAACCCCCTATGTTGTACGATTCAAAATGCCTGTTGACAGAACTTTAGGTTTAGTAGACATTATCCGCGGAAATTCTGCAGTGAATACCAATACTTTAGACGATAAAGTTTTAGTGAAAAACGACGGAATGCCAACCTATCATTTCGCCAACATCATCGATGATCACGAAATGGAAATTTCCCACGTCATTCGCGGTGAAGAATGGTTGCCTTCTTTAGGTTTACATACTTTATTATATGAAGCAATGGATTGGAAAGCTCCTGAGTTTGCTCACCTTTCTTTGATTTTAAAACCTGACGTTTCAACGTTAATCAATAAAGATAATATTGACAGCATCACAAAATCTTTTACAGAAGAATTTGTAACAAAAAACAGCCAGTTTTCTTTTGACGAATCAGCTGCAATTATCAAATCATTCTTTTCAGAAGTGAAAAGTCCGAGATTTAAATCTATGTTGAATGAAAATGAGAAAGACAATGAAGTAACTGCCTCTTTAAAACAATTTTTGAAGAAGGGTCTTTCGGGAAAATTAAGCAAAAGAGACGGCGACAAATTCGGATTTCCTGTATTTCCTTTAAATTTTACAGATCCCGCAACTGGAAATGTTTCTCAAGGTTACAGAGAAAACGGCTATCTTCCTGAAGCATTTATCAACATGGTTGCACTTTTAGGCTGGTCTCCTGCTGCTGATAAAGAAATTTTGACCTTGGACGAAATGGCAAAAGAATTTGATTTAAATAAAGTTCACAAAGCCGGTGCAAGATTCAGTAAAGAAAAATCTGAGTGGTTTAATCATCAGTATATTCAATTGAAATCGGATGAAGAATTGCTTGAAAT
>Ga0065714_10064941_pt1 | contig 15092 bp, 8 predicted proteins | sample MisRhiReplicate2_FD_59101 | JGI IMG/M metagenome (GOLD analysis project Ga0065714, IMG submission 59101) | Miscanthus rhizosphere microbial communities from Kellogg Biological Station, MSU, sample Rhizosphere Soil Replicate 2: eDNA_1 v2... | ecosystem: Host-associated > Plants > Roots >...
ATTTCCTTTACCTCTGGCTGCTTTCTTAGGGCATTCGTTATGGGTGTCGGGAGCTAAGAAACCCACCAGAGACGGGCCGGACATATTCCCCTTTCGGGTCTTGTATTCGCCCACTCCCGACATAACGGGAATTTTCTCGCAGGCGTAGGAAAACCGCAGACGAAAAAAAGCCGCATGACTGTCGGGTGCGGAGGGCCGCTCTGGTTTGCGAGTTTCTTAGGCTCTGAGGCGGGAGGTTAGGAGGAATGTGGGGAAGGGTCAAGTCATGGGCTGAGTGAGGTAGGCCGTACTGACCTATTAGCCTCATTACCTATCTGATGACGCGGTAGCCTGGACAAAATCTCGAGTCGCCATATACTGTGTTTTTATACAGTTGATCTTGCGTGCTAGGTCGTATTTATTTCGTTCCCGCCATGTGGCTGTCATTTCGTAATTTAGCGAAATGATAAATTTACATTGGCTACGCAAGGGATAGAATAGTGATCATTCGTCACAGATTTGACCCAGAGGAAAGCAGGGCTCATGAACCTTTTTGAAACCGCATTTACACAAGTCGACGAGACGAGCCCGCATTTATTTCAACCGGATCCTCATCCGGCTCAAGACCTGGCACTTCTGCACAAACTGCTTGAGATCTACGACCAAGGCCAGCTAGCCGAAAAGCTCAGTGAGATTGGTTCACCTCACTGTCGCGAAACGGTCAACCGCTGGGTGAAGGGTAAAGCGTCTCCGAAGCTGACCCACGCTGAGTACACTCATCTGGAATCTCTACTCCCTAAGCGGTTGAACCATAAACCTTCTTTTACGTTCATCGATCTGTTCGCAGGGATCGGAGGCATTCGAAAGGGATTTGAAGCAATTGGTGGTGAGTGCCTGTTCACTTCCGAGTGGAACAAATACGCCGTTAAAACCTACAAGGCGAATCACTACTGTGATCCTGACCGGCACAGCTTCAATCTGGATATCCGTTCGGTGACTCTGTCCGACAAACCAGAGGTAAGTGAAGACGAAGCCTATTTGAACATTGATCGTAATATCCCGAATCATGACGTATTGCTTGCCGGCTTCCCTTGCCAGCCGTTTTCGCTGGCAGGTGTCTCCAAGAAAAACTCGCTAGGTCGTAAACACGGCTTTGAGTGCGAAACCCAAGGCACCCTCTTTTTTGACGTGGCACGGATCATTGCCGCTAAACGTCCAGCTGCTTTCCTGCTGGAGAACGTGAAAAATCTCAAGAGTCATGACAAAGGCAACACGTTCAGAATCATCTGCGAAGCGCTTGATGAGCTTGGGTATGAGGTTGCAGACGTAAATGCCCCGAAGGGCACAGATCCGAAAGTTATCGATGCCAAAAACTTCCTTCCCCAGCACCGTGAGCGGATTGTGCTGGTAGGCTTCCGCCGCGATTTGAATGTTCACCAAGGCTTCACTCTGAGTGAAATCAGCAAGCTCATTCCGAAGCAAAAACCGACGTTTGGCGATTTGCTAGATAAAGAAGTAGACAGCAAATACATCCTGACGCCAAAACTCTGGGATTATCTGTATCGCTATGCTGCGAAGCATCGTGAGAAAGGTAATGGCTTCGGTTTTGGTTTGACTCGGCCTAATGACGTGGCTCGTACGCTGTCAGCGAGGTATCACAAGGACGGCTCTGAAATCCTTGTTGACCGAGGCTTTGTCGAAACTCTGGATTTCCATAGCGAATTAAACCAGATCAATCGACCTCGTCGATTGACGCCTCATGAGTGCTCACGCTTAATGGGATTTGATAAGCCTGGTGAGAGCGCCTTCATCATTCCGGTTTCTGACACACAGGCTTACCGTCAGTTTGGCAACTCTGTTGCCGTACCGGTTTTCGAGGCGGTGGCTCGATTGATGAAGGACCGTATCCTGAAAGCGAAAGAGAAAATGGCCGACACTGAGCAGCCCCAGTTGGAATTCGCCCTTCCAGCCTGATGAAGTAGCCGCGTCGGCCTTAGCTCCGGAGCGCCCAGCACTCCGGTATGGAGGCTATTTGACTGATGTCGTGGATGTAGCTACCCGCTCCAGAATGATGTCTGGAATTCAGGGGAAAAACACCAAGCCTGAACTTCTAATCCGCAAAGCCCTGCACGCACGGGGCTTTCGCTTCCGTGTACATGTCAAAGACCTTCCCGGCAAGCCCGATCTGGTGTTACCGAAATACCGTGCACTTGTCTTCATTCATGGCTGTTTTTGGCATGGGCATGCATGCAGGTACTTTAAGGTTCCCCAAACTCGTCCTGAGTTCTGGTTAGAGAAAATCGGTAAAAATCAGACTCGTGACGGTCTTCAGGAAGGCGCCCTTAAAGCAATGGGTTGGAGGGTTCTTATCGTGTGGGAGTGTGCTGTACGGTCGATGAAAAAAGAAAAATCCCCATTGCTCGTTGACCTGATAGCGAGCTGGCTGATAAATGGATCGGAATATTTCCAGATCGACGAGGATGCGTTGAAACCAGGATGCACATCCCCACACTAGGGAAAGTTGATTGTTGTGGCTGGGACGTCGGTCGCCTGCCAAACACCTTCAAGCAGTTCGAACACACCTGCATCTGCGACAGATGACAAGCGACCAGATTGTTGCCCTGCTGCCAACCTCCTGAGTAGCTCGCCCGAATATCAGAAATAAGGAACAACAATGGGTTTCCATCCGGAATGGAATGATATTTCCACTTTGATCAATCAAAGTGAGAGTCTCTTCATCAAGAAACTGTCACGCAATGACACATCTTGGGCAGATAGTTCCAAGAATGGGCATCAGAACGGATTTTTTATTCCTCGCCCTGTTGCAGAGTCTGACTTCTTTCCAAAACTGAAGAATTCCAACCCGGACAAACCGCACATTTATGATGTCGAATATCCGACGTTCTGGCCGGCTTCTGGAGAGATAAAGACATCGACGATTAAATATTTTTCGATGCGCAATCCAACAAATTTAGAGAAAGCAAAGCCAAGGTACGAGTGGCAGCACACGGGCATGCCCAAGGAGCAATTCCAGCTACTTTCCCCAGCCTCGCTGCTCGTTATCGGAAAACTCAAGCAAGTGAAGTTTGGAACCAGCTATTGGTTCATCGTCGTCGATTCGGTAAGCGTAGAAGCGGAAATTATCGAGACCGCATTCGAACTGGGTGCTGATTTCCACTACGGCCTGTTCGATCCTGCTTCGCTTGCTGAGCCTGCTTCCGAAACCGATCAGCTGATTGCCGAGCTGTCGCAGGCGATAAAAGATGGAACCTTGGAGCAATTCATTAAGAAGCAGACTCTTCCATCTCCGGAGACACTGGCGGGAAAAGCTCAGGACAAGTGGCTTGATGGGAGCGGCTTCTGTGACATGAATCCGTTCACCGTCTCCCAGCCTGGTGATGCGGTCATGCTTATCAGCAGGGACATTGAGTATTCCATCTACAAGCAGGCAGAACTTCGCTTTCGTGCAGCTCAAGTCGCCCGAATCCTGCTTCACGGGGGAGGTGATCCTGTTAGCAATCTTGTTCGGGCATTCTCTGAGCTCGACTCGATATTCCTCAGCGCGGCGCAAACCAGAAAGAGCAGAGCAGGGCTTTCGTTTGAGCATCATGTAGCGAGGCTTTTCAAGGATGGTCGAATTCGTCACGAACCGCAGGCTGTCTTCGGTGGCCGGCGCCCGGATTTCGTCTTGCCTGATGTCAAGGAACTCAACATAAATGGAGATGCGGTTATTGTTTCCTTGAAGACAACTCTGCGCGAACGATGGAAGCAGCTGGCCTTAGAGAAGCCGCTTGGAACAATTTTTCTCGCTACTGTTGATGACCGAGTGTCGGGTGAGGCTATTGATGAGATGGAAAGGAATTCGATTTCGCTGGTTGTACCGGAGTCTTTGAAGAAAGCTAAAGAATCAGCTTACGACGGCTACGATAATGTCATTACTTTCAGACAATTTTTCGATAATGAGGTGAGATTGAAGCGCCCTTCATTGATCCTTCCGCTGTAGCCCCTGACTAGCTCATGAGTTAGTCAGGGGTTTGACCTCAACGCCTGCCTACTACCGCTGCCGACTTGTTCATTACGATTGGAGACACGTTGCTGGTCAGTCCTGCCTGCTTGTGTTCCAAGACGTGATGACTCATCGGCAAGTGGGTTCGCCAAACCTTGGCGGGCAGGGTGATCCAGTACGGCGAACATCTGCAACCGAACGCTAGCCATTGCGCCTTCGGACGTGTCGCTGAACAGCCAGTTCTTGCGCCCGATAATGAAAGGCCAGATCGCAAGTCTTTTTCAGAGATTTTTTAGAGTGCGTAGGTTTTTGCAACTTGTGACTAACAATCCGGGCTTGGCAGCAGTTCTTTACTACACTCTCCTTGGCCTTCACGCAGCCAGCTGTGCCTCATCGGATCCTCTAGATGATTCAATGGCATCGGATGGCGCAATTAACCTCAATTGAGAGCGGCCTGTAAATGAGCTGCTAGGTGTGTGCTAGTAGCGGGCGACGCTGATCGCCTCGCTCGTTAAAGGATGCTTGAGAAAGTCAGGGTCGGCAGATGCGGTATTTCGAAGGGGATGTGTTACATGAAGCTACCCCTACGTGGGTAGAAGCAGCGCTCAGTCTGGGTTATAGGTGGCGTCAGAGCTGCAATGACACTCGTCGGATCGGGCTGTTGTCAATGCCGTGCGGGTCGGAGGTAGCCGGTCTCGTCGCGCTGGGCGCGCTGCGGAGCGATCTTGAGCGTGCTACAGCAAACCATGTCGATACACACTACGACCTTCTGCTACGGAGGTGCCGCGAGCGCATGGCTGCACTGAGGCGTGGCGACTCCACCGAGCTGCCCTCGTGGGATGTGCGCAATGTCGTCGAGAATACCTGTTGGCGTTTTGCCTCTGACAATGAGAGCCCCGATGAAATTGTGATCGAGGACAGAACGCACCAGCGGCTTATCAAGCGTGGTGGAAAATTCATTCCCAATCCGAACGGACCATGCCGCCGTTATATCAGGCGAGAAAGCGCCCTCGGCTGGCAGCTACACAATCTTCCGTTGCCACAGATAAGTCGTGGCGGATCAGCTCTGGAACTGTCGATTTATAGCACTCTGCCTGGCTGCAACGGGCCGATCCTTGAAGACAACCTGTACCGCTCCTATGACGGTCTGGTGCTGGTCGGGCAGGGGGCCGCGCGCGACACAACCTATATGCAAAAGTATTATGCGGTGGGTTTCGCGTCCGATAATTGCCGGCTGCCACTGGGCGAGCTGCTGACCCTGCATTCCAAGGAAAAGAAGTACATACAGCGTCTGGGCTTTCTAAATGAGCATGCTCCAGATAATTCCGGACACGAAGCCTGGCTTGTTGTTGCCGATGGCCTGCCTGCGCTGCTCACTGCGGAGAGACTATTTCCAGCCAGCGACATTATCGGTGTCTGCAACCGCGATGTCGCTATCGAAGCCACCGATCAGCTAAGAGATTGGCTGAACGGAATCATCCGCTACTACACCGATATACACACCGAAAACAGTCTACCTAGCGTACTGCCAGAAGGCATGTTGCTGCGCGTGCTGCAACGGAAGGCAACTTAAATGATGTACGTCTCGACGACCGAACGCATGAGTTTCCTGGCAGACAACCCTCCAGTTCAGGAGCTCCATGTGTGCGACTCGCAGCTGTTTTCTGCGATTCGTAATCATATGCGGGCGTTGTTTGTCGCCATCTATTCGCCAGAAGGCGATGCGCGACAGAATGAACCCGCACTGGCGCTGCGCATGGAGATGATGAAATGGCTGACATCGCCGTTGATACCGAATACCGATCTTCTCCTGAGTTTCGGTTTGGTCAACGAACTCCACACTCGCCACAGGTGGGGTGAGTACGCTGTGCGCGAAGTTATGGCGCTGAAAGACCTAATCAGCCGCTACCGCGAAGAAGGCTCGGTGCTGAATAAGGAGTTCGTACAGGTATTTTGCAACCTGACAGTGGAATTTGGTCAGGACCGTCTCAAAATTTGGTGCCACCGTAATGAGCGTGATCTTTTCCGCGCGTTGCTCGATGGGCTGACCGTGCTTGAAGATCATGCGTTCATTTGCTCGCTTGCGGAATATCGCAGCTGTCCGCCAGCCGATGCGCTGATCAGGTTCGGGCCGCTGCGCACCCACGGAATGGCAAAAACACCGGAGGCACTGATCACATCGCCGGCTTACCGCAGGCTGGTCAGGTTTGTCTGGAAAGGGCTGACAGATGAGGAACAGTTCGCGGCTGACCCTTTGGTCCCGGAACACAACTGGCTGACAACCATGCGGTCCGTGAGGCACAGCGTCACCGACAGCGCGAGGGTAGGTGCATCCCCGCTGGTGGAGGAGCCAGCCGACGACATTGTTTTCTTTGCCGGGACCAAGGGCGCCGATCGAGGTATGCATCGCTGCGTGCTGGTGGAATTACCCGGTGATTGGGGGGTTCTGCTACGGCCCGGAACAAGCCAGCTGATTTTTGCCCCTCTTCGAAATGACTGCGACGCAATCGCCTACCGCCATATCATTGACGTGGAAGAAGGCGATTACCTGCTGATCCACGACGCTGATGCGGATTTTGGGGAGATCAGTGTCGACGCCGCCAAAGCGCCACTGGCGGCCGTCTGGAAAAAGGCGCTGGCTGACCTGTACAAACGACAGTCGGGCTTGTGTGTCCAGAAAATGAAGGATGCTGGCATTTCACTGCGCCATCTTCATCGCGCGGCAGAGAGCTGGATGTCACTGAATGGCAGTGTGATTCACGCGCCTCAGCGCCGTGATCATTTTCAGGCGCTGCTTACCTGTGTGATTGATCCAGAACTCATCCCTCCACGGAGCCACAATGGACAAGCGGTTCCAGGTTGGCGTCTGGCTTGGGCCGAAGTGGCGGCGTCACGGTCGACAGCGGTCGAGCACGGTGTCATGGAGTCCGCCATCGTCAATGAGCAGCTTATTGTGGAGTTGCGCAACGAACTCGGCCATCTGCGCGACATGGTTTCGCCTGATGGGGGTTACCACCACTTGTTGACTCCGGAGAGCGGACTGGCTGGCAGCGTGAGGTTTGATCCGGTCATCAGCATTGCGTCCGGCTTTGCCGCACCGCAGGAGGAATTAGGTAAGCCAATGAAGCTGTTGGTCGCGGAACAGTATCGTTATGAATCAGGAGATGCGCTGTAATGCAGATGATCCCTGCTTTCATCGATGAGTCTGCTCCGCCAGGTGAGATAGAAGTGTTCCGCAAGTTGGAAAGCTCGGGACACGACTGGATCGTGATCCACTCACTCGATCTTGCTCCATACAACAATTATCGTCGCACCGAGATCGACTTTGTCATTCTGATCCCCGACGTCGGTATTTTCTGCGTTGAGGTAAAATCGCATCGTGAAATCGGGTTCGACGGCAGCCGTTGGTATCCGGACAGCGTCACTAAGTCGCCATTTCGCCAGGCACAGGATGCGCGATTCGCGCTGCGTCGTCGTTTAGTGGACCGGCTATCCGCGTTTGCGCATGTGCCGGTCATTCATTGCTGCGTTTTCCCGCGAGCGGACTTCGCCGTGCCGGCGAATGTGTCCATTCAGCCGTTCGAAGTGATGGATCGCCGCCGGTTTGCCGGATGCGGTACCGGCGAGGCATTCTGCGACGCACTCAAGCGCATGGCGCAGCTGGCCATCGGCGCCGATCCACAGATCTCTCCGCTGAAGGTGCTGATGTCGGCATTTCATCGTGACGAGTTTATAAATTTCTGTTTTCCGATCCGCAAGCGCCGACCCGAAAAAGCTGCCGAAATACTCCATCGCGAGGCGGAGCTCGAGAAGCTACTGCGCGAGCAGCAGCGGCCGGTTCTCAGGTTGACGGACAACAACCCTCGAGTTTTGGTGGAAGGGGGAGCAGGGACAGGAAAATCACTGATAGGCATTGAGGTCGCCCGGCGCAAGGCCGCCCAAGGGCTTCGCGTCGGTTATCTGTGTTTCAACCGGTTGATCGGTAGCTGGGCCGCTCGTGAGTTAGCGGCCGACCGCCATCCCGATCTAATCGGCGGCTCCGCATTCAGCGTACTGATGTCGTTGACTGGCATCGACCCCCCGAATGATCCAGATGCCGATTTCTGGGCGCAGCTTCCGCTGCTGATTCAGGATCGTCTGACTGATCCAGCTTGCGCACATGATGCGCGATTTGACTATCTGGTGATTGATGAGGCGCAGGATATTCTCGCGCGGCCTGACCTTCTGGACTGCGTCCGCCTGCTGATCGACGGAGATCTGATCGACGGCAGTTATCTGATGCTGGGTGACTTTCGAAATCAGGTGCTGACAGGAGCTGACGAACTCAAGGCGAATCTTGTCGAAGTACGGCATCAGGCCGCCCGCTGGCTGCTCACGGAAAACTGCCGGAACTACAAGTCCATCGGGCAAGTTGCAATGACCCTGTCGATGGCTGACCGGAGCACGTATTCAGGCTATATGCGTCATGGAGGCGGCCTGCAGACGTGGGATCTGACTACGTACGAAGACGCGAAGGATCAGGTCCGTAGAATCAGCGAGTGCATTGACTTGGCCCTGGACAGTGGTTTCCGCGATGAGGAGATAACGGTGCTGAGTTTCGGTGCAGAACAAAAATCGGTACTGCCCCTGCTGCGGGAACAGTCTCAACGGCGCTTTGTTTCCGCAGCGCAGTTCGAGGTCAAGGGCATCCGGTGGTCCACTGTTTCTGCATACAAGGGCCTTGAGAACAAGGTCATCATTATTGCCGACGTGATGCCGTCCGACAGCGGGTTCAACCGCCATCGCTTCTACACGGGCATCACCCGTGCGATAGAGCGGCTTTACATCCTCTGTCACGCTTCAGGCAAGTCACAGCTGGTCGAATGGGTGGCCTGTACGGGGAAAGACAATGAATAGAGAGCGTTCTGCCGAGATCGAATTTCTGCGCGGTGAGCTGGTGGGACCTGCGCGCACTTTGGATGCCGGCCGGCCTGGCACCACGGTGGCCTTTGATGCGCAGCGCGCTTTCCAGGTGCCAGCCGACGCCAACGGGACGCTGTTCTGGGCTCCTGAAGGTACCCAGGTCCCGCAGGAGATCGTGTACTACCGCGGAGAAACTCCACTGCAGCGCTATGGCGCGGGACTGTTGCACCCTCGCAATGATGTGCCCGGGCCAAGAAGCGACGAACCGGCGGCTGCTACGCAAACTGCAGAAGAGCTTGCTGGCGATGCGGCGGTTGAAACCGCACAAGCGGTTGTCGCCGAGACAGAAGAACCGGCGTTGCCTGATGCGGGGGCCGAGAGCGTCGATGCAGCGACGGTGGGGCTGGATGACGATTTCGAAGTTGCCAGTGCCGACATGTATAAACCCTCGGTCATGGGCATCAGTTTTTGTATCGAAGACGAGCCGGGCGAAATTGTGGTGGTGCTGCCTGCGCAGAAAAAATTCTTCTGGCAGCTGCCGGATGCGACACCTTTCCCGGTCAATGGCAGTTACGAACGCTGTGTCAAAGTCGTACGACCGGAGGGTGGTGGCGAGCAGCCTTTCGATGCATGGCGGCGAGTGCCGGCGACCACCGCAGAGACTTGCGAGCGATTTGAACTCGACAAGCTAAAGCCCGGCGTTACCGAATCCAGAAAGCTGGATCTTCCCTGCGGATTGCCCCTGGAGATCCAGCTGTTTCCTCGGCGCATGCATGGCAAGTGGCTCGTCACCTGTGTGCTGCGCAATCTGCAGGACGCCAGCACCCTGAATACGCAGGAGGAGCGCATCCGCAATGTTCTCTTTCAGGCGTATTTCGAAGTGCGCGTCCAGGGCTGCGCGAGATTCAGCCGCTACCCCGAAGGCGTCAGGCCGTTCGAGCAGTTTGATGACGACGAACAGACCCTCGCGCTGCTCTACCGTGATGCGGCCACCTGGGCGATCGGACATGGCTGTGCCGCTGGCTGGGATGGGGTGGATGGCAACACGCCGGAAGTGGTTTTCGCGGATGTGATGCCGGCCGTGGAACTCCCTAGCATGACGCCCAACATTAGGGACCTTGATGACCAGCTGATCACCCTGTCGATGCGCGAACTCGCCGGGCTGCCTTCCTTCGGTGAGGGCGGTGCGGGCTGGCAGACGCTCACTCGTCTCGCAGACGAGTACGCGGCGTGGATTACGGCAAGGGAACAGGAGCGCACAGGGCTGGATGCACATTATCAGGATGTGGCTGAGCGCCATCTTGATGACTGCCGACAGTGTCTGATGCGTATCCGACGTGGGATTGCCATCTTGCAGAAGGATGAAACTGCGCTGGAAGCGTTCCGGTTGGCGAATCAGGGCATGCTGCTGCAGCAGATCGCGTCCAAGCAGATTGAACACCGCCCTCTCAGCCGTGTTGAGGGTTACGTCGCGGCCGAGGAACTGCCGCTCGGTAAGCCGCGCACCGCTTGGGATGTCTGGGCCGCCGGCACGGAAAGGCCCGATGTCGGACGCTGGCGTGCATTCCAGGCGGCCTTCCTGCTGATGAGCATCTCCGGGCTTGTCGAAGGGCACTCCGACGACCGCGAAATCGTCGACTTGATCTGGTTCCCAACCGGAGGTGGTAAGACCGAGGCCTATCTCGCGGTTGCCGCGTTCTACATGTTCCACCAGCGCCTGATTGCACGCCCGGACGATGCGCTGTCCCGCGATGGCACCAACGTCTTCATGCGCTATACCCTGCGCATGCTGACCACGCAGCAGTTCCAGCGAGCGGCCAGTCTGATCTGCGCCATGGAGCAGATCCGTGTGCGCCTGCGTGTGGAAAGCGCGCGGCCCCAGCTCGGGGAAAGCCGATTCTCGCTGGGGTTGTGGATTGGAGGCGATGGCTCGCCGAATACTTGGGATGACGCCCGCGTTGAGATCAGGAAGTACAGCCGGGGGGAGGTGGAGGGCAATCCGCTGGTGCTCACCGAATGTCCTTGGTGCCGAAGCGCGATCGGGCGCCTGGCATCTGACCGGCCCGCCCGCTATGCAAGGCGCAACGAGAATAACCTTGCCGGACTGGCCGAGTCCAACAAACGTCCTTATCTCAAGTGCTCCGACATCCGCTGTTCGTACGGTGGCGAGCACGACAGTCTTCCCGTCGAAGTGGTAGACCAGTCCATCTACGACACGCCGCCGTCCATGTTCATTGGTACGGCGGACAAGTTCGCAATGATGGCATGGAAGCCAGAAGCCGGCGCGCTGTTCGGTTTCCATCATGGGGACGCCGGGACAGTCACGCGTATTAGCCAGCCGCCAGGCCTGATCATCCAGGATGAATTCCATCTGATCTCGGGTCCGCTGGGCACGATCTACGGACTGTATGAAGGCGTGATCGAAAGATTTTGCAGCGCGGAGGACCGTACGGGCATGATCCGACCCAAGATCATTGCTTCAACGGCCACCATCCGTGGTGCGACGGAGCAAGTGCGGGCCGTTTATGCACGCGAAGGGCTGCAGCTGTTTCCCAGCCCCGGACTGCAGATGGGCGATTCGTTTTTCGGCCGTTACGCGAAGGAGGGCGACCAGTATGCCGAGGGGCGCCTATACCTCGGCATTCATGCCAGCGGTTACCGATCTTTCCTGACCACGCAGGTCCGGACGTTTTCGGCGGCGCTGTTCAGGGCCTGGATGTTCGATGGCGAAGACAAGGATGCGTGGTGGACCTTACTGGCGTTCTATAACAGCCTTCGTGAACTCGGCGGCGCCCGGACACTGTTCGACTCGGACATCGCGTCGCGCCTGAAGGATTACTCGTTCCGCTATGGCCTCAAGGGAAGCGAGCAACGCTATCTCAATACGGTCGAGGAACTGACCAGTCGTCGTGGTCAGGCGGAACTGGTGCAGTTGATGGACAGGCTGGCACTGGACTGGAAAGAGAAGGGTTCCATTGACGCCTGCCTGGCTTCCAACATCATCGAGGTGGGGATCGACATCGACCGGCTAGCACTGATGGCCGTGGTTGGCCAGCCCAAGTCGACCGCGCAGTACATTCAGGTGACGGGCCGTGTCGGGCGGCGCTGGACCGAGAGGCCAGGTTTGATCCTGAGCATGTTCAATCCGGCCAAGAGTCGTGATCGCTCGCACTTCGAGCAGTTTCACAGCTACCACCGCCGGTTGTACGAGCGGGTTGAACCGACATCGGCAACCCCTTATTCGGTCGAGGCGGTGGAGCGTGCTCTCGCCGGGGTCCTGTTGGTCTGGGCCAGGCAATGTCATGAAGCCGATTCGCCCGGTGAGGCCTTCGGTAGCTATGACGGCTACCTACAAGATGCGCTTGATATGCTAATTGAGCGCTGTATGGCCATCATGGAGCAGCAGCCCGATGAGGCGCGCCGTGTCTGCAATGCCATGCAGAAAGTTTTCGACAGACTCCGCAAGAAGTGGCGGGGCAATCCGCAGCAATGGTGGGCTTACCCGCAGAGGACGGACGGCGAGTATCTGATGCTATGGTCGAGCGAATACGCCACACCCGGACAGAAACTGAAGGGGGAGCGGATCCTTAGCAGCATGCGCAACGTCGACGGCAATGCCCGCGTGGCGATCAGCAACGATTATTTCGCGGAGGAGCAGATCGAACATGGCCAGTGAGATTCGCTTGGGGCAACTGATTGCGCCCTTTGGCCCGGGGAGCATCTATACCGACAAGAACGGTGTTCCGAACATCATCTGCGGACTGGACTTCTGGTACCGGAAGACGGATGAGCGGGGGCAGTGGCAGATGGGTGAAACGGCCTTGCGCAAGCATGTGGTCGATGAGCCAAGACTTTCCGCGCTGCTCAACGTCCCACAATTTCGCCAGCCGCCGCAGTATTGTTCTGACGACCAGAACCCCGACCTTTCGTATCTGCAAGTTCAGACGCATCGGTTTCCAACCTGGTATGTCAACAGCACCAGTGGAAAGTTGCGCAGGTTCAGCCTAAATACGGAGAAGCTGGCACCTCTGGAAAAGGGCCAGGGCCGATGGCGGCCAGTCCGCTTCATCAGTGTCTGTGCCCATGGTCATATAACGGATTTTCCTTGGAAACAGTGGTTTGGATGTGTCTGTCCTGGCGATGAAGGTCTGGTCCTAAATGACTCGGGCGGCCCAGATCTGCGGTCCGTGAAAGTCTCCTGCAAGACCTGCATGAAGTCGAAGACGCTGCTTGGTGCAATGTTCATGGAGCGCGATCCTGTCACTTACACGATCACGGCTTCCGGCCTTAGGGATGCAGGCATTACCTGTGGTGGTGATCGTCCATGGCTTGGGAGGGCGGCGGAAACGTGCACCGAACACCCAGTGGCCGTGCTGATCAACCAGTCAAACATCTACTTCGGCAAGACCATTTCCTCGATCTATCTGCCTGATCTCGCTAGTCAGCGGGAAATTGTCGACATGCAGGAGATACTGAGGCAGCAGGACCTGGATCTGACCGCCGTAAAGATCTTCCTCAACATGGAACGACGTCCAAAAGCCCTGGAAATGCTTCGGGAGATCCTGAAACCCCATTACACAGAGCTTCCCGAAGACGATGCGATCCTGAAGGCCTTCGAATCCCTCAGTCAGGGGATCACAGCGACCACCGGCACCCTTCAGCCTGTCTCCCATGAATCGGAAAGTCTGATGTTCCGGCGGGCCGAGTACAACGTCCTCCGGAGTGAGGTTGGTCCGGGCAAGAGCAGTGAATTGCGTGTCATACCTAGCCTGGTTCCAGCAGCCTTCACGTCGTGGCTGGGGACGGTCAACCTAGTGGAGCGATTGCGCGAAACGCGTGTGTTTTATGGATTCGAGCGTCTGGTACGGTCGAAGGATCCGCTCGAAGGCATGCCGTCATCCGCAATGGGCCAGCTTTTTCTGCATCCGCCAGAGCCCGAGTATCAGTGGCTGCCCGCCATCAAGAATTACGGCGAAGGGTTGTTCATCGAGCTGCGCGAGGAGGCAATTAGTGACTGGCTACACAGGGACGCCGATTGGCTACAAAAACGGCTCGACCAAGGGTTTGTGGATCGCATGGCCAACGAAACGTGGCTACTGCCCCCTCTGAGTAGGGGATGCACGTGGGAATGGGCTGCGCGTTACCTTCTAGTCCATACGCTTGCCCATATTCTCATTAATCAGTTGGTTTTCGAGTGCGGTTACTCCTCCGCGTCTTTGAAAGAACGCATATTTGTGTCAAATGACGATGGCGCGCCCATGGCTTCCTTCCTCATTTATACGGCTGCAGGTGATTCGGAGGGTAGCTTAGGTGGGCTGGTCCGCCTTGGTCGTCCTGAGTTGTTTGAGCCAATGGTTCGCCGGGCCGTCTCTCGTGCATCTTGGTGTTCCGCGGATCCTGTGTGTTCAGAAGATCTGGGAGGCAATGGTTCGAGGCGGGTGAACAAGGCGGCCTGTCATGCCTGTGTGCTGTTGCCGGAAACGGCATGTGAGACGATCAACAACGGGCTGGACCGAGCGACGGTCGTTGGGACACCGGAGGCGCCCCAAGCTGGATTCCTGTCTGGTCTGATTCAGGGATTCGCCATCTGAAAGGGTTTTATACGCGAACCAGATGGTCTTCTCACAAAGTGCAAAGTCTAGAAGTAGGTTGTTGTTCGATTGACGAGATGTAGCCGTCTTACGTTCGAATATCGGGTTGCGCTCTCGTGTTTCGATCTATGTCGCCAGATATCGGAACTGATGGCCACAAAAAAGCCCTGAACAAATTCAGGGCTTTTTTGAATTTTCCAATCTGCCGATTCAGAGTGCAATCGTCAAATCGCGGCGAGCTCGGGAATCAATCCCAGCTCAACGCCCCACCAGTCTGATACTCAATAACCCGAGTCTCAAAGAAATTCTTCTCTTTCTTCAAGTCCATAATCTCGCTCATCCAAGGGAACGGGTTAGTCGTCCCTGGATACTCTTCCTTCAACCCAATCTGCGACAGACGACGGTTAGCGATGAACTTCAGGTAGTCCTCCATCATCGCTGCGTTCATGCCCAACACGCCGCGAGGCATGGTGTCACGCGCGTATTCGATTTCCAGCTGAGTGCCCTGCAGAATCATCTGCGAAGCTTCTTCCTTCATTTCGGCATCCCACAGGTGTGGGTTTTCGATTTTGATCTGGTTGATCACGTCGATGCCGAAGTTCAGGTGCATGGAT
>Ga0065714_10002946_pt1 | contig 15075 bp, 10 predicted proteins | sample MisRhiReplicate2_FD_59101 | JGI IMG/M metagenome (GOLD analysis project Ga0065714, IMG submission 59101) | Miscanthus rhizosphere microbial communities from Kellogg Biological Station, MSU, sample Rhizosphere Soil Replicate 2: eDNA_1 v2... | ecosystem: Host-associated > Plants > Roots >...
GCCGCCGGCCGAGGTGTGCGCGCACACCGAGCGCCAGTTCAACGAACCGGAGCGGGCGCTGGGAGAGGGGGAGCTAAATGATCCGGATGCGATGCAACTGGCGTGGGCGGCGTTGTTGAGATTGCTGGAGCGGGTGGCGCCGGATTATCGGGATTGATCTGGAACCTCGGTTGTTCGGGCTGGCCTCATCGCTGGCACGCCCGCGATGGGCGCGCTACTGTCCCTCTGACAAACGCCTGACTGGAGCCATGCCACCTTCTTGCTGTACAGTCGTTCAACGATCGACAAACCAGGAGCGTCGCCCATGAACCAGGAAGCCCGTTTTTCCCGCATGGAACCGGAGTTGCGCAAGGCCAATCTGATCGAGGCGACGCTGGTGTGCCTCAAGCGCCATGGTTTCCAGGGAGCGTCGATTCGCAAGATTTCTGCTGAGGCCGGAGTGTCGGTGGGGCTGATCAGCCATCACTATTCGGGCAAGGACGAACTGGTGGCCGAGGCGTACATGGCGATCACCGGGCGCGTCATGACCCTGCTGCGCGATGCCATGGAGCAGGCGGCACCCAATGCCCGCGAACGCCTGTCGGCGTTTTTCCGCGGATCGTTCTCCGCCGAATTGCTCGACCCGCAATTGATCGACGCCTGGCTTGCCTTCTGGGGCGCGGTAAAAACCGCCGAGGCGATCAACCAGGCCCACGATCATTCCTATGGCGAGTACCGCGCGATCCTCGGCAAGGTGCTCCGGGAGTTGGCGCAGGAGGAGGGCTGGGAGCACTTCGATGCCGACCTGGCGGCGATCAGCCTCAGCGCACTGCTCGATGGCTTGTGGCTCGAGTCCGGGCTCAATCCGGGGACTTTTACCCCCGAACAGGGCATGCAGATCTGCGAGGCCTGGGTCGACGGTTTGCAGGCCGGTGGCCGCCAGCGGTTTTGCCAGCAGACGAGCAGCTGTTGATCACCCGTTCAGCAGTGGCTACTCTCTGCCGCTGATGCAGTCCCTCTAATAAGAAACAAGCAGGACACCCAGCAATGACTCCTCGGGTACTGATCGTCGATGACGATCCGCTGATTCGCGAACTGTTGCATGCCTACCTGTCCCGGGAAGGCTACGACGTGCATTGCGCCGCCACGGCGGAACTGGCCGAAACCTTCCTGGCCAACCAGGCGGTCGACCTGGTCATGCTCGATATCCGCCTGCCGGGTAAAGACGGCCTGACCCTGACCCGCGAACTACGGGTGCGATCGGAAGTCGGCATCATCCTGATCACCGGGCGCAACGACGAAATCGACCGCATCGTCGGGCTTGAATGCGGCGCCGACGATTACGTGATCAAACCCCTCAACCCGCGGGAACTGGTGTCCCGGGCGAAAAACCTGATTCGCCGGGTCCGCCATGCGCAGGCACCACAACCGGTTGCCGCCGTCGCCAAACCGGTCAAACAGTTCGCCGACTGGGCGCTGGACACCGACCGCCGGCGCCTGATCGACCCGGCCGGCAGCGAGACCTTGCTGACCCACGGCGAATACCAGTTGCTCAGCGTGTTCTTGCGCAACAGCGGCCACACCCTCAGCCGCGACCAGTTGATGGACCAGATCCGCAACCGCGAATGGGTGCCCAACGACCGCTCGATCGACGTGCTGGTCGGGCGCCTGCGCCGCAAATTGCACGACGATCCCGCCGAACCGCAGCTGATCATCACCATCCATGGCGCCGGCTACCTCTTCACTGCCAGCCTGGCGGCGTGACGGCGGTGGGGCGCAGGCTCTGGTGGGTGCTGGTAATGTGGCTGGCTCTGTCGACGACCAGCGCGCAGGCGGCGGAAAAAATCCGCTACTGCGATTACCCGGTGTACCCGCCGATTTCCTGGAGCGACGGCAAACAAGTCCGCGGCCTGGCGCCGAGCGTGGTCAAGCAGTTGTTCGGCCAGCTCGGCTATGAGGTCGAGACCGTGGTGTTGGGCAACTGGAAACGCTGTCTGCTGGACGCCGCCGAAGGCCGTGTCGATGTGGTGCTGGCCTACAGCACTGCGCAACGGGAACAGAGCATGCTGTTTTCCACCGTGCCGGTGCTGCGCGAAGAGGTGGCGTTGTTCGTCAATCGCCAACATCCGGTGAAGTTCGAACACTTGCAGGACCTGGCGCATTACCGTGGCGGCTTGCTGTTTGGTGAAAGCTACGGCGTGGCGTTCGATCGCATGGTCGCGCAGCACAACAACATCGAATGGGTCGCCAGCAGCGGCCAGAACTTCGGCAAGCTGATTCGCGGGCGCATCGATTTCATCACCCAGGAGCGCCGCACCGGCGAGTTGTACGTGGCCAACCTGCCCGGCGCCCAAGACATCGTGGCCTTGCCCAGGGCCCTGAGCGTGGATTACCTGCGGGTCGCCGTTTCCCGCCGTTCGCCGTTGTCCGCGCGCATGCCGCAGATTGATGCGCAATTGCAGCGCATGGTGGAGGCCGGTGATGTCGAGCGCCTGCTCAATGAAAGCGAAGTCACCTACCGCGACATGATCAGCCTGCCGGCGGACGCGCAATGATTCGCGCGCGTCCCGGTGGTCTTTTGCGGCGCCTGCTGCTGTTCATCCTGTTGTTCAGCCTGTGCTTTACCGTGTTGGCCAGCAGTGTCCAGTTGTACATCGAGTATCGCCGGGAGATGCGCGAGATCGACTCGCGCATGGAGCTGATCCGCGCCGGTTACCTGGCCAGCCTGGAGCGCAGCCTCTGGGATCTGAACCAGGAGCAGTTGAACGTGCAACTACGTGGCCTGGTGGATTTCTCCGACGTCGCCAGGGTGCATTTGACCGGTCCTGATTTCGACCTGGTGCAAGGCAGTCCCGTACCGGCAGGGCCGTTGCGCATCGAGCGTTTTGCCCTGGATTACCAACCGCCCTCCGGACCGTTGCGCCATCTTGGCGAACTGGAAGTCAGCACCGACCTGGGGGCGGTGTATCAACGCCTGTACGCCACCGGCTTGACCAACCTGTTGTGGATGGCGATGTTTTTCTGCGGCCTGGCGGTGGCACTGTCGGGCCTTTTTTATCGACTGGTGACCCGCCACCTGAAAGTCATGGCCGAATTTGCCCGGCGCATTGCCGCCGGGCAATGGCACGAGCCGTTGCGCCTGGACAAGCGGCGCAGCGCGCAGAGTGACGAGATCGACACCGTGGCCCATGCCCTCGACGACATGCGCCGGGCGATCCTCAGTGACATCGACCGCCGGGAAACCGACCGCCTGGCCCTGCAGGATAACCGCGATGAATTGCTGCGCAGGGTCGAACGCCGTACCGCCAGCCTGATGCGCGCCAAGGACGAAGCCGAAGCGGCCAACCTCGCCAAATCACGCTTCCTGGCGACAATGAGCCACGAACTGCGCACGCCGCTCAATGGCATTCTGGGCATGGCCGAGTTGCTGCGTGGTGCGCGTCTGGCCCCCCAGGACGGCAAGCGCCTGGATGCGCTGCACAAGGCCGGCGAGGGGCTGCTGACCATCCTCAATGAAGTGCTGTATTTCGCCAAGCTGGAGGAGGGTACCAGCCCCCCTGAGCCAGTGAACTTCTCCATTCGCCAGTTACTCGACGAAGTCCTCACGCTGCTGGAACCCAAGGCCCTGGACAACGACACGATTCTCGAATGCCGGGTGGATCAGCGGGTGGCTGACCATCANCATGGCGCCGAACAATATTTGCGGCAGGTGTTGAGTAACCTGTTGGCNAACGCGATCAAGTTCACGCAAGGCGCAGACGTCAGTGTCGACGTGGCGTTGCTCGCGCAGGCACAAGGTCAAGAAGGACAACACCTGCGGGTGAGTGTCACTGACAACGGCATTGGTATTGCCCCGGTGATGCAGGCGAAGATCTTCGAGCGGTTCACCCAGGCCAGCGAAGAAGTCGCGCAGCGTTATGGCGGCACGGGATTGGGCCTGGCCATCTGTAAACACCTGGTGGAGAAAATGGGCGGCTGCATTGGCGTCAGCAGCGAAGTCGGGCGCGGCAGTTGTTTCTGGTTCGAATTGACGCTGCAGCCGGCCATCGGCGCCGTTGCCCCGGTGCCTACCTCTGTGCCGGGGCCGGCACTCGACATCCTGGTGGTCGAGGATGTGGCGCTCAACCGCGAAGTGGCCGAGGGCCTGCTGCAACGGGATGGGCATCGAGTGTGGCTGGCCATCGATGCGGAACAGGCGTTGGTGTCATGCGCGGCGCGGACCTTCGATCTGATCTTGCTGGATGTGCACCTGCCGGGGATGAGTGGCGTGCAGTTGTGCCAACAGATCCGCGGCAACGACGGACTGAACCGCCAGACGCGCATCCTGGCCCTGACCGCCAGCGTGCAGCCAGCGCTGGTAAGCGGTTATCTGGATGCCGGCATGGACGGCGTACTGGCCAAACCCTTGAAGCTGGAAAACCTGCGGCAGGTGCTGGCGGGGCAGGCCGTCGAGTCGCCGGCAGGTGACGAATCGATGGACTGGCCACTGCTGCAAACCCATCGCACCTTGCTCGGCGAACAGAAAGTACAGGGATTGCTGGCCGTGCTGCACGATTCGATCCTGCAACATCGCGAGGCACTGAACGAGGCCATCGAGGCCGACGATTGCACCGAGGTTGCACAGCTTGCCCACCGTTTGGCCGGCAGCGGCGATTCCCTTGGGTTTCGTGCATTGGCCCAGGTGTTGCGCGCGTTGGAGGTGGCGGCGCTGGGCAATGACCAAACGGCAATTCGTGCACTGGTGCCCACCGTCGAAGCGCAACTGCAATGTTCGATGCAGACCCTCAACGGCCTGTTGCAGCGCTGACGTACATATTTGTTACGACTTTCTACAACTTCGATCTTTACGTACAACGCGACCTTACATGGCTTTCCAATAATCGACGCAACCGCCGCAGCGCGGTCTTCGAAGCTTATTGGAGATAATAATAATGAATTGCCGTAAAGCGCCTTCCTCCCTGCGTCGTGACGTCCTGTCCTGCGCTGCCCGTGCCACCGACTCGAGGTGCCGGGCATGAGCGAAACCACTGATCGTAAAGGCATCCACCTGGCCCGCGCGCTGAAAAGCCGGCACATTTTCATGCTGTCCATGGGCGGCGTGATCGGCACCGGGCTGTTCATGGGCTCCGGCGTGACCATCAACCAGGGCGGGCCGGTGGGCGCGATCCTGGCCTACCTGGTCGCCGGTTTCCTGATGTACCTGGTGATGGTCTGCCTCGGTGAACTGTCGGTGCAGATGCCGGTGTCCGGTTCGTTCCAGACCCATGCCACCCAATTCATCGGCCCGGCCACCGGATTCATGATCGGCTGGGTGTACTGGATGAGCTGGGCCACCACCGTGGGCCTGGAATTCACCGCCGCCGGGATGCTGATGACCCGCTGGTTCCCGACGGTGCCGATCTGGTACTGGTCGGCGCTGTTCGTGGTGGTGCTGTTCGGCCTCAACGCGCTGGCGACCCGTGCCTTCGGTGAAGCGGAATACTGGTTCTCCGGGATCAAGGTGGCGGCGATTCTTGGTTTCATCGTGGTCGGCGTGCTGGTGATCTTCGGCGTGATGCCGCTGAGCAACGGCGCACCGGCACCGATGATGGACAACCTGATCGGTGATTCGCTGTTCCCCAATGGTTTGTCTGCGGTGTTCGCGGTAATGATGACTGTGGTCTATGCCTTCCAGGGCTGCGAGATCATGGGCGTGGCGGCAGGCGAAACCGATCAGCCGGANAAAAGCATTCCCCGCGCCGTGCGCAACGTGGTGTTTCGCGTGTTGATCTTCTACGTGCTGGCCATCGTCGTCTTGTCGGCCATCGTGCCGTGGCAGCAGGCGGGGNTGATGGAAAGTCCGTTCGTGCAGGTGTTCGACATGGTCGGCATTCCCTANGCCGCCGACCTGATGAACTTCGTGATCCTCACGGCCATCCTGTCGGTGGGCAACTCCGGCCTGTATGCCTCGACGCGCATCCTCTGGGCCATGTCGAAAACCGGCATGGCGCCGAAAAGTCTTTCGTCCTTGAGCAAGCGAGGCGTGCCGTTGCGCGCCCTGTGCATCACCCTGTGTTTTGCCCTGGTGTCGCTGATGACCAGCTTCGTCGCCGCCGACACTTTGTTCATGGTGCTGATGGCAGTGAGCGGGATGTCGGGCACCGTGACCTGGATTGTCATCGCCCTGGCCCAGTACAAGTTCCGCAAGGCCTACCTGCGCGACGGCGGCCAACTCAGCGACCTCAAATACCGCGCGCCGTGGTTCCCGGTGTTGCCGCTGATGTGCATCACGCTGTGCTGCTCGCTGTTCGTGTTCCTGGCACTGGATGAAACCCAGCGGCCGTCGCTGTACTGGGGCTTTGGCTTCATAGCGTTGTGTTATGGCGCGTACTTCCTGATCCATCGCAAGCGCGGGGCGGTGCTGGCGCCGAGCCTGCCGACTACCTGATCCCTTGAATTAATAAGCATTTCCTGTGGGAGCGAGCCTGCTCGCGAAAGCGGTGTATCAGTCAACAGAGATGTTGAATGGGACGCCCTCTTCGCGAGCAGGCTCGCTCCCACAGTTATTTCTGCGGTGTGCGTGTAGGCAGTTGTTCGAAGTTGTAACAACGGCATCGGCCCAATCCCGCCAATCACTAAATAAACTAGCAAAAACAATATGTTAAGTACTTTTCAGGCCTGTTACAGCTTACTACGCCAGCAATTGCCGCCTTACTGAACACTCGTTTAGTATGGCCTCAAGTCGCATCACCTCAGACCAATCACAATAATTCGAGGACTCGCATGACTACTCACGATTCTCTGCTCAGTCAGGTCGAAGCCGGCGTTGCCCGGATCACCCTCAATCGCACGGCCCAGCGCAATGCGCTGGACATTCCGACCCTGAAAAACCTGCACACCTTGCTCGACACCTTCAATGCCGATCCCGCGGTGCGCGTGGTGGTATTGACCGGCAGCGGTCGCAGTTTCTGCGCCGGCGCCGACCTGGCGGAATGGGCCGAAGCCGAAGCCCGTGGTGCACTGGAAACCTACGGCTGGACTGAAACCGCCCACGCCCTGATGACCCGCCTGCACAGCCTGGAAAAACCGACCATTGCCGCCATCAACGGCACTGCCGTCGGGGCCGGGATGGACCTGACCCTGTGCTGCGACCTGCGCATCGCCGGGCAATCGGCACGCTTCAAGGCCGGCTACACCAGCATGGCCTATTCCCCGGACGCCGGCGCCAGTTGGCACCTGCCACGGCTGATCGGCACTGAACAAGCCAAGCGCCTGCTGTTCCTCGACGAATTGTGGGGGGCTGACCGCGCCCTGGCCGCTGGCCTGGTGGGTGAAGTCTGCGCCGACGATCAACTGCAGGGCGTCGCCGGCGAACTCGCCGCACGCCTGGCCGCCGGGCCGACCTTTGCCTTTGCCCAAACCAAAAAACTCATGCGCGAAGGCGCCGAGCGCAGCCTGCCTGCGCAACTGCAGGCGGAGCTGGCCGCCGGCCTGTTGTGCGGGCGCAGCGAAGACGGCACCGAAGCCCTGCGCGCCGCCATGGAAAAACGCCCGGCACGCTTTATCGGTCGCTAATCCTCGGCACACCTCTCATTGCACACGAACAACAGGTAGCACCCATGAATTTCCAACTGACCCAAGAACAAGAAATGTTGGTGGACTCGGTACGCAGCTTCGTCGAGAAGGAACTGCTGCCCTATGAAACCGAGGTCGACCGCGCCGACGAAGTCTCCCCGGAGCTGGCCGCGCAGATCCGCGGCAAGGCGATCGCCGCCGGTTTCTACGCCTTCAATATGCCGGAGGAGGTGGGCGGTGGTGGCCTGGACTACCTGTCCCAGGCCCTGATCGAACGGGAGCTGTCCAAGGTCTCCTGGGCGCTGCACGTGTTTGTCGCGCGGCCGTCGAAAATTCTCATGGCCTGCACTGGCGAGCAGATCAACGACTACCTGTTGCCGTGCATCCAGGGCGAGAAAATCGACTGCTTCGCCCTGACCGAACCGGGCGCCGGCTCCGACGCCAACGCAATCAAGACCCGCGCCGTGCGCGAGGGCGACGACTTCGTACTGAACGGCAGCAAGCACTTCATCAGCCACGCCGGCCACGCCGATTTCGCCATCGTCTTCGCCGTCACCGACACCTACGAACACAACGGTAAAAAGCGTAACGCCGTGACCTCGTTCCTGGTCGACCGCAACACCCCGGGCATGACCATCCGCCGCGGTCCCAAGTGCGTGAGCAACCGCGGTTACCACACCTTCGAAATGTTCTTCGACGACTGCCGTGTGCCGGCCAATAAAGTGCTCGGCGAAGTCGGCAAGGGTTGGGACGTGGCCAACGCCTGGCTCACCGCCGGCCGGGTCATGGTCGCCGCCAACTGCGTGGGCCAGGCGCAACGGGCGCTGGACGTGTCGCTGCAGTGGGCGGCGGACCGCAAACAGTTCGGCCAGGCCATCGGCAATTTCCAGGGTGTGTCGTTCAAGCTGGCCGACATGGCCACGCAAATCCGCGCCGCCGAACTGCTGACTTTGCACACCGCCTGGAAAATGGACCAGGGCACCATGACCGACGGCGAGGCCGGCATGGCCAAGCTGTTCGCCAGTGAAGTGCTCGGTCGCGCCGCCGACGAGGCGGTGCAGATTTTTGGTGGCATGGGCCTGATGGACGAAAGCCCGGTGGAGCGCATTTGGCGCAATGCGCGGATCGAACGGGTCTGGGAAGGCACCTCGGAAATCCAGCGGCACATCATTTCCCGCGAACTGCTGCGGCCGCTGTTGCGCTGATCGCCCCGGAGAATACCCATGTCCCAGACGATACGTGACAACCTCAAGCGCATGCTCGCGCCCCGGCATGTAGCCTTTGTCGGTGGCCGCAGCATGGCCCGCGCCCTCAAGCGCTGCGCCGAGGGCGGCTACCCAGGCCAGATGTGGCTGGTCAACCCGCAGCACGACAGCCTCGAAGGCGTGCCTTGCGTGCGCAACATTGCCGACCTGCCGTGCGGGCCTGATGCGGTGTTCATTGCCACCAACCGCGACCTGACCCTGGCCTGCGTGGCCGAACTCGCCGCCATCGGTACCGGCGGAGCGATCTGCTACGCCTCCGGTTTCGCCGAAACCGGCGCCGAAGGCCAGGCTCTGCAACAACGACTGCTGGAAGCGGCGGGCGACATGGCCTTGCTCGGCCCCAACTGCTACGGCCTGCTCGACTACCTGCACAGCAGCGCGCTGTGGCCGGTGGCCCACGGCGGCAAAGCGGTGGAGAAGGGCGTCGCGGTGCTGACCCAAAGCGGCAACTTCGCCTACAACCTGTCCATGAGCGACCGCTCGCTGCCGGTGGCCTACATGGCCTCGGTCGGCAATCAGGCGCAACTGGGCGTGGCGGAACTGATGGACGTGCTGCTCGATGAGCCACGCGTCACCGCCATCGGCCTGCATCTGGAAGGCCTGAAGAACGTCCCGGGATTCGCCCGCGCCGCGCACAAGGCGCTGGAGAAGGGCATTCCAGTGATCGCCCTGAAAACCGGCGTGTCGCAGATCGGTGCCGAACTGGCCCTCAGTCACACCAGTTCACTGTCCGGTTCCGATGCGCTGTACGACGCGCTGTTCGATCGCCTCGGGGTGATCCGGGTCAGCGGCCCGGTGAGCTTTGTCGAAACCCTCAAAGCGGCAGCCTGCGGCAACCTGCCGGCGGGCAACAGCCTGATCGCGCTGGCCTGTTCGGGCGGCGATGCCGGCCTGATCGCCGACTACGCCGAGCGCAATGATTTGAGTCTGCCCAAGCTCGACGCCGGCCAAGTCGGCGAATTGGCCGAGGTGCTGCCGAGCTACGCCAACCTGGTCAACCCGCTGGATTTCACCACCGCCATCTGGGGCGACGGCGAAGCCCTGAACCGTATGCTCGACAGCGCGCTGCGCACCGAAGCCGATGCGGCGATGCTGGTACTGGATTATCCGGCTGAGTTTACCGGCGAGCGCAAGGAGTGCGACCTGCTGCTGGACCTGTACTGCAAGGCGCTGGCGCGGCACGGCAAGACCGGCTTTGTCACCTCGGCATTCCCGGAGCTGTTGCCGGCCCACGCCCGCGAGCACTTGCATGCCCAAGGAGTGGCGGCATTGCAAGGCGTGGAAGATGGCCTGGCTGCCTGGGGCCGCATCGCCGGTTATCAGCGCAACCGTCAGGCGTTGCTCACGCTGGGCGAATCGGCCCTGGTGCCGTTCTGCCCGCAGGCGCTGGAAGGCGAAGGTCGGTTGCTCAATGAATGGGATTCGAAACAGGCGTTGCGCATGTTTGGTCTACCGACACCCAATGGAGTATTGAGCAGCCCGGATAACGCGCTCAAGGAAGCCCAAGCACTGGGTTTTCCGCTGGTATTGAAAGCCGTGAGCGAACAGTTGCCGCACAAGACCGAAGCCGGTGCCGTGGCCCTGAACCTCAAGGACGGCGCCGCACTGAGCGCTGCCCTGGACAATATGCGGGCGAACATTGCCGCCTACGCGCCGGGCGTGCCGTTCGATCAGGTGCTGCTGGAGCCGATGGCCAAGCCGCCGCTGGCGGAGCTGATCGTCGGCATCAAGCGCGAAAACGATTTTGGCCTGGCGCTGGTGATTGGCGCGGGCGGGATCCTGGTGGAGTTGCTCAAGGACAGCCGCAGCCTGTTGCTGCCGACCACCGACGGCGCGATTCGCCAAGCGGTGCTGAGCCTGCGCAGCGCGCCGTTGCTGCAAGGTTTTCGCGGGCGCGAGGTGGCAGACCTGGACGCGCTGGTGGCGGCCATCCGCGCCGTGGCCGACTACGCCTGCGAAAACGCCGCGCAGTTGCTCGAACTCGATGTGAACCCATTGTTGGTCGGCGCCCTTGGCACGACCGCGGTCGATGCGTTGATTCGCATCGCTCATGCGTGAGGACCTGAACATGCAAGACAAACCCTTGACCGGTGGCCAGGCGCTGGTGCGCCTGCTGGCCAACTACGGCGTCGACACCGTGTTCGGCATTCCCGGCGTGCACACCCTTGAGCTGTATCGCGGCCTGCCCGGCAGCGGCATCCGCCACGTGCTGACCCGTCATGAGCAGGGCGCCAGTTTCATGGCCGACGGCTATGCCCGGGTCAGTGGCAAACCCGGGGTGTGCTTCGTCATCACCGGCCCCGGCGTGACCAACGCCGCCACCGGTATCGGCCAGGCCTACGCCGACTCGATTCCGATGCTGGTGATTTCCAGCGTCAACCAGACGGCCAGCCTCGGCAAGGGCTGGGGCATCCTCCACGAGTGCCAGGACCAGCGCGCCATGACCGCGCCGATCACCGCGTTCTCTGCCGTCGCATTGACCGCTGAAGACCTGCCGGAACTGATTGCCCGCGCCTATGCGGTGTTCGACAGCGAGCGTCCTCGCCCGGTGCACATTTCGGTGCCGCTGGACGTGCTGTCGGCGCCGGTCGCTCGCGACTGGAGCAATGAGGTGGTGCGTCGTCCGGGGCGTGGTCCTGCATCCGCCGCTGCACTCGATCAAGCCGTGGCCAGGCTCAACGGCGCAAAACGTCCGATGATCATCGCCGGTGGTGGCGCATTGAATGCGGCGAAAGAACTCAATGAACTGAGCACCCGACTGGCGGCGCCGCTGTTCACCAGCGTCGCCGGCAAGGGGCTGCTGCCACCCGAGGCGCCGCTCAATGCCGGTTCATCCCTGTGCGTAGAACCGGGCTGGAACCTGATCGCCGAAGCCGACGTGGTGCTGGCAGTGGGTACCGAAATGGCCGACACCGACTACTGGCGCGAACGCCTGCCGCTCAACGCCGAGCTGCTGCGGGTGGATATTGATTCGCGCAAATTCAACGATTTCTACCCCTGTGCGGTAGCTCTGCAAGGTGACGCACAGCAAACCCTCAGGGGGATTGTGGAGCGTCTGCCGAACGATATACGCGATGCCAGCGCTGCAGTTGCCTCGGTCGCCGCATTGCGCGAAGCGGTCAAGGCCAGCCACGGCGCTTTGCAGTCGATCCATCAAGCCATCCTTGATCGCATCGCTGCCGAACTGCCGCCAAACGCGTTCATCAGCACCGACATGACCCAGCTGGCCTACACCGGCAACTACGCCTTCGACAGCGCCGCCACCCGCAGTTGGTTGCACCCGACCGGCTACGGCACCTTGGGCTACGGCTTGCCGGCCGGCATCGGCGCCAAGTTCGGCGCGCCGCAACGGCCGGGCCTGGTGCTGGTGGGCGATGGCGGGTTCCTCTACACCGCGCAGGAACTGGCCACCGCGGTCGAGGAATTGGACAGCCCCCTGGTGGTGCTGCTGTGGAACAACGATGCCCTGGGGCAGATCCGTGACGACATGCTCGGCCTGGACATCGAGCCGATCGGCGTGCTGCCGCGCAATCCGGATTTCGCCGCCCTTGGCCGAGCCTTCGGTTGCACCGTGACTCAGCCGCAGAACCTCGCCGAACTGCAAACCGACCTGCGCCTGGGCTTCAAGCGCAACGGCGTCACCCTGATCGAACTCAAGCACGCCTGCGTTCGCTGAGGTTCAACTTTTTAGAGGGAGTAGGGCCATGCGCTTTTCCGATCTGACCCAACGTATCGCCGGTGACGGCGCCGCCGCCTGGGATATTCACTACCGCGCACTGGCGATGCGAGAGCAGGGCGAAGACATCCTGCTGCTGTCCGTGGGCGACCCGGATTTCGACACGCCACAACCCATCGTCCAAGGCGCCATCGACAGCCTCCTGGCCGGCAACACCCATTACGCCGAGGTGCGCGGCAAGCGCGCCTTGCGCGAAGCCATCGCCCGGCGCCATCAGCAACGCAGCGGCCAGGTCGTTTCGGCCGATGAGGTCACGGTGCTTGCCGGGGCGCAGTGCGCGCTGTTCTGCGTGGCCCAGTGCGTGCTCAATCCGGGCGATGAAGTGATAGTCGCCGAGCCGATGTACGTCACCTACGAGGCGGTGTTCGGCGCATGTGGCGCCAAGGTGGTGCCGGTGCCGGTGCGTTCCGAGAACGGTTTTCGGGTACTGCCCGAAGACGTCGCCGCGCGCATCACCCCGCGTACCCGCGCACTGGCGCTGAACAGTCCGCACAACCCTTCGGGTGCAAGCCTGCCGCGCAGCACCTGGCAAGCCCTGGCGGAACTGTGCATCGCCCATGACCTGTGGCTGATTTCCGACGAGGTCTACAGCGAGCTGCTGTTCGAGGGCGAGCACGTCAGCCCGGCGAGCCTGCCGGGCATGGCCGAGCGCACCGCGACCCTCAACAGCCTGTCGAAATCCCATGCCATGACCGGTTGGCGTGTCGGTTGGGTGGTGGCGTCGCCGTCCCTGACCGCGCACCTGGAAAACCTCGCGCTGTGCATGCTCTACGGCTCCCCGGACTTCATCCAGGACGCCGCGGTGGTGGCGCTGCAAAGCAACCTGCCGGAACTGGAGGCCATGCGCGAAGCCTATCGCCAGCGCCGCGACCTGGTGTGCGAGAGCCTGGCCGATTGTCCCGGCGTGCGCGCCCTGAAACCCGACGGCGGGATGTTCGTGATGGTCGATATCCGCGAAACCGGGCTCAGCGCCCAGGCATTCGCCGATCGCCTGCTCGATCGCCACGGTGTGTCGGTGCTGGCCGGTGAAGCCTTCGGACCGAGTGCGGCGGGGCACATTCGCCTCGGCCTGGTGGTTGGCGCTGAACCGCTGCGCGATGCCTGCCAGCGCATCGCCCGTTGTGCCCATGAACTGATGGAGGCTCAGCCGCATGCTTAACCACAAGGCACTGTTTATCGATGGACGCTGGTCAACCCCATCGGGCCAGGGCATCGCCGAGGTGATCAACCCGGCCACCGAGGAAGTGGCCGGCAGCGTGCCGCTGGGCGATGAACGCGATGTCGACAAGGCCGTGGCCGCTGCCCGCAGGGCCTTTGGCCCGTGGTCGCGGACGCCGTCGAGCGTGCGTGCCGGCTACATCCGCGCACTGGCCGAACAACTGCGCGCCCGCGCCGATGAAATGGCCGCGGTGATCACCACTGAACTGGGGATGCCGGTGCAGTGGTGCCGCTCGGTGCAGGTGGACGGGCCGATCATTGGCCTTGAGCAGTACGTCGAACTCGCCGGCCTGATGGACGAAGTGCGCGAGGTCGGCAACTCGCTGGTGATTCGCGAGGCGGTGGGCGTCTGTGCGTTCATCAATCCGTGGAATTACCCGCTGCACCAGTTGATCGGCAAACTCGCGCCGGCCCTGGCCGCCGGGTGCACGGTGGTGGTCAAGCCGAGCCAGGAAACGCCGCTGCACGCCTTTTTACTGGCGCAGATGATCGAGGCCATCGGCCTGCCGGCCGGGGTGTTCAACCTGGTCAGCGGGCCCGGTTCGAAAGTCGGCGAAGCGTTGGCCAAACACCCGGACGTGGACATGGTGTCGTTCACCGGTTCCACCGGCGCCGGGGTGCGGGTCGCGCAAGCGGCGGCGCCTTCGGTCAAGCGCGTGTGCCTGGAGCTGGGCGGAAAGTCGCCGCTGCTGATCGCCGAGGACGCCGACCTGGCCGCTGCGGTGCGTTATGGCGTGCAGGACGTGATGATCAACTCCGGCCAGACCTGCACGGCGCTGACCCGCATGCTGCTGCCGGCCAGCCGCTATGCCGAAGCGGTGGAACTGGCGCTGGCCGAAACCCTGGGCCTGAAGCTGGGCGACCCCCTCGACCCGCAAAGTTTCCTCGGGCCCATGTGTTCGGCCGGGCAGCGCCGCACCGTGCTCGATTACATCAAGGTCGGCCAGCAGGAAGGCGCACGGTTGCTGTGCGGCGGCGATTCGGCCGCGGCGTTCGAACGGGGTTATTACGTCAGCCCGACGCTGTTTGCCGACGTCGACAACCGCATGCGCATCGCCCAGGAAGAAATCTTCGGCCCGGTGTTGTGCCTGATCCCCTATGCCGATGAGGCGCAGGCGATCCAGCTGGCCAATGACTCACCGTTCGGCCTGTCCAGCGGCGTCTGGGCCGGCAATGCCGAGCGCGCCCTGCAATTGGGCCGACAACTGCGGGCGGGCCAGTGTTTTGTCAACGGCGCGGCATTCAATTACCAGGCGCCGTTCGGCGGCTACAAACAATCGGGCAACGGACGTGAATGGGGGGACGAGGGGCTCAATGAATTCG
>Ga0065714_10064942_pt1 | contig 15065 bp, 24 predicted proteins | sample MisRhiReplicate2_FD_59101 | JGI IMG/M metagenome (GOLD analysis project Ga0065714, IMG submission 59101) | Miscanthus rhizosphere microbial communities from Kellogg Biological Station, MSU, sample Rhizosphere Soil Replicate 2: eDNA_1 v2... | ecosystem: Host-associated > Plants > Roots >...
AGTGCAACCCTCTAGCAGAGGGTAATTGGCATATCATCGCGGCATAAGCGGAGCTTCCCTTTTACAGGAAGCTCCGCCAGTGCTTTACGGCTTACTCGCCAATCACAATCTGCTTCACGGCCTTGACCAGATGATCAGGGTCGGTACCGCCTTCAACGATGCTCGCAACCAGCTTGAACACGTTGTCGGAGAAGCCGCCGATGTTGAACACGTTCGGCTGTGCGTGGACCTGGACGTTGGCTTTCGGGGTCACGTCAATGCAGATCAGCTTGCAGTCCGGTGCCAGCTTCTTGTAATCATTCCAGTAGCGCTGAGTAGGCGACTGCAACGCCGAACGGCCGTAACCCTGATCGGTGATCCAGGACTCGTTGTCAGAGAACATGATGACAGTGTCGACCACCAAGTTGTTCTGAATCAGGATCTGGAACGGGATGGAGCAGTCGGTACCACCATTCACCATGTCAGACAGCAACTTGGTGTTGGTGAAGATGTCAGTTTCCTGCATGTGCTGACCGACGTTGTAGCCGTTGTTGTTGAAGGCCAGTACACCGGCGCCCTTGTTACGGGACAACAGAGCAGAGGTCATCAACGCAGCAACGTCCACGCAACGGACTTTCGACGAAGCCGTGCCACGGTTGCCCGACACGGAGTCGTTCATCGAGTACGAGATGTCACAGGCCAACAGCGTACGGCCTTTGATGTCCGGCACGTTGCTCACGACTTTCAGCATGGCATCGTGCAGCGCAGCGGTGATCACTTCCGGCACGTTGCCCTTGGTCGCGATGTACGCAGCCAGAACTTCGTACGGCATGACGCGCTCAGGAACCTTGCGCAGCGCTTCGGCCACCAAGTGAGCCACTTCGTTGTCGACCAACAACTCGTTGCGGGTGAAAGTGTTGAGGTTCTTCAGGACCTGTTTCCAGGACATGCGAGTCACCAACTGCTTCCACTGATCGATGTTCAGTGGCAACGAGGACAGCATCAGGAACGGCATTTCAGGCACGTTCTGACCTTCGTTGATACCCTTGGTCTTGAACTCGTCGTAGTCTTTGCAGACCTGAGGAAGATCAGCCGGGTTGAACTCCTTGCCCATCAACCAACCGAACAGCGCACGACGCCATGGCTGCGACGGATGCACGTGCACCATCTTCAACACGTCAACCAGCGACGGGTCGTTACCGATGGAGGCGTTGAGCAGGGTGCGTTCAGTCGCGTTGTTCAGCCACTCGCCGCACATGTTCTTCAGGCGGTTACCCAGCGACTTGCGACCGGTTTGACCGGAACGGATGATCTGCACATAGGTGCGCAGCGAACCACCGTCGGTGATGATCAGCTTGAACAGCGATTTCAGTTTCGGGTAATCGGTGTTGGACAGGTAAGCCAACAGGAACACCGGGGTGTCCTTCATGTAACCCTGGGAACGTGCGTACACCGCCAACTGGGCGATGAACTCATGGTCTACCTTGGCACACAGTTTCAGCATTTCATCCAGCTGAACACGGGCCGAGACGTAGAACGAATCACCGAAGGTGCCAGTGAGCGCGTATTGCGTCAGGGCATGTTCATCGGTGAGTTTGTAAGCCAGTCCACCGGCAGCGTTGACCACGTTAGCAGGGTCAATGTGATACGAAGCCGATTGGAACAGAGAGGAATTAGACACAAGCATTCTCCTTGAATGATAGAGACGAGTTAAGTACACATGAGCGTACTTACGGTAAAGTTTTAACAGACTTCACTGTACCGAGGGCGTAGTTCTGTTCCAGTTCGAACGCCTTGTCTTTGCACAGTGCCCAAATGTGGCTGCCGGCATGCGTATAGAAGACAGCGTGGTTCATGAACGCCTGTTGCGGGTCTACGAACTGGGACGGGGTCAGTAGCTTTCCGAGCTTGTGCACCAGCTCTTCGGGAATGCCGTGCATGATCGGAGTCAGCGAGTAGATCTCCAACGAGTACATGAAGTCTGCATCACGAACGTAACCTTCTAGGTGATGGAACCCATGAGTGCTGGTGTGCGGGAAGCGTGTCGACTGCACCAGTAGGTCTACGTCGTTCCAGATAGAGTCTGCAATGTACGGATGGCGCACCCGCAAACCGGCCAAGAATGTACGCGCTTGAGCGATGTTGTCACTGTCGTCGGTGTACACCCCACCGCTGTGGTCGACATCGTGCACCAAGCCCGCCAAGACGATGGCGATGGCTTCCTCAGGGACAAAGTGACCACCGATCAGGTTGGTCAGGCAGTACAGCTCATACGCCACCCGAGCCATGTACTTCATGTGCGGGTTGTTGTGGTACGGATTGTTGCCACTTGGGTTGTTGCGCTGGATGTCTTCCCAAATAGACCAAATACCCATCTTTTTAAGGGTGTAGTCAAACGCTGCGTCATGACGCAACAGCGACAGTTCTTGCATGAGGGTGGATAACTGCATGTCTTGCTCCAACAAAAAAGAGGGCATAAAACGCAGGGCGGCTTTCACCACCCTGCGCAGGCCTTACATGAAGTGGTGATGCTGCGACGGCGCTTCGTTAAGCGCGATGCCTTTGATGTTACGCACAGTAACGGAGGTACCCAGTGCTTCACCGATGCTGCGTTCCAGCCACTTGCCAAACAGCACGTGATCCAGGTTGTTGAAACCGACGCCACGAATCCAGAACGACAGACGGCAGTTGTAGGTACGGTTGTACACTTCAACGTCGAAGGTGCCTGGCGATTCAGACCAGTGCGAACGCTCGCTGATCTGAGGAGTCGAGCCTTGGAAGCCGACGCCGTTTTCCAGAGAGCCGTTGATGTTGAAGACCATGGCCTTACCAACACTCTGCGAACTCATGGCGATCTGACGGTACGTCGGTGCGAAGTTGAGGCAGTTAGTCATGCCACCGTCGCCAAAGCCGCGGTTGGTCTCGGGGCTGGTGTAACCTTCCAGACCGTTTTCAACCAACGCATCGATCAGCTGCTGCTGAACCGACATGCGGAAAGAGTTGAGCGCGTGCGTCTCGAACGCCATCTCCGAAGCCGTTTCAACGCGCAGGTACAACTTCAGGATGGTGAAGTCGGACTTGTGGCGCAGAACGATCTCGGAGTTAGGCAACTCCTTAACGTCATGGATGGTGGTAAGCGATGGATGGTCAAAGACCGTCACGCTGCCGAGGCCGTCCTTGAGTTGGAACGTGAAGGGGTATTGCGGTTTCTTTACGTCGGTCATCACTTGCTCCGTTTAGTGCGCAGAACGCGTTTAACAGTGGGTTGGGTGTAATCCAGAAACATGTGCCGCAGAATCGAGTACGCATCAGCCGCTGGGAAGACTGTCCGCAGTGGAAAGGTCCCCATGTGGCGATCAAGGCAGAAGTGGGCCTCCTCACTAAGAGAGGTCACCCGTTTGAAGGACACCCCACGCTCGTTCACCGTGGCGATCATAAGGAACCGCCGTTCGGTGTAGAGCTTCTTGTTGCTGTGGGCAATCGTAGAACCAACCCCTTTGCCACCGCAGTACAGATGAACCTGCGGTACCAGAGGGCGAGTCAGATCCACCACGGCGTGTACCGTCCCCGAGGGCATAACACCCAAGAGCCACTTCGACAGCTTTAACTGACGAACGCGGTTGCCCATTAGGCCAAGGTATTTGATACGAAGAAGGCGACGCTCCTGCCTGTTCTTAGGCGGAATAAACTCTGACATCCAGTGCTCCTTATTATTGGTTGTCCATTTCGAAATAAACTGCAACCCCTCGGATGCGATAACCAAACACGTCCGTATGGCCACAGAACGTCAGGGTGTGTTCTTTCAGACAAACCGTTGCTTCAAGCCGTAACCCTAACTCCTGGTCGGCGCATTTAACCACAGGACAGATATAACGACTGTGGGACATCTTCGGCATAAAGCACAACAACTCACTGCGTATCCACCGCCACAGTTTAACGGGAGGGCTGTAGAGCCTCCAGTGATCTGGCAACTTGACGGTGTAGAACTTCGGTGAGTAGCTGTCTATGGGTGAGCGATCATCGCCGATAACCAATCCGGCGATGTGAATGCCAACGATCTTTGAGGGATCGCCGTTCCATACAGCTTTCAGCGGGATGGTCTCCTTCCCGAGGCCAAGATAAGAAACTGGGGCTACCCAGAAGAGGTGACTATCAAACGCTTGGGCAATCCCTTCGCCGATAAACAACATCTCGTTTTCTTCCGTGACCCGCGGGTGGGAGAATTTCATCATTTGCCGAGTCTCTTCCAGTCTTTATAAAAGGCGAAGGCTCCGCGGATGCAGAGAACCGTCACTACGATAAAGCCAATGGTAGCCAGCATGGTTCAACTCCTGGTTAGGTGCCGTCACCACGCTGGTGCAGCATCATTGCGTAATTGGCAACGTCAAGCAGAGAGATCAAACTCCCGGTGACCGCCTGATCAGAATTGCGTTTGAGATCTTCACGCAGCTCATCTGGGTCGGTCGAATCCCAGTTAGCCTTGACGTTCTCATCCAGCCGTTCTTTCATCGCGTCAGCAAACGCGGTGACATTGGGTTGGTTGGGATCGACAAGGCTGAAGTACGTTTGCAGTTGCTCATCACTGACCAAGGTGATGGTCCCATGGTTGTTGACCAACCACTGACCTTCCTGCAAGACCTGCATCATTTCGCCGGTGACCACCTTAACGATGCCGCTTCGAATGCGGACTTCCATTACATCCTGATTATCAAGGAAGTCGGTCAAGGCCTGAACGTTTACGCCGTCCCATCGAATCGCTGTAACCGGGATAGGACGGGTCATCATGAGGATCGGTGTCATTGGCCCACCACCTCGTCGTACGACGCTGCAAACAGCTCTGGAGGGCATGGGTACACGTCGTTCTCGTTAGCCTTGAGAATCCAGTGACCCACGACAGCCTTCACCATACCAGCCGGGGTGAGGATGTGCAGCTCGGCGCCTTCTTCATGGACGAAGGGTGCGCCGAATTCCAACACAGCTTCGAGGTTGTCGCCTGTCCAGAGGATGGCCGGAACCGGGATAGGTTTCTTGACGTAGAACTTTGGACCATTCATTCAGTCACTTCCTTCTTGTTGACCACGGTGCTTTGGAAGTACCGGGACGTTGGTTTCCACTGCACGAGGATTGGACACGGGAAGAATGCCACCGCTTCGCTGTAATCGAACTGCTCGGTGCGAAAGCGATAGAACCCCATATTGGCCAAGGTGACCTCGATCGTCCTCAGCAGTTGGTGGGTCTGCGCAAGGCGAAGACCTGCCGGGAAGTCACCTTTGGCGCGGTAAGGACGAAACTCCAAACGCTCGCCATCCTCGATGGCTTCTTCCTCGAACATCCGACTGGCCAGTTCAGGGCTGTCGAACCAGCGGAAGGTAACTTCCACCATGTCGTTGTAGAGGTAGACAACGGTGTCATCGTCTTCGGCGCGTAACGGGTACAGGCCGGTTACGTCACCCAGGGCTTTATGGAACCGGCCGATTTGGCCATCAACTTGTTGACGAAGAGTCATGCAGTAGCATCCGTGATATCGAAGTTAACTTCCAAGCCTGCCTTCGTGGCAATCTTGACCAGGGTGTTGATGGCGATCTTTTCGATCCGGGTGTTGATGATCCAGCTAATCTGAGCCTGGGTAATCGCAAGCTTCTCAACGGCATCCGCTTGCGACCAGCCGTTGTCCTTAACCTTCGCCGCAATGGCCTGCATAAGCTCCGTGCGGACACGCATCGATTCAGCTGGCTGCATTGGACTGCTCCTCACCTTGCGCCTCGGCAGCGGCGTTTGTAGCCAACGCTGTCAGGTCGGTGACGTGATACGAAGTGCCGTCAAAGGTGACGGTGTATTCGTTATCCCAGCTCCAGACCAGCAGCTTCAAGGAGTCGTGCAGACGCCCCAGCATGTGAGCGGTGTAGATCAACTCACCCCGACGTGGAGTGGGTTTGGTGAAGTGCCGATCCGCACCGTCAATAGTGGCTACGAATCGCAACTCACCTTCCTTAACCGTCACCACCAGACTGGACATGACCGCCTGACCCGGAATAAATGGCAGCGTACCCAAGAACGCTTTACTGACAGAACGCCAGAACTCGATCGGGGTGATGTGCGGCTTAGGATCGACCGCCGAGAGCCAGCTGTACACCTCGTTGATTTCGCTCAACGGAATGGTGAAGACGTTGTTGTCCTTGTCGGACAAGCCGATTGACAAAGTGACAACGCCATCGGCGTCGGTGATCAGGTCAACCAGCTTATTGATGGAATCGAAATCCCGTACATGAGTGCTCATGTTTTACTCCGTGGTTAACGTAGGTCTTCTGAATCGGATGCATCGTCCACTGTGTTGCGACGACGCGGGTAGGTTTTACGTGGCTGGAACAACAGGCCACGGGGAATGCCATTGAACTGGGGCCAGAGACGACTCAGCTCAGTGTTGACCTCTTGTACAATGTAGTCGTTGTCCACGAACTCTTGCAGCTCAAGGCCTGGGTGATACAAGAAGGCGTCATAAACAGCCGATGCCACATGCAGCAATCCCATGAACCCGCCATAGCCTTGCAGCTTAGGGCCGATCACAGGTGCCGCACGTAACCACACGCCATTGCCCATGTACGCTTCTACGATGGAGTCTTTGGTGGTGGCATCATTGATCCGGCTATTGGGTCGTTGTTCGATAGTGCGTACTACCTGTCCCACCAATTGAAACAAAGGTCTGCGTAATTTCAGCTTAACCTTGGCCTCACCCAGTGCAGTGGAGATGAACTTACCGATCAGGTTACGATCAACATCCTTACCGGTCACCCCACTGACCCTTACCCCAAACCACGCTTGGCCTTTACGGTCTTCCCGGTCAGCAGCAAAGGTGTACTGCGGCAGAGCACAGACACTACCTTTAGGCTGACTGGCCATAGTGGAGAGCGACAGTATCTCCAGCATCGCGAACGGGAACTGCTCAGACTTCCAGATATACGAAGGCTCTTGTTCAGACATGAAAAGCTCCTATTGACACGCTATATCCTAGTGTTTATTGGTTTATAAAAATGGCATAAGCGACCGGGAATAACCCCCGGCCACTTTTTACGCATTCTTAATGGAGCGTGTCTTCTTTGATGAAGATCGAAGCCGGGATGATTTCGTTGAACGATTCATCATGGCCTTCTTCACCGGGGAAGATACCTGCCTTGTCAGTGATCAGGATTTGGTAGACCTTAGGCTCAGGCTCGCCTTCTTTAGGAGCAGCGCCCAGCATGTACTCGGTGAACAACAGTGGCGAGACCACCTGAACGATCTTGCCAGCCATCGGCGGTTTCAAGTCGAAGTTGGTGAACTCACGCGGGTGCTTACCTTGCATCGCCAGAGTAGCGACTTCACCCACCATGCTCCCGAGGAAGTTGTGGGTGATGTTACCAGCCATGAAGATCTCGTAGCCGAACTTCTCAGCCAGGCCACGGGTGTAGACGAACGTCGGGGCACCTGTTTCAGTGTCACCCATAACCGCCTGCATGACGAAGCCGTACTTGACCATGTTCACGGCTTCTTGCTCACGCAGCTTGATGATATTGCAGGCCACCACCACCACCGGCATGATGCGATCCCAGTTGACATCGGGTTCGCTGTTCAAGCCGATCACGCAATGGCGCACCTGAGTCTTTTCGACCTCGATGTCCATGTGATTGACCAGTGTCAGCACCTGAAACTTGTTGAGGTGAGGCACCAGGTTAGGGCCCAGTTCCCAGAACTCATCCAGTTGCTCTTCCGTAGGGATCGGCCCGTTCATGGAGAATTCACGATTGATCTGGTTTTCACGGTGATCGACAATCAACGGGTCGTTGTCAGGCGGCATGGCGGTGAGCGGTGCACCCAGACCGTTCTCGATGAGGAAGTCGAGGAATGCCTTGACCTTTTCTTCACCGGTGTACGGCGTTTCGAGTTCGGCGTTCTGTTTGTCGAAGTCACGGATCTTTTCGTAGAGGGAAAAGTTAGTACCGACGACAAAGAAGTACAGGTCTACGGTAATCAACTGACCAGCTTCTACGTACCCGAACTTATTTGATTTACGTTCCAAGGTATCTCTCCAGATTTCTCAAAGGTTATTGTCGCGTTTTAAGCTCAGCCATCAACGCTTTCTTTTGTTCTGCCGTGAGTGTATTCCACGTGCAGACTTCAGCCACCGTACGCTTACAGCCCCGGCAGATATCGTCACCCACGTTATGGCTGCAACGGCCAACGCATGGAGTTAAAGCTTTTCCACCCATGATACTCATGGTAATTCCCTCAGTGAGATGCGACATCTCATTTCAGGTATCCTGTCAATAATGTAGGATTGAGTTTGTTTCTACTACAAAAAGAAAAGGGCATAGACGGCAAGGTTTCCCCTGCCGTCTACTTATGCCGTTTACATGTAGCTGAAGTACAACGGACGATCGGTCATCAGATTTTCCAACCCCAAGAAGCGAGGTTTTGGAATCTCAGGGCCGGTGTACCACTCCCAGCCATCGCACTTCTCCGGCTCCATGTTCTGAGCCACAGCGCGATCGCTGACAGTGCCTTCAACCCAGACCGTGATGTAGTGCTTGCCTTCTTCGGTGAACACGTCGTTGGTGCAGGCAAAGCCCTTGGAGACAGTAAGCAGTTCAAGGCCAGTCTCCTCCAACACTTCACGACGAGCGCAGTCTTCAACAGACTCACCGAATTCAAGATGACCACCAGGGACAGTCCAGGTGCCAGCACCGTGACTACCTTTCCGGCGACCTACCAGCATTACATCACCACCGTCACGCATACGACGGCAACACCTACACGTACTTGCTGGGTCATAACAGTTCCTTACTTCTTCGCCGCCATTTGCTGGCGAACGTTTTGCACGATCGACTTGTCGATAGCTTTGCGCAGGTCGCGAGCCGGTTTGGTTTCCATGCCAGCGAACAGTTCGTTGTTGTAAACGATCTGGGCACGTACGCACAGGGACTTCGGATCAGTCCAGCTACCGTCGGTTTTCAGGCCATTGGTTTCGCCGAGTTTGCAGGACACATACAGCGGATTGCCGTTGCCGTCTTTCACGTCGGTGAAGTCGCTGTCCTTGATGCTACCGATGGTCAGGTCTTCTTTGAAGTCGTCGGTGATCTGCGAGGAAACGTTGCCAGGACGGCCGACGTAAATCATACCGGCGATCAGGATATCGTTACCCGCACGACGGATCTTGCCTTCGGAGGCCGCTTTGGCTGCCGAGAACCAGTCGTCGAAGCCGATGATGTTCAGGTCTTTGTAGTCCTTGTTCACGATACCGAAGTTACGCAGAGTGACTTCAGCGCCAGAACCGTTCACGATGGCAATACCGCGACCTTTGAACTTGTCCTTGGTCAGATCGGCAAAGTCTTCAACACCCTTCTTGGAGTGCAGCCAGTAGATGGCTTCCGAGTGAGCGTCGGAGATGGCGATGTCAGCCGGCATCGAGCGGGAGATCACCGCGTCAGCTTGCAGGATGGCAATGTCACAGTCACCGTCTTTGAGCATCTGCGCCGAGGACACACTGCCTTCGGTGTTGATGTACTCGATGTTGACTAGGCCCTTGCCCTGCTTCTTGATGTCACCGCCCACCTGCTTGCCGAAGGATTCGTAGAACCCACCCTCAGCACCGGTGCAGAACTTCAGCTCTTTAGGCTCGGCTGCGAAAACAGCGGAGGACAGAGCCATCATGGCCCCAACTACAAGGAACATTTTTTTCATTGCTGTACTTCCTTTGGTTGTATTACGAAGGGTTGTTTTCAAACGGGTGGAACGGTGCGTTTCAGTGTACGCATGCCATCACGTGACCTGCGCTTTTCACGGAGTCGCTGCCACTGCGGAAAGATCATCAACCCACATTGCCGTGGGGTTGGGATCATCCTGATCATGTCCGGGTGGATAGAACCTTCAGGGAATCCGGTCTGGGCATTCCCCGCCCAAATGACGAGCGGAACGGGTGTCGACCTGGCACGACGGAAGTACCAGTTGATCATCCGAACGTTTCGACCAGGCTCGTGTTCGTGTTCGATGGTGTGGCTGACGATCATGCCCCCATGAATAGCGCGCCAAGCCTTGAACGTGCTGCGGTTGCCAAGGGTGTCAAGGAACGGATCGAAGTCACGCCTGACCTTTCCTTTATAGCCAAGGCGAAAGTCCGCCTCCATCATTCGGGTAGGGTTGCCCACGAAGTCTTTCGATGTAGGTCGCTGACCTGGAGTTCTACCGCCCATCTAATTGTCCTCGCTGGTCTGTGGTTTGTTTGCCAGACGATCAGCGCTGATACGCTCTTCCAGCAACATCAACGCAATGGTGTACTGCGTGTATTGACTTGCAGGAATGGCTTTCGCTACCGCTTCGAAGTACGCCTTGTTCGGATGCTCCATGGAACCCCCTAAAGCTTTACGGGTGCAGCACACATCTCGGCGATCAGCGCTTTGATGATCTTCTTGGCTTTAGGGAAGTCCTCGCACTCAAGAACTTCACCATCGTCGTCGATCTCACCCTTTACCACCCCTGCTTTAACCAAGGCATAAGGGAGGTCGTAGTTCCAGTCGCTGTCGCCGAACGGGTACTTGCTGCTGAAACTGTCTTCTTCGTCCATCAGCTTGGTGAGGATCTTTTCCAGCCAGTCGCGGATGGTGATCTTGCCGTGCTCACGGAAGTCGTAATTGAAGTCCAGCAACGCTTGCTTTTCAGCCGAAGTCAATTCGGCAGGCTTAGGCTTGGCCATTCTGTTTCACCTGATGATCAATGTCGTCCTGGATCACGTCGTAGTAGATCTGGATATCTACGAGGTACTTACGATCCTGCGTATACGCCTGAACGATGTAATGGTTCTTTTCAGGGTCTCCATCGAGACAGGTCACGAGATGGGCCTTGAACGCGTTGATGGCACCACGCACCAATACAGCCGCCGCGCCAGTGTCGTTCTGGTTGATGTCCTCGATCATGAAGAGGAACTCATCCAACGCATCGGATGGGGTGATCTGGTGTGCACGTGGGACGTGGCGGTCGGTTGCCTGGATGGCAAGGAACGGCTCAGGTTCCCCGCGCACTTGACTGTGCCACAAGACGGCCACTGATCCATCACCCTTGGCACAGGTGACGACATAATCAGGATGTTGCTCCCGGTAAGTCGCTTTGGCGAACTCTTCCTGGAGCGTAATCACCAACGGCCAGATTGGGATCTCTGGTTGCAAGGCAGCCAAGTCGTTGAACACGGCTATATGGTCGAGCTGCAACTTGGTGGCGGCATCTTTCAACGCCTTCTCTCTGAAACGGTCTACAGTGCTCATGCGTTATAAATGGAGGTAGTTGCCTACCTCCACCCTAGTGCTGTTACTTGGTATTAACCAACGGCGTCGCTGCGCCGAAGATGGTGGTTGCACGCGAACCGTTCCAGCGCTCGGCTTCGATCAGCTGAATGAGGTTCGGGTTGGCACGCAGAGCGTTGGCCTTGGCAGTTACGGCACTGGCTTCTGCATCGCCACGTTCTTTGATCGCGGTGATCTCAGCACGTTTGCGAGCCAGGTCGGAGTCGGCTTCACCTTGTGCTTTGGCAACATCAGCACGGGCGTCGATGACGGCGCGAGCTTCGCGTTTGGCGGCAGTGGCAACGGCAACTTCGGCTTTGGCCTTTTCTTCGATCACACCTTCGTACGCGTCGCTGAAGTTGATGTCTTCAACCTGCAACGAGACGATAGTGATGAAGTCAGGAACGGTCTTGCTAACCTTTTCTTTCAGGGCAGCTACGAACGAGTCACGCTTCTGGACGACGTTCTCGGCCGAGAACTGGCCGAAGGTGTTTTCCAATTGGGTCGGAATCTGAGGCGTGATATAACGATCGGTCACGTTGTTCAGATCCAGCGCCGTACGGTACAGTTCAACGATCTTGGCCGGGTTAGCCTGCCAGGTCACCGAGACCTTCATGGTCGCCGGCTGTTGGTCGTTACTGTAAGCGGCCAGCGAGGCAAACTTGTCGTTCCAGGTTTGAAGACTGATCATCTTCACCGACTGGATGAACGGGATCTTGAAGTTGATGCCCGGATCTACCACTTCGCTGAACTTACCGCCGGTCAGTACCACACCACGGTCAGTTTCCTGAACGGTGTAGATGGAACTGTTCAGTGCAAGCAACAGGAACAGCGCGCCGATAACGTAGGCGGCAGTCTTGAGAGGGGATCGGGTGTACTTGGCCCAGAATGGTTCCGGTCGAAGACCCTGGTCGTTACGGCCTTGTGGATCGAAGTTCATATAGCTTCCTTACAGTCGGTGATAGTTTAGGCGTTTCTTACCTAAACCATCCGCCGGTTCATTAAAAAAGTAACCGTTAGTCGGCAGTGTCGGTTACGGGGCGGGGTTGGGTCTTGCAGAACGCTTCGTAATCGATGATGCCGTTGTTCTTACCGCTGACGATCACGTACACGGGAGCGTTCTTGACGATAGGGGAACCCCGCTCGCTCAAGGCGTAGGACTTACCATACTCCTTGCCATCATTGACCACAGGGACGATGGTCATCACGTCACCTGTCAAGTCGATGCGAGTGGTTTCGATCACCTTGGTCTTGTCGATCATCCGCATACCCAAGAAGTCGCGGTATGGGTAGTGATACGATCGAGTACCAGTGATCTTGAGGCCACCCACAGTCGCTGAGCAGTTACGGAAACTGTCCGTAAAACCCACCTCTTGAGTGTAGTAGCCCCACAGTCCCCGGCCGATGCCTGAGATCACCACCATCAGAACAACCACGATCAACGACCATTTGATCATCCATTTGACCTTGCGTGCTGCCGCCTTTGCCGCTAGGCGCGCACGGGCTTTAGTGCCAGCATCCATCTTGTCCGCCCGTTCAAAGTTAGTGGCGTCGGGCTCGGTCACTTCATCAATGCGTTGTTTAATGCTCATGCTTGTTGCTCCACAGAGTCGATCTTAAAGCCCCAGCCGTTAGGAAAGCTGAAGGTAAGGGTGATAGGCAGCGGTGCAAGGGTGGCGTACGTGAACTTGCGCCCCTTGTCTTCTACATCGTTGATGCATTCAAACCCAAGCCAGGTCAACGCCTCGTGCAGCGGTTGCGTTGCAAAGGTCTGCCCACGAGAATCGTTGTCGGAACCGGGTATAACAAACGTAGGCATCACGGGCTTCTTACCCGCAGCCTCGAAGGTGGCCGTATCGACATGACCGGCAACTTCTAACGTAAAACGTTTGAACCCCACCAAGAAGTAACGATCGAGTTCATCCAGAAGTCCGTTTTGCCATTTGGCACCTGCGATGGTTTCCTTGAGCGACTTGTCTTCTAACAGATCCCCCAGAAAATCACCGGCCATCAGATACTTGATGATCAGATTTGCGTAGGCTTTCAGTTCTTCACCTTGTTCATCAACTTGATGATAAGGCTTTGGTAGGTCGATATTGGACAGTAATTCGCCTACCGGTTTGCAGTACCAGTTGATGCGGTTGTTGTGCGCGCTATTACGAGCCGTGCTGGCAAGGCACTGGCGATGGGATATGGATACCCCATCACGCTTCCAGTTAGGCACTATCGTGTTCCAGTACCATGGGCCAGGGATACCTTGCTCGGCACCGGTACGACGCGTTATAAACGCATACATCGAGATAAAGTCACTACGACCTTCCTCAAGGTCAAACATCAGCATGTGAGTCAAGATAGTGGCTGCGGCTTGAGTGCTCAGGCCTATCAGCGCAGCGATCTCTTTGAGGTTGGTTTGTTCGTTGTGATAAACGCACTCATCCAACTTGGCGCGGATAGCGGCGACGTTGTGAGTGTATTGCAGGGCGCTACGGTTTACAGTGTCCATTAGGACTCCTTAGATGCTCCATTGGGAACGGATGGGTGTTACGGGTAGGGCATAAAAGGCACCCTCTCAGGTGCCCTCTATTCAGTTACAGCTCATGCACCGGGGTCTGTGTGATCCCCGCTGTATTGTGTCCGACACGAAAGAACAACGTGCAGTAGCGCTCATCATCAGGATTTAGAAACCCAAAGATGAAGTCTGGGTTGCGTTGCATCCAGTCAATGGTCGGCGTACGTTGACGATACGCAGACTGCACCTTCTCAACCCGCACAAGCTCGTTAGGGATGCGCGGTTTCGAACCGGGTCCTAGCTGACCGAAGACTGCCCACTGTCCATTACACGGCTCTTCGTGAGCGTTCTCGCAATACAAGATACATTGCAAGTTCTCGTCGATGTAAGCGAAGTCGACGCAGGCCAATGTACCTGCCAAACCATCAACCGCCTCTTGCCGATTGTCGTAAGCATTGCCTACAGCACAAATGTAACGAACATTGGACATCTTAGACCTCTGGGTCAGTGACCGCTGCGTTAAGACGCAAGCCCACCAGTTTGATGGGGTCACCTTCAGCAGTGGAAACGGTGACTTCAAACAGCAAGCCGCCGGTATCGGCATCGTAGGAGAACTTCACGGCCCACGACACTACCTGTTGGCTTGGTGAGTAGAACTCACCGCTGCGCGTAACCTCGCCTTGCAGCAAATCACCCGCCAGTTGTTGCCCGGCGTCGGGCAAAGGGATCATTGCAATGCATGTGATCTCTGCACCTTCTTCGGATTTGTAGATCCACGCCATGCCACTAAGACTGACCATCTTTATCAGTTCCAGCGGATGACGGAAACCTGCGGCCAGCATCACCTGGCCCCGGCCGGCTTCATCAACCGTCAGGTGGGGTGTCTGGCTAGGGCCGAATGCGACGCCATAAGCGCCAAGTCCAGCCAACTTCAATTCAATAGAACGCATGTCGCTAACCTCACTAAAGATTGTCAGGCAGGGGATCGATCCCCTGCCCTTATACCGTTAGGCAATCATGAGTTCAGCACGCAGGTCAGCGCGAACGCCTTCCAGAGTGACTTGGTTCATGAAGTCGCCGTTCATGTAGATCGGCTTCAGTTCGCCAGACTTCTCGTGAAGTTCCGACACCAGCAGCTCTTGTTCTTGCAACAGAACAAAGTCGCCGTCGGCATTCTTCTCTACCACGAGGAAACCTTTGGCGGACTTCTTCGACGCACCAGTGGCCGGGTCTTTGTACAACTCGACCACCTCACCGTTGACACGGCAGGC
>Ga0065714_10064944_pt1 | contig 15056 bp, 14 predicted proteins | sample MisRhiReplicate2_FD_59101 | JGI IMG/M metagenome (GOLD analysis project Ga0065714, IMG submission 59101) | Miscanthus rhizosphere microbial communities from Kellogg Biological Station, MSU, sample Rhizosphere Soil Replicate 2: eDNA_1 v2... | ecosystem: Host-associated > Plants > Roots >...
AGGTGATCACTCGACCAGCTACAGAAGAGACGATTGCCATAGCTGTAAACCTTAGATGCTAATGCCTCCGCTGGCTCTTGCGACGTGTCCCCCTGCGCAGACTCGATGCAGTTTGCTAAACACAACATCACTGCAGTAGCGACCGTCTGTTCTCTGATACCAATATGAGCCAACGGTCGCAAGACAGGAGCTTTACCTTCAGACATTTCTCGCGGCCCCCAGCCTCCCTGATCTTCAGAACGGAAGCACCAAAGACCGTTTTTGGGGGCAGGTACGAGCCACGCTGGCGCTGTGCGATAGCTTCCAGAAGCGATAGAACGAGACCATTTTGACAGGTTTCGGGACAAGCATACCGCTGACGCATCCAGCTCCAGCACATCCGCGTACCAATTATGGCGTCGTATGAAAGTGTGAGTTTTCTTCCAAGCCTGCGCTAGAACAACCTCATCCTGGAGTGCAGAGCCGCGAGGCCATAATCTGTCGTACCGTGAATCCACGAGGCTCATCAATAATCCTTTAAATTGTTTTGTGAAGCTGTGGCTCCGGGATCACGCCCCGCGCAACCAAACCGGTTGCCAGTTGTGCGGCAGCAACTGATCGATTTCACTAGCCCGCTGTGTCGGCATGCGCGTGAGAACATCCTTCAGATAGGCATACGGATCATGGCCATTCAGCCGTGCAGACTTGATCAAACTCATGATCGCTGCCGCCCGTTTGCGGCTGCAAATGGACGTGGGTCAACACCTATCCTGAAACACCTCATCCTGATGATATTTGAGGTAAGCAACGAGTTCTTTAGGAACGAACCGCAGTGGCTTGGGTAGGCCCAATGCCCTCCGATGTTTGGCATCGACACGCTTAGAGATCTGCATTTGGCCGATCTTGTCGAACGTAATAAGCCCTTTGTCGAACAGCGCGTCGAGATTCGCCGAAAGGAGAAGACCATTGTTGCTATCGAGGCGCTGCTTAGGCGTTGAATCAACCCATGGGATAACATGAGAAGCACGAAGAACTTCTCTGCAGTCCAATCCCGTTACAGAACAGGCGTTGCCCCATACTCGCATCAGATCCTCTCGAAACTTACCCTGACCGCGCCGTGCGTTAATCCTGGTGAGAACCTCCGTGACCGGGTCGTTGCCGTCAAACATGTCCTCAGCGGCTAAGGGCTCAGTCGGAGCACACTGAATGGCATCACTGAGCCTCACCCACATCTCTTTGCGCTGCTTAGCTGGAATCGCATCCATGATTCGACCGACTGTTGGGAGGTCAAGCTCGGTGTAGCTGCTATACATTCCAAGCAACCGTTCCTTCCCGGTAATCCTCCGAGGATCGAGTGTCACCGGTTCGTCAAACCACCAGTAAAACTCTTCTGGACAGATCCAGTTCGGAATCCAATGCAGATCCTTTTCCCAGGTTTTAAGAAATTGACGCTGGTTATTCCGATGCTGTTTTTGGACATTCTTGATTTCCCAGGCATCTTCCCAAAGGTCGTGCAGCGATAACTTTTGGACAATTTCCTCACGTTGCTGCCGATGCTGATCATGAGAGAGTGCGAAAGCATTCCCCGCAATACCCACTAACTGCTGGATTCCATCATGAGATGCGGTCAGGAATACGAAAGTTTGACCAGAATTTTCGTCGAGCGGAGCTGCGCCTAACCCTTCCGTATGAAAAACGCGAAAATGCTGTTTTCCGCGCGATAGGTGCATCCTTGGGGAGTTGTTCCACTCTTCATGGCCATAACCATTCTCCTTGGGATAACCACCGGAGCCAATGACTCCTGATGGTGCCAGGTACTGATTAGTATTCCAAAAAACAGGCTTCAGAATGAAAAGTGCCATTCGTTTCCTCGCTCCTACGAAATCGGGCATTTCCCCGCTTGTGAGCACATTGGAAGACGCCACGTCGTGTGTAACGTACTCACAGACACAGGCATCAGTTCTTGAAAAACATTGATAGGTGTCCAAAGCGACCAGAAGAGAAAGGTGCCGACAACGGTTAACCTCCCCGACCGTTTTTAATTAGTGGTTTCTAGCGCCCTACTGATTTCAACAATGCAGTCATGCACACGAGTCAACACTTCATCGAGATGACTTTCCGTTGCCTTGTCACCTTGATCCAGCACACAGCGATCCTCCTTGACCACATAGCGGGTCGAGGCAAAATACAGATCTGCCCAGTCCGGAACGGCATGCGCAGGCTGGGTGAATGAGGGAAGTCGATGAGTCAGCCCCTCACAATCACGGCCACTGAAGAAAGGAAACACTCCAAGCCAGGTGCGCTTATAGATCTTGACCCACACACCATCAGGCCAACCGCGCAATCGTACATCCAGGTCATACTGTTGCTTGTCTGATTTGGCTGAAAATCTGGTCTCCATCTCACTTGCACATTCCACAAACAAACCGTCACTGCCCAAACGCTCCTGTAGACAGCGAAATAGCTCAGTCATCTTGCGCGCCTTGCAATATTCATAATGCTTCACGAGGTGTGTGTACGCTTCTTCGTTCTGTTGGAATACTTCCCAGCACAGGCGGTTCAGCTCGGAGTTACCTGACATTGTTTTTTCCACGTTAGTGATGAACTGGTCGATAAAGTGGGCGGCAGCTGGAATGCTGGACGGGGATTGACGCAGAAGCGCTGCTAGTTCGCCATAGGATTGGTAGTAAACCGGCACACTGGAACTTAAGTCGAGAGTGGGAGATTCCCTACCAGTCGGGGTGAGATAAACTAGAGCCCGAGACTCGTAGTTCGGGTAGAGCTCGCACAGCGCTTTTTGATAGCGCGCAACTTGGTTGTGCTGATCAGCAGCCCAAATCTTGTTTTCTATCGCAATGACGAGACGCCGGGTCGGAAAATCGAGCAAGACATCGATATGTGCCAACTCCCTAGCAATCTTGGCTTTGGCCCCTTTCGTGCCTTCCAGCACCTGCAGTGACAATGGCTGCCCCATGCATGGCATTTGGGAAAGAGAGGCAACAAAAGCATCCCTGAACCACGCGCCCAAACCATGTGCTTCGCGCTCATTCATAAGCGCAGCCAAAATGTTGGAATGAACCAGCTCTTTGGAACTCACACCCATCACTTTGAAAAGGTCGAAAGCCTTCGTATAGAGGCTTAAAGCGGCAAAATCAGAACTGGTACGCAAGACTTCCAGTTGCTCTGAGGCGTCCATACCATGAATCCTTTTAGGTGATCGAGATGTTCGCTGTGGCTGGGATGTTAGAGCAAGCAAGAGGCATAATGCCATCTCAAGAAAGCTCCCGGAGCAATAAAGTCCAAATGACGCATCGAGAACCATGCATTATTTAAACCTTAGCTGATCATCTTCTCCCCCTTCGAGCGCGCCATCGCAACCGCTCTTCCATCCACTGAACGCGTCTCTCACGTTCTATTCGAAATATGGCCCGTTGAAGAATTTACGTATTTGAGCCCAAACCGCTTTGCTGGGTATCCGTCCGGCCAAGTCATCTAACCGATGAGGTTTTCGCCGACGCGCCCAGGCAGCTCGAATCTCCCAGACTGGTGGCAGCGAGAGATAAGTGACGCGCGATTCAAGCCCTGAAAAGCAAGGGGTTAAGCAGGAGCGAAGTGGTTGCCGGCCTTGGGTATTCAAGACCGAATATGCAGCGGTTATGGGAGCATGAGCTGGGGAGTGAGGCTCAATATCCGAGCTCAGTCGACTGACAAACAATGCACTCACTCCGGCCAGGTACGGCAACAGTCACCTTTTTTTGTTGAGCTCAGTCGATCCCCCCTTTGCAATCATGGGTAGTGCCCAAAAAATCAGCGATTGCGAGAGAAACTTTGGCGCTCGTCTGCCGACATCACGTGAATGTCAGTGTACTGCTTGCCTTCATCGTATTGGCCCAGGGTCTAGGTGTCATCCACAGCGGCTGCGCCAGCATGCCCATGTTGGACTCCACGGACGCCTTGGCGAAGCATCTTTTGCGCCCCGACTCCTTGTGGGTCGAAATGCTCTCGACCTCGTGGATGCCTGAAACTTTGGCCCAGACGTTGCGGCCTTGTCGGTTGAGCATGTCGACGTAGCTGTTGCGGGCGTTTTGAGCCTTGAGAGCCAGCGCCTCCTTGACCTGTGGGTCGGAACAGGTTCGGCTGTCCGCCAGATTCTGGCGGAGCACATCATGGACAGGACTGCGCAAGCTGCGACTCGAGTGAGGGGGGGGTGAACATTGATCAATCCTTGATTCGGTATTCTGTGTTTTGCAGGTTGTTTTGAGGTGTAGTGATGACAAGGCAAAAAGCCACCATCGATGTCGATGAATGCAAAAACTCAGCAGCCCCCACCAAATGAGGAGATCAGTTGCCTCTGGCACTGGTCATGCTTCGCAGGATCGCGATGAGTTGGCGATAACCAATCCCCTGAAGGGCATTAAGGGGAGACATCTCCATCACATGCGTGATCATTCGTACTCGTGACTGAGGTGTTCATGGCCAAGTGAATAGACAAATGTGTATTCCTTCAACAATGCGGGGGCAAGGTTCATCTCGGTGGTCACGAGCATGGAGCACAACGATACCGTGATAGGCTTCTCCATCTTCTAGAATGGCTCTCTCCAGCGTATCGACGCTCAAAGGGACTGGCTCATATCAGGAACGTGCTTATGTCGCTCAAAATTGCTTTTGCTGCTGTGCTTAAAGCAATGCGCGCCGGCAAGGGATTGACTCAGAGAAACCTTGCCGAAGTCAGCAGTCGAACATACGTCTCGAAATTAGAACGAGCCCAATCAAGTCCCACGCTGGAGATGATTACTGCTCTGAGTGGCCCGCTCAATGTGAATCCTCTGACCCTGGTTGCCATTACCCTCAGCACCGAATCGGGGCAGTCCGTTAAAGCTTTGCTGCGTAGCACTCAAGAAGAGCTGGCGGATCTAGCCCAGGCGGGAGTTCTCAAGGACTTGAAGATTCCGTCTGACGAGTTGCTAGTGCCGCGCCCCTCTACTAAGCCCTCAAGGAATCGCTCGGCGACGACGTCCCAGCAAGTTGAATTCCGCTTCGCTGAATAGATGCTGCCCTTGGCGCTTTCTCTCCCCTTGCTCTAATTGCCATCTGTGCGCGTCTGATCTGATGGACAGCGTGGCCTCCAGCGACCCTTCGTAACCCTCCCCCCCAAAAAAACATACGTACAACACACCTACGCCTACAGCAATTGACTGCCTAGCTAGACCTAGTGTAGGCTTATGAAAAGCCCTAGTCAGCATAGAGTGATTCACATGAATTCGAATATCAGTACAGCTATCGATGCGCTTAAACCCTCGCAAGACGGCAAAACAATCAAGGGTACTCGGGCATTGATTTCGGCGATCCAAGAAAAAACGGGGTTTCCTCAGTCACGAATTGCCGAAATCAGCCAGTGTAGTGTTGCTGGAATTCAGCGCTGGGTAAGTTTGGACAGTGGCCAAAAAACACGCCTGGCCCCTTTGATCCAGTACGCACGCTCGTTAGCTGAGCAGTCTGAAGGTGGCGATGTTGCAATAGAACAGCCGCCTATGATCGCACGCACATTCGCTGAAGCTGTTCGCACGCTCACTTTAGGTGATATCGAGAAGGAGTTCCGATCCAGCCTGCAACGCCTTTCCGGAGTAGCTCTGGAATCCTGTGAAATCACCAGGCTCGAATCCAGAGACGGCTTAGTTAACTTCGAACTGCGAATTAAATAAGCAAGCGCGAGCGTCCGAAGCACGACACCTACCCTAGGCGTAGGCGGTGCAGCATTTCAATGAGAATTGGGGAAATTCAGCATGTATGACATTCATGAGCACCGTCACCGTGTAGCTGTTTGGGGCGCCGGTCGAGCCTACTCTCGGCAAGGGCCTGGCCATACCATTGCGGTGGCAAAACACCTGATTGAAAAATCTGGTTTGGGTGCAATCAACACAGCCAATCAACTGCCTCCTCCAGAGGAAATGGATGACTTCATTCACCAGCGAATTCAAGCGGTGATTGATGCTTCTCAAGGCGTCAACTACACGAAGCGCGCGAAAGGTGAACCTGACGCTTGCAAGGCCTTAGTGTGCACCTACGGCCGTGCACAGAAGCTTGTAAACATGTACTTGAAGTTGAAAATCGTCTGCGCTGGTTACCATGACCATCCACACGTGAAGGCAATGCATCCGCCACTGGACGCAGTGCTTTTGAAGGCATTGGACTCCTCGGACTCCATTGACCAGGAAAGCGACCTTCCAGTTTTTCGTCGAAAGCTCAAAACTGCAAAGGACATGAGCAAAACCTGGACAACGTTTGATCGCACCACCTACGACGCTTACATTTCGGCCATACGTACTTTCCAAGGAAATCAGTCGCTCTGGGCGATTGAGCGACTGTGGAATCCTGAGCGCGAAGCGTTACCAGTCTGACTTCTTGGTAGCAGGTAATCGGGCGGTGACATGCATGGTGCACCGCTGCCCCCATCCACTCCCAACGCAGCAAGCGTTACTAGCGAAAAGCACGTTACAGACCATTGACTTGACGCTTAAGCATTTCGTGAGATAACCGAGGGCATCGCCTACCTCCCTTTCGCTACTGGACGTCTACTCAAGCTGTTTCTCCATCCTGACAAGGCAGTCGGCGCCAGCAACAGAGCTCTATCTATGTCTTGATTGCCATAAGGTGACTCAAGCGACGTTTCGACGAAGGAGCTCAAGGTGTCCCCTGCTCTACTGCCGTCAAGTTCTCAAACTGGAAAACGTGCACGCCGATACCTTTATAGCCACGGGGAGCTACGATTTCAGTGCGGACGAATGATGATAAGTAATCGCAACGGGTTAAAGCTCCGCCAAGCAGGGAGATTGGGCATGCGCGCGCACCCTAGCTCAGCCAGAATGTCATCGTGTAGGGTGCGGTTAGGCGTAACAGCATCTGACTGCCGATTTGAAGTGGGCCACCCTTCATCCGCTGGCTGATATCAAAGATTTGTGCAGGCGTGCTTTCATTCCCCGCGGGCGCGTCAGCCTCCTCCAAAAGTTGCAGAAGGATGGAATCCGCCAACCTAGCTCCAGCGGGAGAAACGGCAGCTTTCTTCTGTCCCGCTATTGCCGGCGCCTTGAATTCGAGGACTTTACCCGACATAACCGGCTCTCACTTCGAAGCTTTCTTTGCAGCCGGAGATTGGTCAGCATTGGCAATCAGCGTCTTGATTACGGTATCGCTGATGATCTGACCAACGCCCCCTAATGTCTTGATACGCCCTTCCCTAGCAGCCGCTCCGGAGCTTTCGTTGCCGGTACGTGGGTTGTGATACTTTGCGGTGAATGGATCGGACATAGCGGCGCTACCTCTAATTGAGACAGACCAACTAAATAAGGTTAGTTCCTGGGTAATAAGCGAGATTTTTTACCGATCAATGGCTCGCCCCAGGGAGCCCACCGATAGCTCGGAGCTTATACTCGGCAGCCGCCTGAAACCCTTCAACCGCATTCGGTTAAGAAGCTACCAGCTTGGCCTCTAAACCACCCTACTTTCCCCGAAACACCCATTCTTTGAGTCCGGTGTGAACCTCGTACGGCGGAATGAACTCTTGCTCGAGGCGGCCTTTGTCGCTATTCACAAGTCGTGAAAACAGCGCGGCCTCTGCTGAAGTGAGGCCAACTGGCGGTGTGTCTTGCGCTCTGACGGGCTCACGTACAGCTGACTTGGACTGATGTGCGTCATACACCGCCTCAGTCATCAACAGGGGTATTACACCCTTATGCCTCAAACGAGCTCGAGCAAGCATACGCAAGCCCCAAGTATCGAGGTCTCCCCAATAGCCTACGGATCTGTCTTCGAGCTGGGCAGTCCCCAACCACGCGAGATCCGACCCACATCCCAAAACCGCAATAGTCTCTGGTAGCGGACACAACAGATGAAGGCATTTTTGATTCTCCACAATCAGGAGTCGCGAGCCAGGTAACCTGGCCTCGGCTAGCTCAGAGGTCGTTACCATTTGGCGCTTGAATGGCAAAAGACCTTGATCCAATGGTGTGACGAGCACCCAGTGACTGGTGTCGTCGTATGCATCAAGAAAGCCACAGAGCCCCTGTGCTGACGCCTCACCTTCGTACAAGACGTCAAGCATCTTTCTCAAAAGCGATTCGTTGCGCTCGAAGAATTTAGTATCCACGCCATACCCAGAGAGCAGCCGGAGTGGACGCCCTTGCGCGCACCCTGGAAATAGTTGAAGGGCCAGCTTGGCGGCCTGGATTACCTCCTCGCTCGACTTGTTTTTCCACAAGCCCCTTCGAGTGATGAGCAGCTGATGGAAGCCTTCTGGGGCAAGCTGCACCAGGTGTCCTAGTGCAGCAAACTCTGCGCTGACCCTTGGATCAGATGTTCCTGAAATCCATTCGGAAGGGTTGCGCAGGTACCATTTGGTGGGGAGGCAGATCGATTCAGCGCCGCTTCGATATGCGACACGTGTCCATTCGATCTTTCCGACCGTCACCTGTCGCCATGCTTCGACATGCCTCTGCGCCGTAGTTACTTCAGCGTTGAAAATTCGTGCTGCAGGCTTGCCGATATTTAGCACCATTGGCCATGCAGACGAACTCAGGAGATGCCTAAGTCGTACGTTCGGCAGATCCCAATACTTGATCAGTTGGTGACGAAGCTCGTCTGGTGATTTCATGGCTGCTCATCGAGGCTCCTCGGGATTGGTATCGCCAGGCGCATCACCCTCTTGCTTCTTAGCACGATGGTATTTCTCAAGCGCCTCCCAGCTCATCGTGACCAGCGTCGATCGACCGTCTTTTTTGTGAACGACAATTGCGGAACGCGTATGCATTCTCAAGAGACGTAGCTCTTTATTTGGGGTGATGAAGATCGCATGCAGACCAAACTCTTTCAGAGCAGCAATGATCCGCGCGGCGACACTTGGCGAGCTCTTGGAGAATGCTTCGTCCAATACAATGGTGCCGAACAACGGCCTGGTCTCTCCGGTAGGGCATAGGGCGTAGCCCAGCGATGCTGTAAGGACGTAAGACGCGACAATTTCTTTCTCACCGCCGCTGTCGCCTTGTGAGCCTTTGCGCCCTTCTGTTGCAACCCCAGTAGCTGCATCCACTACAGATACTGAAAATGTCAACCGGAACCTTGGATCTAACATTGCCTTCGATGAAATATTCCGACTTTTCGTACAAGCGTCTTTCAGATCCTCTACTAGATTTTTCAAGGCCCGATAGTGAGTCTCTCCAACATCGTCAACAAACCGCGCGGAGGTGAGTTTGCGCTGCGAGGCCTGCAGAGCGCGAAGGCTGTCATGCACGACTCTACTGGTCACAAGGCGCAGATATTTACCTGACTGGAATTCAACTCGACGTAATGTGCCGTTCAGCTCGTCTATCCGCTCTTGAATTTGTATCACTTCCTGATCGATGTAGCTCAATAGCTGAGTGACACCGTCGTCTGAGGAGCGATTGAGGTAGCTAAGAAAGCGCTCCACCTTCTCGGGCAATGCTTCTTCAGTTAGCACTCGCAAGCGTTCGATGTAAGCATGCACGTCAATCAGGTCACGACCTACGTCTGCTAGTGCTCCTGTATCTCGACCCTTGGCATCGGACATTTTTTTGACCAGCTCTTTCTGCAGCTCGCCCAACTGTTCGGTCGCGTCACTGATACGTTCGCTTAGTTTTTCGTAGCCCTTGCGCTCTATATCGAAGAGATCCTGTAGTTCATCGGTAGTGATAGTTGGAAGGTGTTTGCCGGCTGCGGTTCGCGCCTCCTGCGTCATTCCGGCCTCCGCTTGGCTGGATGTCTTGACGACCATTGCCTTCGCCTTCTCATGGTCTTTCAGCGACAAAGCATATTCGACGTTCGCGGCTTCATGAGCTTCATCAACCGCATTCCATCGAGCCGTGTCGTCATCGAGAAGCGCTTTTGCCAGCGCGACATCGGTGTCCGGGCGGGTCAGATAATCCAATTGCCCCTGGAGATCGATAAGTTGATTCTCTGCACCTGGGAGGTCAATCAGGTCGAACTCAACGTTTTTGATCATCACGTAGGTGGAATTGGTTTCCTCAAGTCTGCCTAGTAGATCCTGAGCCGCAAGCACAGCATCAACGGCAGCGGCAAGCTGCAGGTCAGCAGTTGCAGCTTCTTGCCCCAGATAAGCCAGTCGATCTCGGTTGTCAAAGCCGGTGAACCAGTCAGAACTGAGTAGGCGTTGATCTTTTTTCTCGAAGTAGTGCTCTCTGCCGGACATCAGACCCTCTTTGGTCATGGCATGAGGTGTAGCGAGCAAATCATCTGCATCGGTGATGCAATGGCGATCATTCGCGGCAATCAGTGCCTCTACCGCTTTGCGAAACGGATGTGCCTTAAAGACAAGTTTCCGGGCATACCCATCTTGGAAAAAAGCACGGGCATCAATCTCAGGAGCGACCTCGAGAATCCTCACATGCAAATGATTGTGTCGCGAATTAATCCACTGCAAAGCTGTTTTCGCCATGGTCGAGGGGACTAAAACACGGAGTCGATGCCCTCCAATTGCTCGCTCGATAGCCCCTCGCCACGCGTTCTCTTCAGGTTTGACTTGAACAAGCTCTGCTACAAACGGCAGCTCTCCTTCATCGACGTGGAGGTGCGCTGCCAATTGGCTGCGGAATTGATGAAACTGGCCGGGTAGGTTTGACCCTGGTCGTTGTTTGATTTCATTTATTTCTTCGCGCACTGTCAGAAGTCGAGCACGCATGTCCGACTCGACAATCCCTCGCTGGAATGTCTGACTACGCTGCGCCTTGATATCTTCTACTAGCGCAGCAGACTGCTTGATGGCTTGCGTTTTGTTCGCGGCAAGTGAGTTGGAAGAAAGCTCGTCCGGTAGCCCCAGCTTTCGCACAAGGTACTGGTATTGCGCGGAGTGGTTAACTCTGATTTCACGAACAGCCTCCCACTCTTCCACTCGCTTACGCAGCTGATCAATGCTGGCGCCACCTTTTTGAAGGTAGGCCTGCATATGCAAATCGCACTGCTGTTTCAGCTCGGATCGCTGATTAACCAGCCGCTGTAGTCTTAATGCTGATTCCTTCGTTGAAATATCCAGCCTGGTCATTTCTGCCAACCAAAGCTGATGGGATTGCTCCGCAAACCACACTGGAGCCACCACTTCTACAGTCTTCAACTCTCGCAGGCTATCGGCCTGATACTTGTAAGTCTCCCAGCAGTCAGCGATTGGCTTAAGCGATTTCTGTTGCGCACGGGCAGTCTCCAGCTCCTGGTGTATCTCACTGAGATCATCGAAACTCTTCACCACCTCTGCAGCTCGATTGAAGGCAGAACGGTCGTCCAGCACCAAATCTCGAAAGATCGAGTCAATGTCTGTCAGTTGCTTGATGCCGGCGGCACGATTCAACAAGGAAAACGCGTTGTCTCCCACCTGAAACAGAGCACGCACCCGTGCCAAATATTCCTTTCGAGTCCAATGCACCCAGAAACTTTGAACGTTTTTTTCAATTCCACCCAACCCACGTTTGCCTTCACCGTGATAAGCAAGTAGCCAGGACTCTAGGGTTTGCTCTGGGTTTTGCGTGAGAATCCAACATTTTTCGAGCTCGGTCGCGGCTGAGCTAGTGCCTTCGAACGAGAACAGCGCAGCCAAGCGAACAAGATCGTCTGCGCGTCGGAATGTTGCACAAATTCCAGATATGGTTCGTCCTGGACGAGCGCTCTGATGCTTGGCATTCTGGCTTTCTCCAGGCCCTGACACCCCTCGCACGTACGACACCAAATCCCTGTCGCTCTCCACGCCCCCTGTTGAGGCGAGGTTATAGCGCGGGTTCGCACAAATCAGTGTCATGAAGGCATCAATGAACGTTGTCTTTCCGCTACCAGTGGTGCCAATCAGCGACGTTCCCGCGGGATCAATGGGCGCTTGGTGAAGGCCGTTGTAGCTCCCCCAGTTGAACAACTCCATAGCGGTCAAGACGTAACTGCCGTTCGAATTAATCATGGCCGTTCCTCCCCTTCCTCATCTACAGGGGTAGATCGATCGAGACTCGTACCATAAGTCTCCAACCATCGGATCAACGTAGTGAGATTTTCCGGGTTCGCAACGTGAGCAATAAGCGGGCGAATTGTAAAACGGTCGTTGCTGTCGATCGTGGTCACGAGGTGATGGTTTTTCAGTTGCTCCAAGAGACTTGTAGCACGGCCTCGATCCTTGAGGTCGCTGCCTGGCTCACCCAGGTATGCGTGGAGTTGAGTAACCACGTCGTCTACGGTCATTTGCGCAACGCCGGCGCCTACTCCGCTTTCCATCTCAAACGCTATCAGGTGCTGTCGCAGCAATGCAATCAGCAGGGTCTGTTCGAGCGTGAAGGTATGTCGGCGAACTAGCGGGTGTGTCCACCCATCTGCAGTGTCATTTGGCTCCTGCCGCACGGTAATAAAAGCTAAGCCTCTTAGCTCGTCTAGTTGGATGTTGAGATCAAACGGCTCCAAAATCCGCTCAACCAAATCCGCATTCGCAACCGCGGCCCTGTAGAGACCTGGATCCTCGACCTCTTCGATGTCTCCATTTTTATAGAGCTTCTGGACAACCTCTCGGATGACCCGGGTGGTTCGCAGCTCATCATCAATATTTCCAACAAGCTGGTCATCTGGCTCCTCGGTATCCGGCTCCTGCTCCATGCCTTCGTCGAAGCCTTCCTGATTTTCAGATTTACTTGTCAATTCATCAAAAATACTCGGCATGATCAGAGCTCCCATTTGATGTCCCGAAGCTTCTCGGACTCAAGTTGGGTGAAGGGGAGGTAAAACCGCCACCAGCGTTCTTCAGTGTCCGCTAAGTCAAGCACCTGTACTTCCTCGGCATCGATGACGATGCCCGCCTCCCTGGCCATCGTAATCCACAGTGTGAAGCACTCCAGGTCATGTGTTGGAGGAAGCAACAACGCCAATTCAGCAAGGGATAGAGGTTTTCCCTGCTCTGCCAAAATCATCAGCGTTTCACGTACGAAAGCGTCTCGATCCAATCCATCGAATGACTGCCAGAACTCTTCTTCAATCTCATCTAGGGCTGCCGGATGTGTGTTCAGATCCAAATCTGGCGCACTGTCTTCAGCGATACCTTTGAACCGGAGGCGCTCTATTGCGGGCACCCTAGCCAGCGCCATACCAACTGGTCGAATTGGTACCGGCAAATGCCTGACTGCCTGGCGTTGCCAATTAAGCATTAATGCCAAGCTCAAAAATTCGTTCAGCAGGTGACCGACACGGTGATGTTCAGCGACAAGTCCAGTTTTGACGAAGCTTTTGACATCACGCTCGCTTCGCGCTCGCGCTCGCAGTACGGCCTCTGACTCTTGGAGTAAACGGGGAACCAAACGTAGTAGCTCGTTTTGCTGATATCTGTGCAGCGCTAGAGCAACGGCGGGATGGCGCATAATGTTGCGCAGACGCGTCCTCATTTGATCAAGCTCTACAGGCGCCCATAGCTGTTGCTGGAAGCTTTCAAAAACCTTGCCCTCTGGCGTGTTGAGTAGAGCATCCTGACCGTCCAGAAGGTTGTCGACGATCTCTCCTCTGTGGCATTGCTCACTGATGATCGATTGCCGAAGCATTCGGTCTGCGTCGCGCCAGGAGTCTTCTACTCGCCGAAAGTCTGCCCACAAGCTAGTCGCGAGCGCGTAGATCTCCCGGATCCCTTCAATCGCCTTCGTTTCATCAAATACTGGGATGTGGCCGGCCTTAGCCTGATCGAGTTCACTCTGCAGTTCTCGAATACGTCGTTTCAGGCTTAACGCACGGCTCTTGGGATCAGAATTGAGGTTCGTCTCGAGATTCTCAATCTCACGCTGAACCACTGAAAGCCTGGATGCAGTTGAAGTCATTACTCGATTATCGAGCATCTCTGCGAAGCGAAACGCTGACTCCAAAGCATCGGTCGCATATAGCCGTCCGTTGCGCTCGACGACCAGCTTTCGTTTAATCCACTCTCCAAGCTCTCGGTTTGCTTGTTGAAGCTCAGAACCAGGTTCGGTTTGGTAGAGTTCTTGATCTGCACTATTGGTCAGGGCCTCTGCTAGCGAGTGCAGGGCATCGTCTAAGTCGATGCCTTCTTGGCCGGGCTCAAATAGCGTTCGTAGGCTGCTAAGAACCAAGGGCGCATACCGCGACGCCAACAATAACCACGCGGGATGATGGGTGCGAAGCGCTGTGAAACGCTCCGCTCTCTGCAGAAGATTTTCTTCCATGGGATTGGTACCCCATAGGTGAACGCGGCGAAGATGTTGTGCTGCTTGCGAAATAGGTCACCGCTACGCTATTTGCCCGGTCAAGCGTAGACGGTTCGGCTGAACTAGCAAATTTTCAGTTCAGCCAAAGCTTGCCCAGATGCACTCGACCGTCCGATGACCAAGAAAAAGCTGGGAAACTGAGCTGCGAGATGCCTTATCTAGGCGTATGGGCGCGTCCTACCCCCCCTGGAAGCACCGTCGGTCTGGATGTGTCCAAAAAGACATATCGATCGTACGCGCAGATGTTTGCACCATGCGAACACTCACATTTTCAGATGCCCAATTCGTACTCAAGCCGCAAACCTCGTAGATCTCGAGAAAGCTTACGCAAAGGCATTAGACACAGAAGACCCTGTGCGATGTGTTGGCTGTAGCACGACAAGAGCGCGACCTTTTCTGGAGGTTGGTCGAGATGGGGAAGCGCCAAGTCGGCTTCGACCAAGGCGTTCTTCAACAGCTGAAGATTTTCGTCACTCAACCATTCTCGGCTGAGATACTCCACTTTACTTCGCACTTTTAGCGGCCCATGGCTGAGAAGAAGGTCTACCACAGCTTGTTGAAGTGCTGCAGCGCCAAGATGTGACCTGGCTAATTCCCATAGCCTACTTTCTTGCGCCAGATCCAAGCGCCAATGAAACCTAACTCTGACTGTCATTATTGGTCATTCGCTTCTTCCTGTACGTCGTCGGCCCTCTCGGCCATGCGGCGTCACTGATACACAAAAAACAAACCCCGGAGGTTCTCGGGCACCCGACCTGGTTTTGATTTTTCGAGTGGCTTGAAAAGCTAGCCGCGACTCACGTCGCGAACATGCGAGCTGCCCTT
>Ga0065714_10002532_pt1 | contig 15055 bp, 12 predicted proteins | sample MisRhiReplicate2_FD_59101 | JGI IMG/M metagenome (GOLD analysis project Ga0065714, IMG submission 59101) | Miscanthus rhizosphere microbial communities from Kellogg Biological Station, MSU, sample Rhizosphere Soil Replicate 2: eDNA_1 v2... | ecosystem: Host-associated > Plants > Roots >...
CGAGGCCTACAAGACCACTCCCATGGAAAAGATCCAATCCACCTTCCGCAAGATGTGGCACTGGGAACCCTTGAAGTTTCCTGAGTACACCGGTTTGCGTGTCATGATGATGCCGGTAAAGCTCGGTTCCCTGGTAGGTGTTCCAGATCAGTACAAGGACCTGGTGACCGCGCTGTACGGCATGACCGAGTTCCGCTTCATCGCCGATCAGTGCATTGGTTACCTCACCATTGACGAACAAGAACTGCATCCTGGTGAAACCCTGCGTCGTGCAGGTAAACACGTGGATGGCTACTACCACGGTTCTTGCGGTGCGTGGGGTGGTGGTCCAGGGGAGCCTGGTGGTGGTTGGGGTTCCGTCGGTAACGGTATGTTGACTGTTTCCAGTACCGCTCATTGCCGTGGTTACCTGGGGGTTATCCAGGGTACTCCTGGTCCCGAAGGCGAAGCCGATCACCTGATCATGCCAAACCAAGGCACCCTGTTCGGCGCTGGTGATGTGTACTGGGTCGACGGCGCTGCTGTGCACGAATCGTTGCCGGTGACGGAGATCACCAAGCGTCAGTTCGTTCGCCTCAGCATGCCAAGTAGCGGGCCGTGGTTCGAAGGCTACACGCCGAACCCTGACTCGAGCATTCAGCCGACTGGCGATATCCTGCCGCGTCGGGAATTCATGTAAGGATACCGTCATGCAAAAGGGTACCTTGATGTCTGGGGTTTTCGGTTCCTTGGCCTCGATTCTCGGCAGGGTGGCGAGCGCAAAACCCATAGCCCCAATGGTCGAGTACAACGACGACGGGCAAATCATCATCCACTTAAACCAGTTGATTCCTGTTGGTAAGGATTCTTTTAACTTCTCGTATCCGATCCTGCTGGGGTTGATAAACAGCTGTTTCCACAACGGACACTGGAAGGTCACGCCTGCCCAGTTCATGAACATCAGAGAGGACATGCAAGAACGCCTTCCTGGGTTGATGTGCGATATCGGCGGGTTGTTTGCCCACGAGGTCGATATCATTCTGGGGTTCCAATTGTCCCCTGCCGCGTATCGTCTGGACCACCGTATTAAAGGTAGTACCGGGCTGATGAAACACACCGAAACTTTTACCTTCGAAAATCTCGACCACATCCTACCATCCAGAAAGGAAAAAGAATCCATGAACACCAACACGCAAGCACCGAGAACCTACGTCATCCACATCAACCGTTTCCTTGGTCCTTCGCCTGAACAACGGCAGAGTCTTTTGCAGAACCACCTGCTCAATGAAACCCAGGACTTCTTCGTCGACCAAATCGACGCCTTGGCCGCCTGCCACGCCATTGCCCCGTCCCTGGAGCTGCTGTCTAATCTGGCGTTGACCCACTACGTCGAAGTGACGGTCTGGAACCGCTGCGAGCCTGGCCATCCTGGTTGGGAGTTCAAATGCACCAAGCGTAAAACGACTCTGGGTGATCACGACGGCGATCGTCCTCTCGGCGGTGCATACGGTGGTCACTTCGGCGGCTTCATGGGTGCGCAATACCAACCGAACATGGGTATGTTCAACGGCCCATACGGCGACATCGATAACAACATGCTCTGCGAGTTGTTGAACCTGTACAGCCTGACCCAGATCCAACCGCTTCCGTATCAGGCGCGGGGTCGTCATTTCCCGGCCGGTCTAGAACTGCTGGATCTGGTCAAAGAGCGTCTTGGACACATCTCGTTCGGTATGCAGCAAACGATGCCGCCGAATATGTTCAACATGAGCATGCCAAACACGGGTGCAAGACCGAATGGTCCCGGTTATGCAAGCGCCAACTTCATGGACCAGCGGATGCCGTTTGATGGTCGTTACGCTCATGCTCGCGGAACATACGGCGAGGGTGGTGCGGAACGTTATACCCGCATCGTCACAGGAATCAAAACCTTCGGTGACGCGGGCTTGGACACCACTCCTCCGGTAATGCTGGAAGGTGACGTTCTGCTTGGTGCGGCACTTGACGAACCAGCTGGTCGTCTGGTTTTCGTTGCCGCAAATCGTCAACGGAACCTCTACGCGATCTATCAGACAACCCTCCAGGGTAACCTCATCGATCGTTGTGAGTACCCAACCGGTAGTGAATGGACTGGGACACATTCACTTCTGAGACTCTTCATGCAACTTCCAATGGTCCCGTATCAGGACTTCTCGTTCAACGTATCGGACAGCATCGAGGAAACTTTCCACACGATCCGGGACAAGTTCCAGCAACTTAAACTGTCGCCAGGCCATCACGAAGCCCTTCTGCTGGAAGTCAGTGAAGTGTTGAAAGCGAAACCAATCAGCTCTTCGGAACATGTCACTCTGGACTTCGTGATCGGTCTGCCTGCTTTTCTCCCGGAAGGCTTGCGTCTGGCACTACCCGATGAGTCGACGCGTCCTATCGGCGGAACCAGCCCGTCGGTCTGGATCATCCATAGCGGGCTCGCGGATGAAGGTGATGATTGTCTCCCTCAGCGTTTTTGGGTTCTGGATAGCACCATCGTTCCACCGCGTAACTGGTAATAGGTAGTGCATCCGTGGGGAGTTGTTAGCCCCACGGTTTTCTTCTGTCTTTTACACAAGGATTTGAAACATGGATAACAAACCTCAGCTAACCAATCAACAGTTAGCGGGAATCTTGAAGTGTTCCCAAATACGTCAAGNCTCCCCTTTGCCACCTCATTTGTTGGCACTCGACCTNCCCANCTACGANGNAATAAGGGAACTGATCTGTGAGCGCCTCCTGGCTGTTCCTGAGCCTGAAAGGGAGCTCACCCGTAAAGAGCAACAAGAACTCGCCCAAGGCCTCCGTAAAGAGATCAGAGGCGGTACAGAGCTGCACACCCAGGACTTCATCAAAGGCTTTGAGAGCTATCGCTTTACCAAAGACTTCCTGCGTGGAGCTTTCACCAAACACAAACAAAGAACCGGGGATAGCATTGGCTGCATTACCATCTCGCTTGATCGCTTTCTTCCACCGGACACCCTAGAACCAGTAGTAGCTGTACTGGCGGGGATCGGGGCTGTGTTCAATGTACTAAGCCGTCACCGAGACTGGCCGATTTACACCGCGGACCCTCACCACATCTTCTGGCTGATCAACCAGCAAGTCACCGTCGAACACGCCTTACCTATTCTGTCGGGTAAGAACGTCACACTGGTGATCGGTCATTCCGAGCATTTCCCTGATTACGTTCCTGGCGTAAATCGTCAAGAGCTGCTGGACTTAGCCAAGGAGATGAAAAGTATCGACCGGGATTACCCTGGTTGGATCCTGACGTCTGACCCTGACGAAATCGCCTAATCAAACATAAACGTACTACTCTACCAGCGCGAGCTGGTAGAGTAGTATTAAGGTTTATTGCTTTATTTTTTCTTGCCCGTGAAAGGGTCCAGAGTTGGATCGTTTTGCGCAGGATCAAGACCATCAGCGTTGTCACCGCCTTTGTCCTTGCTCGCATCAGGATCATCGTCCGGAGTCTCTTCCTCTTCTTCCTCGCCCGGTTCTTTTGAGGCAGGGTTGTCAGGATCATCATCCAGGTTGAGGCTATCGTCATCAGGCTCAACTGGAGAGAGATCGTCCCCACCCAAACCACCACCCAGATCATCATCCCCAGTACCAGCGGGAGCGATAGGGTTACCTAACTCATCGGTCGCACCAGCGCCTTCTTCAGGCTCACCAGCGGCCAGAGCTTCTTCCAAAGCAGTGAGTGCCTTCGCGATCTTCTTCTGGTGTTCTTTGACTGTCTTCTTGTCCGCCGTCGCCGTATCAATAACGAACTTGGCCAAGAACTCTGCAAGGTTGGTACGCTGGTGTACAACGGAGTTAACCATTGACGCCATGCCACCACCTTTACCTTCGCTGACAATCTCATCGAACGGCATCGGCATGTTGTAGCGTTTGAATGCTTCCGTCGTGAAGTTAGCCCGTAGAGCTTCTTTCACAGCGTCTGCATTGTAATCGCCATCTTCCAGACCCAGAGTCTTTGCCACAACAGGCAGCATTTTCTGGTAACCGGACATTTCGATCCACGCATCCACCAACGCATCCACCGCGTCCAGCTTCTCCTTGAGCTTGGTAGTGCTCTCGGTGCTAGCAGGCGCTGGCAGCCAGCAGAAGACGTTGTTCACGAAGTCAGTCAGGATCAACTTGATCTTCACATCGTCCGTGCCTTCCAACGGCTCTTTACTGTCTGGTACCCACAGCGGCTTGTTCGCCACAATGACTTGAACCAGGTCATTCAGGAAAGGACCGTTAACCGCCAAGTGTTTGCGCATGAAGTCGATGATCATTTCGCACCACTGATCCTGCCAGTTAACGCCCTGGTTGTAGATCATCTGGTGTTCAGTCAATGCTTCAATCTGGAAGTTGTTCTCGTTTCCATCCACCACATCAAGCCAACTGCGTGGCAAACTGAAGTAGTTGGAGATCTTGTTGAGGACTTCTTCACGACTGGCCTGGTCAACAGGTTTGAACACCTGCTTTTCCATGTGCGAGATGTCGATATCCGGTGTAGGCATGTGTGGGTTTTCACCCGCATTGATCTTCACCGTCAACGACGATTCACGCAACGCATCAACGATCTGAGGAACCGACAACTGTGCCGTGGAGAGAATACTGTGAATCCGAGGGTTGGCCTCGAAGAACACACTCCGAGCAATCGCAATGGTGCGCGCGGGGTCCGGATCCTCCTTCTGGATGTTGATCGACATCAGGCTGTGAGGTTGGGCTGCTTCCAGGTTAGCCATGGCGTCAGCAACGTCAAAGGCGGCCAGGCGAGCGATGTGCATCTTGGCTGACTGGGTCAACGACTGACCAATCCCCAAACGGTTGTATTTCAACGCCATGTACGTAACACTTTCACCTGGAACATACAGGCAACGTACCGACTGACGTTTAAACATCCGCGACAAGAAGATCTTGTTGGTCTCTTCGTCGATGCTGATGCTGATGTTGTCACCCTTACCGCTGATCACCGCCGACATGAACTGACGGATAATGCTAGCGCGGGCCATTTCGGCAAACTCGGCCATGTCGAACTCACAGTCCTTACCGTCCTGAATCGTCTTCAGGTTGGAGATCAGACTGTCAGTGCTGCCGCCTTTCGGTTTGTTGGCAATCGACTGGTTGTTCTTCTTCATCGACTGGTAGTATTCCGCGTCTGCGGTGTTCTTGAGGAAGTTACCCTCGTCGTCGAGAAGGAAGATGAAGTCTTCGTGTTTACCGTTACTGCCCTGACGGTGAATTGGAATCACAGCTTCGGAAGGAACGTGCCAGGTCAAACCACGGCCGTACAGGTTACCCGACAGCGAGTCGTTCGACTTAACGAACTGGATCGACTGGTGAGCCACGCTGCGGTTGACGAACAGGCTCTTGCTGAGCTGGTCAACTTGCTGCTCGGTCAGGTTGTTGGTCTTGGCCTTCGGGTCGTTAGGCTTCTGCTTTTTCTTTTCCTGCTTCTGCATCGCAGACTGAATCACAAGACTCAGGTCTTCAGTCCCCATGACTGCATCCACGTCACTTTGACGGGTTACAGCGCTGAGTTTCTGAAGATAAAGCAGGGAAGGGTTATCGGTCAGTGTAATGCCGAAGTCAACCTTGGCCTTAACACCCTTGTCATCAACGGCTTCCTTCTCACCGAAGAGACTGAACTCATTACCCTGATAAGTAGAACGACCACCCATGATCGCTTCCAGGCCACTAACGTGACTGGCTTCAACCTTGGCATTGGGATCCCGTACGAACAACCCACGGTTACGCGCCAGATACTTGCCGCTGGCGGTGTCCTTGACGAACTCTTTATCGACAGCCATAGCGGCTTTCGTTTTGTAGATTTCGTAGGCTTCGTTACCCGCACGGTTCGACGGATCATTGCTCGCGGCCAGTTCAGAACCGTTGATCAAATAATCCAGTCCAGGACGGCTCAGGTTGAACAGAACATAACTGCCTGTGTTCCAGAGCATGTCGTGGATCATCGGGCGCAATTCCGCCTCGATTTTATAGTCGTTCGTGTAGTAGTTATCCCATATGCGAATCATTTCTTCGTGAAGCTTAGCGTTCTTGAGCTTCGATGGGCGGGTGTCGTAGTTGAGGGTCTTATCCTGTTTGCCGTTCGGACACAGCATGATCGTGTCCCATACCAGTTCCGCCTTGTCAATATAAGGCGTGATCTGACGCAAGTCGGTGGCGGCGTTGATGTTGTTACTGATAATGTTGCTCAGCCGCTCCAACTTGTGAGCATTGACATGCTGCTGACCCTGAAGCTCATCACGTTCAGGGTTTTGGCCGTTGCGAGGAACCGCGTTACGTAGCGTGCTCTTCACAACCGGGTTGATGTTGTTAATGTCGGCCCGTAGGGCTGTGTAGTCTACCTGGATATTCCCTCTCGTACCAGGACGATTTTCCCTAGCCATCGTAAACCTCATGAGTAAATTATGAACAATATCGAATTTGATGCGTACATTTCCAGCGTGTGCCGCTTAGTGCGCACGATGGTTATAAAGATCGAGGCAGCCGCTGTACGGGACAACAACATGCTTTTAAAGGCCGGTATTCCTGTCAGCAGTGACAAGACCACCTGGCGTTATTACATGAACATGAATGGAGACTATCACCCAACAGATGAGGTGATGTACGTCAAGTCTGTAGACACAGGCGAGATGATTGTCTTCAACAAAGCGAATATGGAAATTCACCTGGCAACGTTCCGGGAGTACAACTCCGGCGGCGAGCTGTTCCAACGCCTTAGCAACACCTATCAAGGGCAGTCAGAATTAATTCGCGGTATATTGGCTCCCATCCCGTATGCCGAGACGATTGGGGCTGAGGACTATAAGATCCTCAAGTACAACAAGAACCTGGTGCTGTGGAACGAGGATCAACTCCTTCCGAAACTGCAAGCCTGGGTGAACGTTGAATGTGCCCTCGTTTTCGAACACGACTACATGCTGACCGAGAACCTGATGCTGCCGCTGGCGGTGATGCAGCTCTATGCGGATTTGATCAAACAAATCTGTACAGTGCGGCATGAAGCGATCGGGACTCGATATGTCCATGACTTCTACATTTGGGCTCGGATTGATTCTTACGGAGACTTCTCCAAGTATAAGAATAGTCTGACCCGTTTTCAGATCATGTGGTTGTACCGCAACATCGCCTGGATTAAGAACAACCCGGGACAGCAATACACGTTTGGCAAACTGTTGGACAACCTGCTGACTCACGCTGGCATCCCGCTGGCGAAGTACGACATGGTTGAGACCACGGAAACCCAGACGGAAGACCTGACCCCAACCCCGCTGTACCGCAAGCTCCAGATGAACCTCCTGGAAGACTACGGTCGGGCTGCCTCCTTCATCGACACCAAGGCGTTGATCCTCAAGCAGCAGTACGTCGCTAAGGACAACTACGACCAAACGTCTATCTACTACGAAGACGCGTTGCAGAAGGGTAAGTACAGCCTGCATTCGGAACTCCCTACCAAGACCCTCGAATCCTCCATGAAGGATTACACCAACCGGCACATCGACACACTGATGTCCACGGTGTTCAACGAGTGGATCTACTTGGCGGGTAAAGGCTTGTTCAAAGGCAAGATCCTGGTGGTCGATCCGAAGAACGGTAAGTCGGTCCGTTTGCCAGTGGGTGATGCGTATTACATCTGGCGTTACCTGATCAACTTGACTCAGGGTAAAGAGCTGCTTGAAATCGAGCCCGCTCAATACGCCAACGTGATGAAGATTAAGCCTCCTTCAATTGCGGAGTTGGTAGCAATCGGTGGTAAGGCGTTCATTAACGAAGTGGACGCTAAAGGGATTCGGGATCAGTGGGTACCGGTGGATACATTCATCTCCCCTGAATACTTGATGACTTACGCGACGGCTGTTTACCAGGCCCAGTGGAACCACCGCAAGATCTTCAGCCACTACTACGACCTCAACATGCGCGCCCGGGTTAAGAACACCTGCGCACTCATGTACGAGACCGGGTACCTCACCACGCTCAGTAGCTACACGTCGTATAAGAATCTGATCGAAGGCTATGAACTGGACTTCTCTGAGTACTCAGCAGATGAAGCCCGGAACTTTGCCTGGGACATCTTCAAACGCATTACCGGTTGGGACAGCAACAACCATCCATCGCTGCGTGCTAAACAAAGCGACCTCATCGAGATCATGACTCGTTTGTCTTCCTACACCATTCAGGTGATCAAGGAGATGGACGATGGGATGGACCTGACCGAGTTGAAGAACGAAACCTTTATCGGTGATCCAAAATGGATTGGTAAAGGTAACGGTTCTTACGGGGATTTCCAAAACGCCAAACTGCTTACCCGCGGCTACATCGACGGGATACGGCACATGGCGTCTGTGACCCCGATTACCGACGCGACCAAGCCAAAGGCTGTGATGGGTGCGGATGGCAAGGCAACGATCGTCACCGGCGATATCCTGAAGTCTGTGGACCTTTCAGACGATCTGCGTAAGTACGCAGTAAGAATGAACGACACCTCGTACTTCAGGCCGCTGCCGCTGGAGGATATTCCTAAGCCACCGGATGAGGTCCCTGATACGTTCTACGGTCAGCTCAAGTTCCCTGTCCCGGTTATCCACACCATTCCTGACACGTTTTACGAGAAGCTCAAGTTTCCGAAGAAACCGTTCACGCGGGTACCGGATACAAACTACGGTAAGCTGAAGTTCAAGAAGACAGGAGGCTAGCCATGAGTACCCGGGAAATAAACCTTATTCGTAAGGCCTACTGCCACAAACGCAAGATCAGTGACGTCAATTCAGTCACCTTCGCGTTTCAGCGTGTGAATCGTATTACAGGGAATCAGGTGTTCCTCGTCAGTCAACTGGCCACCGTGCCGGATATCTACGAGCACCCGCGATTGAACGTGGCGCCGTATAGCCAACAGAAGTCGCTGAGCCTCCCGAAAGATATGCAGGAGAACCGCGAAGCCATGCTGAGTAAAGAAAGCATGGCGGCGTGGATCAACAAACAAGTTAACTTGGAATTGCTTCCTGAAGACATTGGCTTTTTGGTCCTGGGCGCCAAGCAACTCTCGGTGGTCATAAGTCCGAATTCTATGCGTTTTCAGGGCTCTTTCATTATCTATTTCTTATAGGAACTTTTTTCGATGACGATTTCTAGCGCTGAAGCACAAGACCAGAACCGATCGGTGGTTCCTACGCAAACTGTCACCAACACCGCCTTCGGTAACCTGATTGGTAAATGCTGCACCACCAATCAGAAGATCAACCTGCCCCAGTACACGACCCTGAACGAACGCTACAACATCATGGGCGAAGACTCCATCGGTCTGAAGAATGGCCGTGATTTTGAACTGAAGTTCTTTGGTATTGGGATCCGAGGTTCCGATTGCGACGGCAAGACCGATCTGGGTACCACCAAACTCAAGGTGAACCAGCATCAGCCGATCGACATGAACCTGTTCGTTCCGATCCCGTTCATCGCGCGCCCTATCGCGAACGATCTGGACAACATCAACCGCCTGAAGTACCGCATGCGCGTGATCGAGGTTTGGCCAGACGGTGAAACCTACGCTGTGTATTACCTCAAGGTGATCAACTTCGACAGCTACGACCCGTCGGTGAACAAGATCACCCGCGACGACGCTGGTAACGAAAGTGCCAAGCCCTACGTGCCGACCAAAGATGACCTGTTCAATCCTCAACCGATTGACTTCACCTCGGTCAACGCTGTGCCGATCTCCGACACCTACTTGAACAGCTCCGCGATCCTGGATTGCTCGCTGTCCCAGCAGGACCTGAACGAAATCGCCCTGGCGTGTAAAGGCAAGTTCGGCGACACCAGCTACGCTTCGATCAACGAAGTGATGGTGGCTTACGGTATCGACACCCAGTTCGATGGTCAGATTGCCGGCGGCGCAACCATCAAGTACACCGAAGTGCTCAGCGCCGTTGCTGCCCACTACGTAACCGAACGTGACGGCCGTAACGCCATCACCAACACCAAGGTCCAGCTCGCGTACGACCACGGCGCCAGCGAGCCTATGCTCCTGCACACCAACGCGACCCAGACCACGACCCAACAAGGGAACTAACCCATGGACATTCCAGCCATCCTGAAGGACGAGCCCCACCTTCCTTTAAGTGAAGGGATGCTGTCCTCTCAGGCCGTCGGTCTCTGCAACATGTTTTACGCTACCTCCCTGAATGAAGGCGACTTCAAAAAGACGCAAGCGTTCAAAGATAGCGACGGGAAAATCCGGCTGGAGTTGATCCACTTCAACACCGGCGATGTGATCGTGTCCTTCGTCAACAAGGCAGCGGCAACTGCTGCGGCTCAAGCCGAATGGGTACTCGACAACCCTTTGATGTCTGCACCTGACACGTTCGCGTGGTTGGGATCCCCTGTAGCCATCCACAGCGCTGATGAGCTGGAGTTCCTGGACGAGGTAGGGGTTGGTAACACTTACCCTACTGAGGCGACTGACAACACCGTGGCGTGGAAACTCGCTCAGCTGTTGAACAGTTACCGCTTCCTCGGTCAGTGGGTATCGGGAACTATCGGTGAGCAATGTGCCGGTGGTTTCAAACTCGTCTACAAGGGTGTTGCTGAAGATGCCCCGGATGAGTTCCTGCTGTACGGTCCTGATGTGGTTGCCGTTGTTCAGATCCTGCACGGGTCTAAGCAAGGCTACGTATGTCTAAGGAGCTGAGGCACCCTGGTTGGGTGAGGGTAATGGGGATTGACCCCTCAACCACCAACATGGGTGTGTTTGTCGTCGACGTGAACATCGAGAAGTCGGAGAAGTTTAAGTTGGTGTATGCCAACACGATCTACGGCGAGAAGGTGTGTTACGACATTCCTATTCAGTTTGATGACTTGGCTGGCACGCGACTCCTGGCACGAACCTACGGCTTGTTTCGCAGTCTTAAGTCTCTGGTTGAGATCCATGAGCCGGACACTGGGATCTGCGAAGATAACTTCATGGGGATGTCTCCTCTGACGTTTAAGCAGTTGATTCAGTGCGTGGGGTTGCTGCGCCAAGCCTTCATCGAGAACGACACTCACTTGTCGTACGTCTTGCCGAACCAAGCCAAGGAAATTGTCAAAGCCAACTTCCGGGGTACTACCAAAGAAGATGTACAAAAAGGCCTTAAGGAGTACGGGTGCCTCGACGTTGGTGACTTCGATATCTCACTGATGGACGAACACACAACCGACGCTGGTGCGGTCGCCCTGTACCGTTGTGAACAGATTGCCAAGGATTATGGGGTATACCAAGAATGGCCGCTATCAATACTGAGCCAGGAGGAGCTAGCGAGACACCTGCTCCCATCCCCGTTCAAGAAGAAGTAGCCCCGAACATCACCGTTGAAGCCCCACCTGGTGGGATTGAGCGGGAAGTGTTCGGGAAGTGGAGTGTCATGCTGCGCAACATCTTTGGTGCTGTGACAGTATGGACTCTTTGCATTGCAGCACTGGCTAACGCCTGGACCACAAACGTTTCGGTTAAAGACCATGGTCAATGGCCGAGCGAGATCTCCATGATCGTTATGAACGTGGGACCGATCATTGTGGCCTGGACCTGGATGAACGCCAACAAGACCATTGCCACTCTGATGGAATTGATGCCGGTAGCGGACAAGATCCGTAGTCGGGTGGCGTCAGCCATTGCACCGAAGGATCCGAAGCCACCTGAGGACCCTCCTGCGCAACAATAAAGCGTTGGACAAGCAAACATACCCCTTACCCATCCGGACGCCTCCAAAGGGCTCCGGATGGGTAAGGGTCTATGCCGCATTTACTTCGGTTTTGACGCAATGGCTTTAGCGGCTGCTTCAAGTGCTGCTATTGAGCCAGGTGGGGGCGGAGGGGGTTCGCCCATGGAATCAATCAGGACAGTGATGTTGGCAACCAACTGCACGATAGTCTTTTGACCGGCGTACTCGTTCATCCTGGCTTCGTCCAATAACCGAGTCACTTCAATCAGCTTGACTCGCGTTACCTTGTAGCACTGATCCTTTATGGAAGCCGCAAACTTGGTACAATCATTCGCTAAGAGGAATGTAGTCAAGTCCGCTAACAAAGATTCCGGTAACTTAGGATCGTGACCCTGTACTTGAGGAATGACCCGGGTCAGTCGTTCCTTTGTACTTTGCAGCTGGGTCTTGTAGCTCGTGATCTGCACCTGCTGTGCCTGAGCCTGAAGGTAAAGATTGCCCTCCGAGACCGTCGTCCGGTGCGAGCATCCGGAAAGGGTTCCCAGGGACACCAACAGGAGCAGTAAGATCAACACCGAGTTCTTTAAGTAACTCACCATAACCGTTATTCCTGGCAGTTTCAGCAGCATTCATTTGCCGCATCAAGGTTTCGTTAAGAGCCGTTTGGGTTTCCCCAGACTTCTCCAAGTTCGACGCCACCTTCTCCAGGGTACCGCGCACGTCCTGCAAAGCAGTCAGTGTTTCGGAATCCAGCGTCGGTGGGTGTCTGGGGAAGAAGTACTGGAACGCGAACAACCCCAGAATCAAAGTCAGCAAGAACATGGTAATCGCAGAACGGACTTTGTCCGTAAAGAAAGCACCGGCTAAGAATACGCCCATAATTAGGCCTCTTGAATCAAACCGCGAATGTAAAGGAGATACCCTTCGTGAAGGGTGCTTGGAGAATGCCTGTTGGTGTAACCATGAAAGAGTTCCCCCTCGTTATGGACACCAGTAGTCTTGTTCAGGTAGCGCTTGTTAACGCCGATGTCGATGTCGAGCAACCTCCGGTTAATGATGCGACGGGTAAAGTATTTGGGAAGGAGTCCATTACCTACCATCAACGGGATACGCTTCGTTTCTTCCGTGTGAAACGTGAAGGGGTACTGATACTTGGTCACAGGTTCCAAGCTCACGTACAAATGCGGATTGTCCAGCACAATAAGGAAAGACGACTTGTCCGTCAGAAGCTTCTCAAAGAAGTCCTCAGTCTGGAAGAAGTCCTTACCAACCACTTGACGATCCTTATCAATCACCGTGGTCAGGTCAATCAGTTCCTTCGAATCAAAGACCCGAGTGAACCAATCTACACGCTCCGTGCGAACTGTTGCTCCTTTAGGACCGTTCGGCTGGATAACGTCGTCGAAGTACAAACGACCACCAAGCGAAGCCCAAACTGTTTTACCCACCAACGATACCGGTGCATCCAGACGCAACGAACGGTAAGTGTCGTGATCAACGAACTCTATTTGTTCAGCGGTGATGGGATAAGTATTGAGGGTGGAGACCGTGTTGAGGTTGATGCAGTTCACATGGACGTTATCGTTCACGTTGAAATGTTTACCAGCGTTCAACAGGAAGATGCAGCGGTTGCCTTTGACCGCACGCACCAGGTGGCCGTTAATGGTCCACAGGCAGCGATCAACCAACGCCTGGTAATCAACCTCGGTGTTGTCCGTCTTGGTCACCCGGATGTCCGGGGCAGACGATTTGGTCAGCAGGTCCTGACGGTCGTCGGAGATCCGCACGTCACCTGGAAGAAGGGTAAACCATTCGTACTGAATGTCGTGACTGGTGGCGAAACGGTATTCGGTGCCTGGGAGCTTGTTGCTGGTGATCAACGGGACCGTGGTCTTGGTATCCAGCCACTCCTGGATCGTTCCAACAAACAAACCGAGCTCGTCCTGGTACTTGATTGCGTCGATTGCAACGTCGCGTTTGGCCAACGCGTCAGCGACCACAATGGTGAGATGACTGTACAAACGAAAAAGTTCTTTTGTGGGCACAGCGGAAATATCTAAAAGTTCTTCTCCTCGGGGGACCAGTTGGTTAATGCCAACAGCCCTTTTGTAAGTGTACATAGGGGGTGAGCTCCTTACGATTCTATGAAAATTCGGCCCTATAGACTAAGCGTAGGCGCCGTCCTCACTATGGGGTACAGGTCATAAGATATCCCCCAGGATCACTACCAGGAGCGCTTTAAATGGCCCAGATTGTCTATGAATGGAACCCCTTCCAAGAACGCGTTGATAATGACATCAAACAAGAAGTCATCAAGACCGCCAACCAGACCAACCGAGTAGAGTGGGTACCCCGGGCGGCGCCGTTCTTCAGTCGTAATTTCAAGCTGTGGCGTCAGGGCAGTCCTAGCCCGCTGGTGCTGGGGGTTGACTACTGCTTTGGTCACACCTTCGAACGTTTTATCCTTGGTTACAACCGGAATTGCTTCGGTTCTGTGATCATGCTCAAGCCGGTCGCTAACGAAGTTCTGTTGGCCGACTACAGCACCATCGGCGGTCCTTTTGTACTGGACGAAATTGCTTTCGCCACCCTGGTTGCCAACATCATCAACAGCCCGCGTGTGGCTGACTGGGCTGACTTGGTTGATGTACCGACCGAGTTCCCAAGTGATCCACACACCCATCCAGCGATTCAGACCTATGACTACCTGGAATTCATGGTCAACATCCGCAGCCTGATTCTGGCTATCACTGACCAGAGCCAAGGCCTGACCGTTAAAGCCCTGCTCGAGGAACACATGGCGGCTCCGCTCATCGAAGCCCACCGTGGTAGCGCTGAAGACATCGGTCTGGAACTCGTGCAGAACATGGGTCCGGCCACCAGCGTCGACTTGGAAGGCAGCAGCGGTAATAAGCTGGTTACCATGGCCATCTATAAGGAAGGCCTCCGTATGCTGACCGCGGGCACACTGAAAATCGATTAAGAGGTCAAGGTATGCAATTCCCCATTGTTCAGGAATACAGGACTGATATCCGCCGGGAGAATCCTGAGAACGAAGTCCCAGACGAACCGTTCAAAGTAGCCGCCGGTAAATTCACTCGTGTTATCGTGCCTCGTCATGCACCGTTCTTTATTAAAGGTTTGAAACTGAAACACACCAACGGCGAGCCCATGATCTTGGACGAAGACTACGAGATCTTCCGAATCATGCCTCGCTTAACTGGTCTTGCTGGTGAAGGCGTGGCGTGCATGGTGACTCTGAAGAAGCCAGAGATTACCGAGGGGCTGATCTCCTATCACGTCGTTGGGGAGTTCCCTCTGCTCGACAGCAC
>Ga0065714_10064943_pt1 | contig 15054 bp, 11 predicted proteins | sample MisRhiReplicate2_FD_59101 | JGI IMG/M metagenome (GOLD analysis project Ga0065714, IMG submission 59101) | Miscanthus rhizosphere microbial communities from Kellogg Biological Station, MSU, sample Rhizosphere Soil Replicate 2: eDNA_1 v2... | ecosystem: Host-associated > Plants > Roots >...
ATTTAAATCCTGCAACCTGATGAGTAATTCATAGATTACGTATACTGCAATTTGCATGTGGTAAAATTAACATAACTTTAAGATAGCATTAAATTATCATTATGTTAACAAATAGTTGATTTGCCCCGGTTGTTAACTTGCTCTAAATATTAAAATATTCCTTTTTTTATTAACTATAAATTAACAAAAGGGTAATCTGGTCGATAGTACTTTTGCATGGTGAGCGAACTAATATTTACCGATCAGGATTTGATTACTGCCATGAAAAATGGTGATCAAAAAGCTTTTGAGGAGCTTTATGGCCGTTATTGGCCGGAAGTATACAGCATGATCTACAGGCGTGTCAATGACAGGGAGGTAACGAAGGACATTGTGCAAGATATATTCATTAACCTTTGGCTATACCGGGACAGGATCATGGCCGAACGATCATTGGCCCCCTGGTTAAATGTTACTGCCAGAAAGCAAGCCATTTCCTGGTATAGAAAGCAATTGAGCACAAAGCAAAGGGAAGGACAATATCAGGATAGCGAAGTGTTAGTACCGCCTTCTTCAACTGAATTTGAGGCAAAAGAACTACAAGATTTATTAGACCGCGAAATCGAAAAGATGCCGGTAAACATGAAACAATCGTTTCAGTTAAGCCGTTACGAAAATAAATCCATCAGGGAAATTGCATCCGAGCTTTGTCTCTCTGAACAAACCGTAAGGAACAATATTTCGATGGCATTGGAGCGTTTGAGAACCCAGACACGCAAATTCTATACTGAACCCGCAAATCTTGCCGGGGTACTCGTTATTCTGTTCACAAAGATTTAACATAAGCATAGCTTTTTGTTAAAGTACATTTTGGCTTTCACTGCGAAGAGCTTTATGTATGGCAAAGAAAAATATATTCGCCCAAAGGCGTAAAATAGACCTGGAGGCTGAAGCCTGGTTTGACCGCAGTAATGACAATATTCCTTTCAAAGCATTTACCGATGATCGCGAGAAAACTCAAACTGGCGAAGAAATACTGAATGTAATTCGCCGGAGGCTAAGGATGCAGCGAATGTATAGGCTTAGGCGTAACGTAGCCGCCGCTGCAGTGATATTGTTGACAGTAAGTATCTTTAGTTACCGGGCTTACCTGACAGCACCAGACAGCACCGGTCAGGTTTGGAAAAGCTATACGGCTAATAAGGGGGAGTTTAAAAAAATCCTGTTGCCGGATAGTTCTGTTATTCATTTAAGACCCGGTTCAAAAATTGCCGTTGCCCAGCCTTTCGTACAACAAACACGCCAGCTGAAATTAGAAACAGGGGAGGCCTACTTCGAAGTGAGCCATGATCCCAAGCATCCGTTTTTAGTGAGTGCGGGTCCGATTACAACCGAAGTATTGGGAACCAAATTTATCATTAATAACGATTCTTTGTCCGTCGATATTCGTGTGTCCCTGCTGAGTGGAAAAGTAGCTGTTCGGAGTCAGAAAGCTCAGCTAGGTGTTTTATTGCCTAACCATCAGCTTTCTTTTAACCGGTATAAAGAAACCGTAAAGCTGGAAAACAGTAACGCTTACTCCACCGAAAATTGGCTGAACGGCGAATATATTCTTGAAGATGTGCCCCTGAAATCTTTTGCGAAAACTTTTGGCAATGCCTTTTCAATGGAAGTGAGATTCAAACAGGAAGCACTTGAAAAGTTAAATGTGTCCATACAATTCAACCGTAACGACAACTTTAAAGTTATTCTGGACCAGTTGAAATTAATCCACGGACTTCAGTATGAAATCAAAGACAAGGAGGTAATATTGATGAGATAATCTACTAAAAAAAAACCGGTACCTATTGGATAGATACCGGGTATTTAGGCGCTTGATAATCGACAGAAAATTGCAGCTTCCTTGTCATTATCCTTACAGCGCCAGGTTTAACTTGTAAACACATAAAAGTAAAAAAAATTAATGTCTATAATTAAATTAGGTGTGAAAATATCACTGATCCTATATTTCATCTCCATCAATATCATGACTTCGCTCTTTGCAAATGAGGCCCATTCGCAGGCGCTCGAGACAAGAGTTGATGTACAGTTCCGCGCAGGACAACCTTTGTCTGCTGCCCTCGAACAATTACGCGCTAAAACCAAAGTAAGGTTTGCTTATGACCCATTACTTGCAAAAAATGTATTCGTTAAGGCCGCAAATTATCATGAAGAAAAACTAAAGCATATCCTTAACCAATTGTTGCAGTATAGTAATGTCGCTTTTAAGGAGCAGGGAGGTGCCGTGGTGTTATATACAAAAAAATATGAACCCGCAAAAGCACCATCGCAACAAACAGGTCGTGTTGCCGGGAAAATTATCGATGATCGCGGTGAGCCTCTTCCTGGCGCTAATATTAAGCTGATCCAAACAGGACAGAGTACCCAAAGTAAGGTTGATGGCAGTTATATCTTTAACCTCGCTGCGGGCTCATATACGCTGGAAGTTAGTTTTATCTCTTTTCAAACCAAACGCATTACAGAAATAGAAGTAAAAGCAGGGCAATTAACCAGCCTTGATGTGGTATTGAAACCTGTTACCAACAGCTTAAATCAAGTGGTAGTTACCGGAACTTTTAAAACTGAAAGCATTAATGCTTTGTATGCCCGACAAAAAAATGAGGCCAATATTTCAAATGGAATTAGTCGCGAACAGATTTCGGCGCTGCCAGATAAGAACATTGGGGAGACCTTGAAACGCATTTCGGGAGTAAGCACGACTGATAATCGACGCGTAGTGATCAGGGGGATTGCCGAACGCTACAATCTGGCCATGATGGATGGTGCTATTTTACCCAGTACCGATGTACAGGTGCGCGATTTCGAGTTTGATATCATTCCAAGTAACCTGGTAGATAATGTAGTCGTGTATAAAACAGCCTCGCCCGATATGAGTTTTGGTTTTGGTGGCGGTCTGGTACAAATGAACACCATGGCCATCCCTAACCAAAATTTCACTTCTTTAAGTATTGGCAGCAAGTACATCAACGGAAGTACCGGAAAAGATTTTTTGGGATATCAGCGTGGAAAATATGACCATCTGGGTTTTGATGATCGTGGTAGAAACCATTTTCCGAACGATCTGGTCATTTTTACGCAGTCAAATTACAATCCTACCAATCCATCCAATACTTTGCCACCTCCGGGAGTCCCAAAGATTACACCAGAAATGATTGCTGAACAAAACAAAAGGATAGGGGGGGTGGAAAGATTGGGTACGCGTGTCTATCAAACAACTCCGGGACAAAATTATCAGTTTAGCTTAGGTCGAAGCTATGGATTAAAGAACAGTCGTTTCGGTTTTGTGAGTTCTCTAAGCTACCGGAATGAACAAGCGATAGACAACTTTAGCCATTTTGAACGGGGTAGTTTTAACAAACTGTCCAATAACTTTTACGACCCGGCAACTAATAAGGAGCTTCAGGAGACAACAGCCAGTCAGTATAATTTTACCACAAGTTTTGGTGCCTTGCTTAATATGGGCTGGAACGATAAAAACCACAAGATTACCGTACGCAATTTTTATTCAAGGGTATTTGCCAATCAGTTTTTCCGCATTTCGGGCTGGGGAGAGGATATAGGTTATGATGATAATCCGGCAGTCAACGAGTATGACCGGCCTAAATTTATTGATCTGTTACAAAATCGTGTAGCTGCTGAACATACTTTTGGCAAGTTTAAGTTAGATTGGGGCATAGCCCGTAATAGCGTGAGTAACCATGAAAAAGATGCCGTAGATGCAAATTTGGCACCTCTTACAACGCTAAACAGCACTAATTACGTTTATCAGTTGGGTAATTTCACCAATAACCCCGGACCATTAAGCCGTTCTTCTTATAAATATGTGGAGACCAACTGGACGGGTGATGCCGCATTGAGCTATAAGTTCAATATTGGAAAACAGGGGCAGGTATTTAAGACGGGTTATCAGTATTTAGAGAAAAAAGGCAACTTTGCCTGGAGCGTTTTACCTATTGGAGTGGCAGCAAGTTTCAACGATGGCTACAAACCGATACAACAATGGGACATTAATTTTAACGACCCATTGCATAATATGTTCTATTATCCTTCTGATTTCAATAACAATAACTATACGGGAAAGAATAATAATCAAGCCTGGTACGGAATGATGGATAATCGCTTCAACAGCTGGTTACGTTTGGTATGGGGAATGAGGGGAGAGTACTACCGGTACGACAAGATAAAAGATTCTGCTGCCGATAAGGTAGCTAAATCTGAAATGCAAAACCTGGAAAAGAACCGTTATGTAGATCCGGAAACGGGTAATCTGGTGCACCAAACCCGTGATGGCAGTGCTGATGAAAAAAAATGGTTATACATGCCTTCTGCAAATCTGACCGTCACGCCTGTTGGCAATTTGAACATTCGTGCTTCCTATGCTAAATCGGCCATCAGGCCTGCATTAATTGAAAACTCCAGTTTTGCACGTTACAATTATATGTATGGTCGTATACAGCGTAATACAGGCGTGGTTTCCACCATTATTTCTCATTATGATTTAAGAGTGGAATGGTATCCCTCTGCCGGTGAAGTAATTTCTGCAGGTTATTTCAAAAAGCATTTCAAAAACCCTGTTGAGATGTACCTGGATATAACCAATTCAAGTGGTGCAGTAGATTTGCTTACAGCAAACTCGGATTATGCAGATGTTATTGGCTGGGAGTTCGATTTACGTAAGAATCTTGGGTTTATTAATGCTAACTGGAAATTTCTTGAGAAAATGTACTTCAGTGGTAACCTTACCTTGCAGAATTCAGAAGTACAGGCCAGTGCTTTCCGCTATAGTACGATGGGAGCACAAGAGGATAAAGAAGGTAAAAAGTATGCTTATAAAAACAAGACTTATCTGCGGGAGAAGCGCCCATTATATGGACAGGTGCCGGTACTGTACAATCTTGCCATGCAGTACGCAGGAGAACGTTTAAGTGCCAATGTAGCCTTTAACTATTCGGGATACAAGACTTTTACAGTAGGTATGCAGCCTCAGTATTCGGAAATGGAACGGCCACGTAACCAGCTGGATGCCCAGCTAAGTTACAAACTGCTGAAAAGCAAAAAAATGGAAGCCAAGCTGAACATGAGCAACCTGCTGAACAGCCCTTACCGCTTTTTCATGAACTCCAAGGATACTTATAAAATCAAGCCAGGCTCAGATAGCATGACAATGAAGTTGTGGTCTGATGTTTACGAATGGAAATATGGCTTTACGGATAAATATGAGGAAGGTTATTTCGAACCGGCAGAAGATGGAAAACTTAAGCGGATCGGCGATACAGATACTTTTATCCGTAAGGTGGGTACATCATTCAGCCTGAGCTTATCGTATAATTTTTAACAGAAATTTAAAAACATTAAAGCAATGAAGATGAATAAACTATTCCTGGGCTGTATGAGCGTTATGCTGCTGGCACTGGGGGCCTGTAAGAAATCAGAACAGTTCTATAAAGAGGAGCTCTTTGGTATTAACCTTACCGGATATAATGGAAGTGGAGAAGTCCTGGAAACGAAACTTGATGATTTTACTTTCCCCGATGGAATACAACCCAATGCCAGATTTGAGCAAAATAATGCCTATACATTCAAGTCAACCGAAAATAAAATCAAGCTTAGGGTGACTGAAAAGACTTCCGGAAAACTCGTGCTTGAAAAGGAATTTCATAAAGAAGAAGGTAGCGCTAAGGTGAATTTTCTGTATATGGATGGTAAGATTGGCCCAATGCCGGATAAACCAGCCGTTGAAAAGGATAAAATTAGCCTGGTGTATATGTTCCAGCCGACGGTGACCAATTACACAGAACCGGTTGACTTTGTGATCGGGAAATACTATGTGACGCCACAGGTTTTTGAGGAGCTTGCCAGGGTGAAAAACGTAAAACCTTATGAATTCAGCACACCGGTAAGTATACCTACATTTGCTGGTGGCAGACAAGATTACAATGGTGTAATGACCTCCGTGTCGTTTAGCGTGCGTATTTATAAAGCCGGCACCAATGTACCTTACATTGATGGTACCAGTTATACCTGGAATGCATTAAACTCTACCGCACCAAGGCCTGCATCATCTACGGCATCTTCCAAACTTTACATCTTCTCTGAAAGTCCTCTGGGAAATATCATGAGATTCCTTACCCGATTAGAATTATAAAAAATGAAACAAATCATCATGAATATGAAAAGATTAGCACTTTTTATTGTGTTAGTAATAGCCCTTTCGGCTTGTAACAAAGATGAGCTTACTACCAGGGCAGTAAGCATTCAGGTTAAAGGTTACAACATTGGCAATAGCGAATTAGAGATTACAATAGATACCGTGGTTTATGATAAGTTTAAAACTGCGAGCAACAGCCTGCTGAATTTTGGTAAGGTTTACACTTATCCTTCCGGTAAGGGAGCCGCTTTGTTAAAGATCAAAGATGTTACGACAGGAAAAGAAGTATATCAAAATCAGCTTGAGCTCAATGCTGGAGGCTTGGAGCGGTTTTTCCCCTTCGTATTTATCAATGGGGCTGCTTTAGAGATCAAAGCTCCAGCGGCAGATCCTTCAACAAACAAAATGGCCTTTTATATCTATTATCCGCAAAGCAATGATGCCATGGATATTTATATGAAGAACGAAAAGGAAGAGATCGTTTACATTGCGAAAAATGTTGTGTCTGGTACCTGGGGTTATTCAGCGTATGTAACTACAACGGGCTTTACAGATGCCAATACCAATTATTATTGGTATTTCGTGAAAGCAGGTACTACAGATCAATGGGCCTTTAGCGATAGTGAATCGATGAGCAAGTTTAGTTCTGGTACACTTTCTATTCCTAAAAAAGGTGAAAAGGGTAGAGTTCAGACTTATTTTGTCACCCCCGGCAGTAATCAGTTAGATGTTGTTAACTTATTCAAAAGTTTAAATTAGGGAAAATGGGTTAACAAGGATTGGACAAGGCTTTGAAGATTGGCATAATCATCAAAGCCTTGTTTTTAGCGCTAAGTGAATCCGTATGATAAAATAAACAGTTAAAGTGGCCTGATTGATAATTGTTTAAACTTTTATTTCTTTCCATATTTTGGATGTCAAATCCTGATTATGGAAATTGCTCAGGGCTCGTTTCTGCCAGGAATGTTACAAATTATATGATCTAATTCGTCGGCAGATGAAAGTAGGTGTTCAATAATTATAGCTGTTTCTTCGTCCTTTTCTTTGGATAGCTTTAAGAGCTCTACCAGTCCTATAATTCTGCAAATCGGGCCTCTAATGGTATGTGAGTGCATCCATGCAATCTCATGTAGTTTCTTATTTTGTGCTTCAAGCGCATTGTTAATTCTCTTACGCTCGGAATTATAAATAATGCTTTTATACAACGACAGGGCCGTCAGCTCATCTTTTAATATATAGTCAGATATGCCAAGTGAAAGTGTTTCAACGCCGAATGTAAAGTCGTGATAGCCAGTAAGTACAATTATTGGCGTATTTTGACACAGCGGAATTATTCCTTGGATTAACGTTTTCCCTTTATTGTCAGGAAGAGATAAATCAAGTAGTATAATGTCAAACTCGTTTTTATTTTGTGTTAAAATAGCCACAGCTTCCTTATAATTTGAAGCCTGAGTTATTCTCGGGGCTTCAATCTGTTCAAATAAAAAGTCTTCTATCAGCAGGAAATCTCCGTCGTTATCCTCAACCACTAAAATTTTGTATGCATTATTATCGAGTCCCATGTGGTTAATTTTTAGGCATGGTCACAATGTTTATCCAGAATTCTTCAATTTTATCTACAGCTTTCATAAAATCCGTTACGTCTATTGGTTTTGTAATGTAACAATTCGCATAGTTTTTATAAGATTGTATAATATCTGTTTCGGATGAGGAAGTAGTAAGCATTATAATGGGAATGTGCTTATATTCATTACTTGTTTTGATGTAATGTAATACTTCGTGTCCGCTCTTTTTAGGAAGATTTATATCCAACAGGACCATATCCGGAATACCATCCTTTGTTGGTGAAGTTTCGAAGAAGTCTATTGCTTTTTTCCCATCTTTAATAACTGTCACTTTATTCATGATCCTGAACTCTTCAAGTGCCTCAAGGGTAAGCAGGATATCGCCTTCATTATCTTCTATGAGTAAAATGTGTATTGATTTCATATACTTGTTATTTTAAAATAGAAAAGTGAAAGGTGGCCCCTTTATTTTCTTCTGATTCAACCCAAATTTTACCACCAAGGTTTTCAACGATTTTTTTGGTTATTGCAAGCCCCATTCCAGTACCGGAGTACTCATCTTTATTATGCAGACGTTGGAAAATAATAAAAATCTTATCAAAGAACTGAGGATCGATTCCGATACCATTGTCTGTTATAGAAAAAAGCAGGTAAGCTCCTAACTCCCCGTATGAAATGGAAATAACCGGGCTAACCCCCGGGCTTTGATATTTTAAACTATTCCCTATAAGATTTTGAAAAACCTGCCTGATTGGAGGTTTATAAGTTGTTATAGTAGGCAAAGCGTCAGTAATGATTTTAGCGTTTGAGTCTTGTATTTGTTGGCGAAAAAGACTGCTGATATCGCCGATCAATGTATTCAAATCAACTTCTTCCAGGTTATCTTCTTTTTTGCCCACTCGCGAAAACTCCAGTAAATCTAGAATGATCTGACGCATTCTTTTAGCTCCATCTACAGCAAAATGAATGTATTGTTTTCCTTTATCATCAATTACAGGAGCATATTTTTTTTCTATTTGTGTCAGGAAACTTGTAACCATCCTCAAGGGTTCCTGAAGATCATGTGATGCCACATACGCAAATTGCTCCAGTTCGGCATTGGAAATACTTAATTCTCTACTGTAATTTTGAAGGTTTTGATTTAGTTCTTTCAGTTTTATTTCGGATATCTTTCTTTCGGTGATGTCTTGAAAGCTTCCTCTTAGTTTTATGCAGATTCCGTTTAAAAACTCTGGTTCACCAATAACTCTTACCCATTTTATTCGTTCTTTAAGCGTGACAATCTGTGTCTCAATATCGAATGATATATTGTTTTTTATGGCTTGTTCGACATGCTGTCTAATAATAGTCTGATGTTGTTTTCCATTATAAAAATTAATTCCGGATATCAAATCGGGTTTATAATTTAGACCTACTTCGTGAATTTCTTTTGTGAGTTCAGACCAGTATACAGTTCCGCTTACATAATCTATCTCCCAACTACCGATACCGGCTAGATTTGTGGCTTTATGCAATAGAGTTTCCATTTCTTTTTTCTCAGTAATGTCTCTTTGAACTGAGATCCAATGCGTGTACCAACCTTTTTCGTCGGCTACAGGAGTTACTGTTAAATTAATCCAAAATTCTTCTCCGCTTTTTTTATAGTTGACCAATGTAACTTCGCAAGGAGCCCATCTGCGTAAGGATTCGCTCAGTTTTTTTAATTCATTTTTATCGGATTTTGGTCCCTGCAAAATTCTGGGTGTTTTTCCGATTATTTCTTCAGATGTATACCCCGTCATTCTTGTAAAAGCTTCATTAACGTAAATAATAGCTGGGCCTGGTTCATCCAAAGGACCAGCCTCCGTTATTAATACGGCATCATTTGTATGAGTTATTACTGATTCCAGTAGCTTAAGGTGTTGCTCTTCCTGTTTTTGCTTACTAATGTCTCTGATGAATATGGAAAGTCCATCTCCAATGGGATAAATACGATTTTCCTGCCATAAACTTAATGGATGATAATAATCTTCATGGCATATATATATCTTTTCGGTCAATGCTTTTTGTATAGCATGGTAAGTGGGAGAGCCTACCGCTTCAGGAAATACTTCCCATATGTTTTTACCGATTAAGGTTTCCTCATCTAAGCCAAGTATTTTTCCGACTTGTTTATTGGCATAAGTATAATGTAAATTTTTGTCGAGGCCAATAAAACCGTCTGTAATACATTCGAGCAGATTTTCTATTTGTTCGGTTTGTCTTCTAATTTCGAGCTCGGACTGTTTCTTTTCAGTGATATCCGACCGGATGGCGATATATTGATAAGGTTTTCCTTCTTGGTCTAGAAATGGAACAATAGTGGTATCTACCCAATAATAACTATTATCTTTTGCTTTATTTTTTAATTCGCCTTTCCATATGTTACCGTTTGCAATGGTATGCCAGAGACTCCTTATAAATTCTTTCTCATGATAGCCCGAATTGATAATCCGATGATCTTTGCCAATTAATTCTTCGCGGCTGTATTTAGAAATTTTACAGAAATTGTCATTAACATGGCGAATGATCCCTCTTTGATCGGTAATTGCTATAATTGAGGATTCATCTAGTGCATACTTATAAGCATACAATTCTTGATTCGTTTGATTTAACAACTGAGCCATTTCCTTTAAACGACCGTCTTCGTTCAAAGGAGATTTTTTTTTAAGAAGCGCCATATTTTTCCTTATCTATTTATCCTGTGATTTTTAGCTAGGTAATTAAAATTAATATTTTTTTTATAAAATCAACTAGTTATTCTGAACGGAATTTTTTTTGTGTGATTTTTAAAGATAATATTTGTTGCATGTTTATCTATTTCCTTTTAGCATCCATTTCCAGTCAGGCATTATTTAGATTTACACATCATGGTAAAGGTAGTTGGGTGTAAATAAATTTACACAACCTATTGAAACAGAACATTGAACGCCGAAGTAAGCAGCTTATTGGTTACTTATGTCTTAATTTATTGTTCATGTAGTAGGCAAGAAGATCTGTATTTCTTTTTGAATATCTAAATGCTTGAAAATAAATAAATTATTACGTTTTAATAGCTTTATATTTAAAATACTGCTCTTCATTCTATACGCACTAAATCTCTTTACCTCATGACTAAAATTGACGATCAACAATATATTATAGCTATTGGAGCATCTGCAGGGGGCCTGGAAGCCATATCCGTGTTCTTTGATTATACCCCACTGGATTCGGTATCCTATATCCTGATACAGCATCTTTCCGCTGATTTTAAAAGTCAGATGGTGCAGATCCTGGCGCAACATAGTAAACTGCAAGTGGTTGAGGCCACTGACAATGTAGATATTAAATCAAATACGGTTTATTTAATCCCGACTGCGAAGTTCATGTCAATAAAAAAAGGTAGACTGATTCTTTTAGACAAAAAAGACCAGCCACGACCACACATGACGATTGATTACTTTTTCAGGTCTCTTGCAAAGGAACGCGGAAACAAAGCCATTGGTGTCATTTTATCCGGTACTGGCGATGATGGTTCCAAAGGGATCGAAGCCATTAAAAATGCCGGCGGGATTACGCTAGTTCAGGATCCAGTTACGGCAAGCTTTGCCAGTATGCCTCTGGCAGCAATTGCGACGGGTTGTGTAGACAGGGTCATTTCACCTGAAGCCATGCCCAGGGTTATTGATGATTACGTAGTGAATGGTATCCTGGACCAGTTGCCAGGCGAACCTTCGACAGACATCGCTGAGGAAGTGATTGGACAAATATTAGCACTAATCAAAGGGAGTCTGCCATTCGATTTTAGCGACTATAAGCGTCCGACGATTATCAGGCGGATTAAAAGACGGATGGAGAAACATCATCTGAACGAGGTTGGTCAGTATTACAAATTACTAGCAGGGAATACCGCAGAGATCACTTTACTCGCCAACGAGTTCCTGATTAATGTAACCTCTTTTTTTCGCGACCAGGAAGCTTTTAAAATCATTGAAGAAACCGTTATTCCGGCCATCATTAAAAATAATAATACCGAAGTTTTGAAGATATGGGTGGCTGGTTGCGCTACCGGTGAGGAAGCTTATTCCATAGCTATACTGATTAAAGAATATTTAAACAAATATCCCAAAAATATTGAGGTCAAAATCTTCGCTACGGATATCAGTAAAGCGGCACTGGATCTCGCCTCAAAAGGCGTTTACTCCGAAAGTATCGTTAAAACCGTATCCAGGGATAGGCTTGAGCAATTTTTTACCAAAGAAGATGCAAGTTATAAACTCAAACACGACATCCGCAAGATGCTGATCTTTGCGCAGCATGATCTGACCAAGAACACGCCGTATTGTAATATGGATCTGATCAGCTGCCGTAATGTGTTGATTTATTTGAATGGGACTTTACAACAAAAGATATTTGCCCTGCTCCATTTTGGATTGAAAGAAGGTGGTTATCTCTTTTTGGGGCCAAGTGAGAGTGCTTCTGTTATTAAGGATGGCTTTAACGAGGTTAGCGGCAAATGGAACATCCTGAAAAGCAATAAAACAGGTCGTGTTATCCGTTCGGATACTTTTTCGTCTCATAGGATCGGGGAATTCCAGACGACCATAGAAGTAACCAAAAAGGAAGTCGCACTGGTATCAAAAAGCGAACTCACCGACCTGGTCAATTTAGCCTTATTAAGGGAACGAGCTTTTAACGGTGTCTGTACGGATGAAAACCTGTATGTGGTTCAGTCATTTGGAGATACCAAAACTTATTTGAAAAGTATTAATTTTAACTATCACCTGATTGATCTTTTACCTGATCATATTTGCGAGCTCTTTAAAGCCACTGCCTGGAAATCGCTAAAGCTGAACCAAAGGTTTGTGCTTAGTGGGCTTAGCGTGGGCGGCGCCGATAAGAAAAAAAACAAGCAGATTGATATTGTCATCAGCCCGTTTTATATTGTAGGGTCGGAAAAAAGGCTGCTGTTGGTCTTGTTTACAGAGCGGCAAGCGCGTACCAAAGAGAGAAATGTGATCCATGCTGAAGATATCAACGAAGCGATGCGTGAGCATGTCATCAGCCTTGAAGAGGAGGTGGCGCAGCTGAGACATACTTTAACTATAGCGCGCGACCTTATTGCGTCATCCAATGAAAATATGCAATCTTTTAATGAAGAACTGCAGTCTGCCAATGAGGAAATGCAATCTGCTAATGAAGAAATGCAGAGTACCAACGAAGAACTGCAAACGGTCAATAAGAACCATGAACTTACCATTGACCAATTGACAGACCTGAATGACGATTTGAATAATTACTTCAGGAGTAATATAAATGGTCAGTTATTTGTTGACAGGGACTTGCTGCTGAAAAGATATTCGCCGGGAGCATTGAAACACATTAACATCCGAGAAGGTGATATTGGCCGGCCACTTAGCAATATAACAACCAATATCAAATTTGAAACGTTGATCGCTGATATAAAAAAAGTAATTCAGAATGAGGAACACATTACACGTGAAGCAGAAGGACCGAATGGAAAGGTCTATCAGGTGATGACCATGCCTTATCTGAAGGAGAACAGCAAAAAAGCCGATGGAGCCGTTATCAGTTTTTACGACATCAGCGAACTGAAGAAACTATTGCGGAAGCTGGATATTACCAATAAAAGTCTGGATATCAGTAACCAGAGCCTTGATGAAAGTAATAAAAGCTTACTGAGAATTAACGCTGACCTGAACAACTTTGTTTTTGGTGCTTCACACGACCTCAATGCGCCAATTGTGAACATTGAAATGTTGCTGGAGATACTGAATGAAAAGCTAGATACTAAAGACCCTGAGGTCATGGAATTATCCGGGATGATGAATAAAGCGGTTACCAATTTTAAGTCAATAATCAGCGATTTGGCGAGGATTGGTCACTTGGAATCGGAAGATGATAATCACGCTCAGGAAAGTTTCCCGAATTTATTTGACGAAATAAAGGAGATCATGTCGGAACATATTAAGGTGTCTAAAGCCACTTTTCACCGATTTTCGTGAAAAATGGGTTCGGTTTGCCAAAAAGAACTTGAGAAGCGTAATGCTGAACCTCGTCACAAATGCGATCAAGTTCAGTCACCCGGACCGTTTGCCTGAGATCAGTCTGACAACCGAAAGAAAAGCTCAGTTTATCCTATTGACGATAACCGATAATGGTATTGGTATTACGACAGACGAGGTCGATCATATCTTCAAAAAATATAAGCGGGTAAACATGGGAACAGAAGGTACCGGTATCGGACTATACCTCATCCGAAAGATCGTCAATGCCTCCGGGGGCAAAATCGAAGTGGATTGCACAATAGATAAAGGCTGTGCTTTTAAGATTTTTTTTAAAGTGTAACAACAACGAAGTTTATGCTTTGGATCTTCAGAAGCCGCTTATGGATGGATACCAATGTGGGCTATTTACAAAATATATCAAAGTATTTTCAAAATGCCGAAGGAATCTCCTCCGGCATCTCGCGCTTAGAGAAATAATTCGTAACGAACGTAGAGTAGAACTTGCATTAGAAGGTCAGCGTTACATGGATATTCGTCGTTGGAAGATTGCGCCTCAGGTAATGAAAACTATTAACAACATTAAAAATACCCAGGCTCAGGAAAGAACATGGGAAGATAGATTTTATCTGATGCCTGTTCCACAAAAGGAAGTGGATCTTTCAAAAGGAGTATTAACTCAAAATACAGGATATAATTAACAGTCAGCATTTTTTTGAAACTATTAAAGCGAGTGTCTATATTAGATAGACACTCGCTATTCTAGAATAAATTTATATGAGGAGAAAAATCAAACTGTTATTCTTGTTGTTGCTTTGCAACATTTGGATTTTTGCACAAACAAGCAAAAATGCCTCTTCTTCACAGGTCATATTTAAAAATATCTGGACAAAACCACCTTCTCATATTCCAGGGAATGTTTCAATTGATGCTCCTTTAATGGGAAATGGTGATGTTACCATGAGTGTGGGCTTTAAAGGAGATCGTTTGCGTTATTATTTATCTAAGAATGATTTTTGGCGGCTGCGATCAAAAGCTGATGGACTATCAGGCCCCCGGGTGGTAGGTTTTGTCGATGTAACAATTAATGGCTTTAATGAGGATAATTTTTCTGCTGAACAATCACTTAGCAATGGTATTACCACCTGTCTGCTACAAAAAGAAGAGCAAAGTGTATCTACAAGATCATGGGTGTCAGCGACAGAAAATCTTATTTTTATAGAGTTAAGTGCTTCTGGTAGAGCTGCAAAGGTTTCTATTGATTTGGTTGCTCCGGAAC
>Ga0065714_10002533_pt1 | contig 15032 bp, 17 predicted proteins | sample MisRhiReplicate2_FD_59101 | JGI IMG/M metagenome (GOLD analysis project Ga0065714, IMG submission 59101) | Miscanthus rhizosphere microbial communities from Kellogg Biological Station, MSU, sample Rhizosphere Soil Replicate 2: eDNA_1 v2... | ecosystem: Host-associated > Plants > Roots >...
GGCGGAGCTCGCTATGGCCTCGACGAGATCGTTTTTATTCATGTATGACTCCTTCTGCTGGCTGAATGTTGACGAGTAATCTACTCAGATAGTTCGGGCATATCTAGCACAAAACCGCTCTCCAGCCCTTGTAGATGTAACGCTATTTGGGCTTCAGATCGATACTTACGTCCCGATTCCACGGGCCTGGTCAATGCGCTCAGCTACCTGGAAAGCCGCGTCCAACTCCGAGCAGCCGTTCTCCTGCATCAGTGTCCAGCGCTCGGCTTTTTCCTCGGGCTCCGTCATGGCCAGGGCGAGATAGAGACTGGGTGGTACGGCTCGAAACAGCGTTTCGAGTTTTTTCGACAGCACGACCCCCTCAGTGTATTTACCCGGCTCTTTACTGGCGGAGAGCAACAAGGCTTTCTGTGCTGGCGTGAGTTTCTTGAACCGTGCGATTTCTTCGATTTCCGCCGGTGGCATGTTTAAACAAATCCACCATTCGATCATGTTGAGCATGGTCTGCGCAGCAGCGGGAAAGTCGGCAAGGTTTTGCGTCGCCAGCCAGAACCAAGCGCCGAGCTTGCGCCACATCTTTGTTCCCTTGACCACGAATGGCGCCAGCAGCGGGTTTTTGGTGATGATATGGCCCTCGTCGGTGACCATGATGATCGGCCGACCCAAATACTGATCGCGCTCAGCGAGGTTGTTCACGGTGTTCATCAGGCTGATGTAGCTGATGGACATCTGTGCCTCGTAGCCTTCGCGAGCGTAAGTAGCGAGATCGACAATGGTCACATCGCTCTCGGGCCAGGGCGTGCCCTCGCGATCGAACAGTTCACCCTCGAAACCCTGGCAAAACAGGTCGATGGACTCGCCCATTTCCTGGGCACGCTCACGACGCTTCTCCGGTAAGTGCGTGTCGGCGGCGACGCGCAGTAAAGCGTCGCGCACGTCGCGGGTCAGTACCTGACGGCCCGCGGCGACACACATCTGCGCCGCATCCAGAATGCACTCGCGAATCAGGCTGCGATCGGCTCGACTCAGGCGCGCCTCTTCCTTGGCCTCGCCGCCGGTGATCATCAGGCGAGCGGTGATTTCCAATTCGCCGAGAACATCGCGCTGGTCTTCGCGACTGGCTACCGCCTCATCGTCCAGCTCATCGATCGACAGACTCGCCACCTGATCCGGCTGCTCGACCAGGCGCCAGGCATCGGCGAACGGGGCGAGACTGACCGAGGCGCCAGGTTTCAATTGGACCTTATTGACCGACAGGCCCTGTGTCGCGAAGTAGTCGCCCTGCAAACCAAACGAATTGCCGGCCTCGACGATAAATAAGCGTGGGCGGTACACCGCCATGATCTGCATCAACAGGGTGACCAGGGTGGCCGACTTGCCGGCACCGGTGGGGCCGAACAACAGCAGATGGCCGTTCATGGCCCGGTCCAGGCGTGACAGAGGGTCGAAGCTCAGTGGCGAACCGCCGCGGTTGAACAGGGTGATGCCCGTGTGGCCGGTGCCGGTGCTTCGGCCCCAGACCGGAACGAGGTTCGCTAGGTGTTGAACAAACATCAGGCGCGTGTACCAGTTGCGAGCGTCGCGGGACGGGTTATAGGTCATCGGTAACCAACGCAGGTAACTGTTGCAGGCGGCGACTTCATCGCCTTCGCGTACCGGTTGCAGCCCCGCACCCAGCAGCGCGTTGGCCAGGCTGACCGAGTGCTGGTGCAATTGCTGCTCATCGTGACCGCGCACGTAGAACGCCAGGGTTCCTCGGTACAGCTTGTGCTGGCGACCGATGATCGCACGAGCCTCTTCAACATCTTGGCGGGTCTGGGTCGAGGCCAAGTTTTCACCGATGGCTTTGCGCGCCAGGCGGTTCAACTGATCCTCAAGTACATCCTGCGGTTTGACCACCAAGGTCAGGCTCATCACCGTACCTTCGGGTAACTGGTCGAACAGGGCATTCACCGCGTCACCCTTGCGGGTTTCGCCAGTGAGTTGGCCAATCAAGGGAGCCCGCCGCAGCTTGTCCACCACCATGACCCGATGGGGCTGACCATCGAAGTACCAGAGTCCGCGTTGGACGTCCGAACGCGGCTCATTGAAAAATAGGCGCTCGGCGAAATCATGATCGAAGGGCAGTTCCAGCGACTCACCGTCGCCCGACTCTGGATAGGCCACGCGGCGGTAGAACTCCTCGGGCGCTTCATCGGTGAGCCTGGGGGCCGGATTGAACCAGGGTAATAACCAGGCATACAGACGGCGGCCATCGACTCGCGCCGATTGCACCCCGCACGTCTGCAACGAAGACACGATCCGTTCGCAAGCCTGTTGCAGGGATTGCACCGGGGTGAATCCCGTCTCCTCAGCGTCGGACTCAAGCCAGCGATAGACCACCAAGCGCACTCGTCGGTTATTGCCACGCCATGGCAGGCGTGTCACCACTTTATCCTCAAACAGACCGCCAGGCTTGGCGATGGCCTTCAGATGATGGCGGCTGAGCTCCAAATATGCCTCGGTGAAGACCGTGCCTCGCGCGCTGTCCTGAATATAATCGGTGAACCGGGTCAGGTAGGGGGTGAAGTCGTTGTCGTCCTGGCAGAAAAACTGCGCCACCCAAGGCGCTTGATCCAGCTCTTCAAAGCTATCCTGCAGGGCATCCTCAAGGGAATCGCGGGCCGCCATCAACCAATCGGGTTCGCGCCCTTCAGTGCCGATAGGCAGCAACTCGAACACCGCACCCACCGAGCGATTGTCATCCAGAAGAAAACACTGCTCGGTGTCGAGGTATTCGACCCAAGGCAGGTGATCGGTGAAGCTGGGGTTGTGCGCATAGAGTGCGGCTTCATCGGCCAAGGTCGCGCGAGGGCGCAATGGGTTGCGCGAGGCTTTCCACGCGGCAGTGCGGTTACCCGAATCGCCGGTACGCACTACAAGTCTTCCTGACGTTCACCAGGCAATGCGTACTGCACACGTTGGTAGAACGGAAAAACGGTTGAGTAACCCGGGACCGGTGCCTGCTCGGTACCGCTCAGGTGCGGATACACGTACAGAACTAGATCGGGATTGGGCAGGCGAGGGAACAGGTTGTGGATCTCGTTCGTCGCTGTGCGAGTGTACGGTTCTTGGAGAGCCGCGGAAAAATCTGCCTGAGCCAGCGGGCGGCGTAGCTGCTGCCGAGCATCCAGCAGTTGCTGCTGAGTGCCTTGTGAACCGGCGCCGTTCCAGATGTCCAGCATGGTTTGCTCGCCATGGGGCAGAAGCGTCTCCTTGTCGGTGGAGCACCCCGCCAGGACCCAGCAGAGCACGCTAATCCAGGTCAGGCAGGGAGGCATGGTCTTTTTCATGGTGAACGCTCCGGCCCTTGGGCTCGTAGTCGATGGTGATCTCATGGTCGAGGTGCAGTGCGACCTGTGCTGCCGGTGGCACGTACACGGCAGCAAAGGCTTCGCCATAGAGTTTGTTGACCCACTCGCGGATGTCGCTGACCCCACCACTGAGAATTGAATTCAGTGCGCTATTGCCCGTGCTGTTGGTAACCCCGAAGGCACTACCGCCCGAACTGATCACGCTGCTGTTGTTCCGCTCATCCCCGAGCAAGGCGGCGACACCCGCGCCGGCCGCAGTGATCAGGCTCTGGCTGCTAAGGTACTGTTGGGCGTTCGAGCGGCGCTCGCCAGCGATGCAAGGAATGCCATACGGATCGGACAGGTAACCGAGTCCGCCGCGGATCTTGTCGGTGCTCGAACTCTGGGTGGTGGAGGCAGTGCGGCTGGCTACTGCCTTCGGCTGAGGTACCGTGCGGATGGTGCCATCGGTAAACACAAAGGTGATCGACTCGACCTGTCCACGTACGCAAGACAGGGTCCAGTCACCGGACGCGGTGCCGCTCATTACCGCACCCGCGACGTCTGGCAGGTCGATGCCGTTGGCGGTCAGGTTCTCAGGGCCGACCAGCACTTTGAAGGGATAGGGATCATTCACAGTGCCGTCCACCGGGACGCGGCCGATCAGCGCGGTCATGGCGACTGAGCCCATCAATGTCGCGTTTTCGGGAATGGTGTAGACCGGCTTCGCGCCTTCGGTACGATCAACGGATCGTGTCAGGTCGCGCTCACCCTGGGTGACTGCACGTAGCTGTTTCTGGCTGCGATCAATAGCGTTATCTTTCAAGCCCTCGAGTGAGTTGAAGGCGGTAGGAAGACTCAGTGCGGAGGAGGTCTTGGTTTTGCCTCGGGCGTCGGTGGCAGGAGCATCCGAGGGTTCAATCCACTGCAGCGCATCATTCGCAGAGTACCGTCCTTCAAACTGAGCACCGTCGCCCGGCTCAAGCCCTAATCCGATTGGCATGTCCTTACCTTTGCCAGTCAGCCCCGACAGCTGTTCCTGCAATTGCGTCAGCAGACCACGGGCCTGGCGACTGTCTTGTTCTGCTTTGAGCCGGGCCTCGTTGGCTTGTCGGCGACCTTCGTCGACCTGCTGGGTCACGCTACCAAGGGCGGTTTGGATACGTGAGTCGACACTGTTTTCCCGCTCGCGCAGACGGTTGTTCTCTGTCTGCAGCGAATCGTTGTGTTTCTTCAAACCGAGCATGTCGCTGCGCATGGCCTTCACCTGGCCGACCAGGGTGGCGACCGTGTCGCGTGGAGTGTCGCCCGCAATGCCGAGCGACTTGGCTTGCTCGGCGGATAACTGAAGGTTGCCCTGATCAACTGGGTTTTCTGGAGAAGGCGTGCTGCCACCCGCGACCCAGGTTTTCAGGATGATCAACACCACGGCCAGCAGCGCAGCCGGTACCAGCCATTTGAGCAAGGCGTTAGCTTTCATCGTCCGCACCTCGATCAACGGGTGGGAGCAGCACGACGTGCTCGAGGCCGGCACCGCGGGTGACGAGGTAGGCAATCGTGGTGTCTTCAGCGGTGCCGACAGACCCGAGGAAAGCATGTTGGAAGGCCGCAGCGAACAGCTTGGCCTGAAGCCGACGCGGATCGAGTTGTACCGTCTCTGAACCACGATTGCGCAACTTCACCGCCGTCACCCAGTAATCACCGAGCCGCCAGGCGGCGATAGGTGTGCTGGACACGTTTTCGGTCGGCAGCAGGGTTGGCAGTTCAGTGCGCAGCTTGAGCGATACGCGGCGTACGCCGGGCAGGGATTCTACAGTGCGCAGCGGCGCGTATAGGCTCTGTGCGGCGTAGCGCGTCAAAACGACTGGGATTGGCGTACGATCTGGAGCAGGGACGGTGCTAGATTCCGTCTCGGTAGTCTGCACCGGAGCATTTTTGAGAATACGCACGGGCTCCAGCGGTTGATCACCAAGCGTGGCCGCGATATCCAGCAGGATGATCTCACCCGTTGCGACCGACTGTAGTTGCAGTCGGGTCGGTGCAATGGCTTCCGACGCTCGCAGGTACAGCGTGCCGCCGGTTGATTGCACGCGCAGCTTGCCCGTCAGGGTTGAGGGCACGCCGACTCGAACATCCTCATCGACAAAGATCACCCGCTCCTGATTGATCACCAGAGGGACCGCGAGGGGGAGGCGTTCCCAGTGCATCAGTTCGACGGCTTGCGCTGCAGCTCCCCATAGCATCAGTGCGACGGTTAGTCCCAGGGTAGAGATCCGCTTCATGGCTCACCTCCAGGCAGGGAGATTTTTTGCGGAGTGCCCTGATAACAATCCAGTGCCAACCCCCACTTATTGCGCTCGGGATCAAGATCAAAACGGACTACACGTAATGGATAACGCACCACCACCCGTTTCACCGGTTCCGCGGCGTAATACTCATCGGCATTGAGGTCGAGCTTGACCAACCAGCTGTCGCGGTCGAGTTGCTTGACCCTGAGTTCCGGATCCTCGCTGTAGCCTCGGCCCAGAATTTCGTAGACGCCACGCACCCGCTGGCGCAGTTCGCCAGCGGCCTTGCGGTACTCATAGTCGCCGTCGAGGAAGGCCTTGCAGGCGGGTGTCAGGTAGGACTGCAAGCCATAGATGGCGCGGCGATAATCTTGCTCGCCATCCGAGGGCCAGCGGTTGAGTTGACCAAAGATGTACAGGGCAAAGGCATAGACATTCTCTGAGGGGATATCCCACCACTTGCGCGTGCTGCCAGAGCGCAGATCCGGGGGGACATGCACGGTCAGATCGGTCGGTGCCGAGCGCCAGCCATACCAAAGTCCGGCACAGACCAGGGCGAGGATCATTATCGCCAGACGCAAACTGAAGATATGGGCCTGTTGGGCATCCACTTTGTTTCGAAATCGGCTCATGACTGCCACCGGGACTGGGCAGGGCGCAGTCGACGCGAACGGCGAACCGTCCAGCCACCGGAGTGGAGGATCAAACTTCCTCGGCCCACGTGCCAACGGCTAGCCAGAACCCATTCGAGCTTGCGGTACAACCAAATCTCGGGGCGGGCCCGTTTGGCCCGACGCAGTAGCGAGCCACCGGCAAATAACACCGCTGCCATGCCTGCGATCATGCTGGTCGGCGCCACGGCAATGGAGGCGGTGGCGATCGCCAGAGGAACGCCCAGTATCAGGCCGACGAGTGCGCCGACACCGAGCGCCACCCACATCTCATCATTGGTCAAACCTCGCAGTACGGCAGGATCGCGATTGAGTCGCTCCGGCAGAAAGACCAGGGTGCCGTCAGCAAGACGTTCAATCGTGTCGTTCATATCGACCTCACAGAATCGCGGCGGCCTTGGTCAGGAACCAGATGATGATCACCACCAGCAGGGCGCCGATGCCGACCACCGCGCCGAGGTCTTTCCAGGTCTTGCGCTGGTTCTGCACATCTGCATACACCGTCAGCGAGTGCCAGGCCACACCCAAGAAAGCGAGCAGGGCGATTAGCAGACCGAGCAAGATGCCGCCGTCGTAGGCGTAGTTTTTGATCGTCTCGATCAACCCGGAACCTTCACCACGCGAAGGCGCCTCCATGGTGGGGAGCTCGGCAAAAGCCAGGCTTGGACCGACCACCAGCATCAGACCGATCAAGCGCTGGCTCGCATAATCACGCAGGTTGTTTTTCAGGGGGACAAGGCACTTGAGCATGACGGCGATCTCCTGGATTAGGACAAGGTGAAGAACATCAGGACGAGTAGGGCGAGCAAAACGCGCGCGGCACTGCCGCCGAAGGCTCCAAAGCGCACACTGCCAGTCGCCCACCCTCGGTAAGCCGTCCACATCACCCAGGCGCACCAGAGCAATGCCAGGACGAGAACCAGGGACAGCCAGAGCGTCGAACTGCTTTGCGGTGAGAAGCCGGAGGCGTTTTGGAACGCAGCGGTTTGAGCGTCAGTCATGCTCATGGCGACGGCTCCGTTAGCGGGGTGTCGAGGCGGTAATCACCGACGAATTCGGCGGGATCGCGGGGTTGGGCGCGGGAGGGGGATAGATAGCTCCGTACACCTCGGCGAATACGCTGGATGTCTTGGATCAATTGGTGATAATCGAACCGATAGCGCTCTTGTGCATCGGTTGTGTTTGTTAAACTCGCGCGATCAGCAAGACGCTCCGTAATTTCAAGTTGATTTTGGATTAGGCTCATCGCAATTTGCTCATGGCTGGGTGCTGCACTGACGCAACCAGATGCTAGGAACAATATGGAAATCAGAGGGCGAGGGATGAAGGGCGTAAACATGGCGATTGGCTCTGGATTCATACGTGCAGGATTGTAAAAATGACCAGCTAAAGCCGCAGGTAAACTGAGACGGAGGCAATCGCTTTTAATGGCGATTGACCTTGTCGAGTATTTTGGTTTGGTATGGCCTACATCCGCTTTGACGGGAAAGACGAACTGGTGGGGCTACCCTTTCAGTTTTAAACGTGAGCCTGGCTTTTTTGGGGAGTGGCTTGATGCAGTGGTTTTATGTATTTATAAAACCGTATTATTGGGTGTCTTTCATCGCCTCTTACGGTGTGGCGCAGAATCTTGAAGGGATAGGGTGGTTTGGTTATTTTAATAATATATATGAGCCGGGTATACCATACCCGTTGTTGAATCTCAGTCCCGTCGCTGGTGTGAAAGCAATCTCTTTGTTGTTTTTCATGTCTTTTGTTTTTATGAGTTTGATGTTTGTTAGGGGAGCATTCGTCCTGGGGCGTAGGCCTGGTCTGGCGAGCCTATTAGTCGTATTTTTACCTGGGGTTTTATCCTTAATCGGGTTTTCTCCGAGTTGGTGGTTGCTCATACCTGAAGAATTTCATTTGGGGGCAGGATACATAGGCGGTTTCTGGAGCAGTGGAATAAATTTTCTGATCGCCTTCGGTTTTGGGTGGTCGGCTGTATTGATGCTGGCTAATTGCTTTAAAAGTCCAAAGTTCAAACACGGGTATGACCATTTGTGGTGCATGTTAAGTCTCGTGGGGTGCATGTATTTGGTTGTTGACTCTCAAGCGAAGTCTGATCGGGAGCAAATGTTGGAAACGAATAAACTGCTAGGGGATTACTTGCAGTTTTATAAAGGGCGTTATCAGAATTTGAAAGAGTACTGTCTGGTTGATGCCTCGTTTGCCAAGGACGAAAAGGCGGTCTGTAAATCCGCCGCAAAGGTATTTTCAATACTCTCATTTAACATTGTAGGGAATGAGCCTGAGTTAAGACGATATGGGGATTCCTGGTTGCAATCGTTACCAGAACCCAGTGATATCGCTAGAATAAATACATTTTTTTGCTCTCGTGCTGATTTAAATGGAGCGTGTCGTGAAACGCCTTCGCATTTAATGGTAAATAGTCAGGAGTTTGGGCGTAAGGATTACATTCCGCTACCTGATCACAGGGAGCGTGTAGGTAAGTTGTATGACAGGCTGGGGAAGCTGGTTGATAAAGTTAAATTGGCGCATGAGCATGAAAATTTGAAATATTTTCTCTTTTGTATTATTTCTTTTCTTGCGGGAGGTAAGGCAGCAACTGCGTCGCTTTCATTAATTGGGGAGGGTAACATGAAGTCCCGCTCTTGGCTGTTAGGTGCAGCGAGATTGATGTATTTTAATTTGTGGTTTTTTTTAAGATTAAGGGGTAGATGAAAGGTGGTATTAGACCAGGTTTGCCGCCTCTTTAGCTAAAAGTAACGTGAGCTTTTCGCTTGAGTAATAGTGGTGCTTATTGTTTTAAATGTATTTTTTAAATGTTGTTGCTGTAATAGTCATGACCGCACCAAGCAATACGGCGCAAGGTATAAAAACGGCCATTGGATTGAGCGTGATGGGGAGGGATAGGTAAATGATCCAGGGCACGACCAGTAGCGGCATAACTGCCCGCTTAGCCCTGTGATAGACAAAGCTGCTTTCCCGCCCAGCCCCAAATTTGCGTAGGTCGCGGCGCATTAATCCATCGACAAAACCGGTGAGCGTGGCGAGCAGAAACAAGGGGGTAGCCAGGACCAGAATGAACAGGCGCACCACGAAGGTAAATGTTACATACACCGCCGCCAGCACGAAATCCTCAATGCTCACGTAGAGCTGATTGGTCCAGCCCCAGAAGCTGTTACTCTGGCTAGACGCGCGCGCCTGCTGGGCAAAATCCACAAAACCAGTCTTGACCAACAACCACCGATTGAGGAAATCCAGCCACTGGAGAATCATTGGCCCAGGCTGTTGGATGAGAAGTGAAGATTTGAAGCTCTCGCTGAGCCAACCTAACTCACTGGTTAGCATGGCCTGACTATGCCGCCAGCCCTGATCACCCCAGAACAGCAGCAGACCAGCAAACTCAATCAGAATCGAGAGCAGCAACGAGGCAATCAGCAAACCGACGATGCGCAGGACTAGGCTGATCGCCGAGATGATCAATCCCGGATGCTGGATCGGTTGAGGCGGCGTGTTCTGGGTGGAAGTCGCCATTGTTCACTCCATTGCGCGTTGCAGGGTTGATATCGTCACGATCCTTCTGGATTTTCTGATGAGTCAAAACCTGTAGCAGGGGCGGGCTACCCCACCTGATCCAGATCAAAGTTAATTGTTGGGCCGCCACCGCTTGCGCTCCACCATTGCCCTGCCTGCTCGTTGTAGGCCGTCCGCATTCGTTGAGTGAGTTCCTGCAGATCCTTGGGCATGGCATCGTCGTTGGAGGGTTTTGGCAAAGGCATGCGGACTTTCCAGAGCTGGCCTCCAGCCTGGAAGGAGAACATCTGTCCCTTGGGTAGACTGACGATGTGCGCTGGCTCGATCAGCGGCACACTGGTGCTGCTGACACGGTCCTGCGAGGAGGAGGTGAAGTCCGTGTTGGCTTCAGGGTCAGAGGTGTCGGTCGCCCCCGACACCAGGGTCTTGGTCAGCACGTTTACCTTGGGCAACTGCTGGGTGAGTAGTTCCGCGGTGGCGGTTTCGCGCACCCGCAGCATCTGCAGAGTGTTGAAGTTACCAATGACCTGGCCAGCTTTGGCGCGGTTGCCAATACGCGCTTCGATATCGCTGAGAGTCTGGGTATAGGCGGTCACCTGGATGCCAGCGCCGCCACCCTTATTGATCAGCGGGATGAACTCATCACCCATCAACTCGTTGAACTCATCGGCGTGGAGGTTGATCGGCAACTTGTCGTTGCTGTTGTTCGATGCGGGCAGGCCATGGTCGATGCCGTGTTTGTAGATGTGTCCGGCGACCGAGACCAAGTCGGCGAACATGGAGTTGCCCACCGCGGCGGCCACCTCGGCGTCGGTCAGCGCATCCAGACCGACGTAGACGATGCCGCGCTTACGGATGATCTGCATCCAGTCGAAGATTGGTCGCGGGTCATCTAAATCGGTGTAGTTGGGGGCCAGTAACTGGGCGGTCTTGCCGGTGGTGAGTTTTTCCAGCAGCGGCAGTAGCGAGGCAACGATTTTGTCGAAGTAAGTACGGTCATATCGTACCGCCGAACGCAGTCCGTCCATTACCGGATCAAATACCCGCTTCAGCGCCAGGTACTGCTCGATGGCCACCACACGTTTTTCGCGCCCGACCATGTGCCGCGGAATATTCTTCTCGGTGAGCTTGCCTTCAAGCTGGACGATCACCTCCCACGCGGTCGAGTCGGTCTTGGCAAAAAAGTGCTGGGCGTATTCGATGAACAGCGCGTCGATGTTGACCACATGTCGCTGGATCTGCAGGTAATCTGGACGTCTGCCCAGCTCGATCAACGCCCGGGCAATGATGTTGACGAAACGCCAGGCGAACTCACGGAAGGCCGCAGAGTTACCTTCACCACTGAGCTGCCCAGCAATGCGCGACGCCACCTCAGAAATGCGTCCGAAACGTCCCACGGCGTTGTAGCGGGCGGAGATCTCCGGCCAGCCTAGATGGAAAACATAAAACTCCTTTTCTCGACCAGCGCGTTTGGCTTCGACGTACATGCGTTTGAGCAAGTCGGCGTCGCCCTTCGGATCGAAGACGATGACCACCTCATGTTCGATGCGATGAATGTCCTGGGTGATGTACACCTCGGCGAGCCGGGTCTTGCCGACACGGGTAGTGCCGAGCACCAGGGTGTGTCCGACCCGTTCGCCCAGCGGCAGACTGACTTCCGTTTCATCGGGCTCGACCCCATGCAATAGTGGCGAGCCACCTACTGGGGGCAAAGGCCGCAACGGATTGAAGGCACTGTCCCAGGCCGTGACACGGGCCAGTATCGAGAGTGGAAACGGTGCATGCTCCAGGCGCCGTTCGAGTCCACGGGCCAGGCGGTAGCGGGTCGGTTGGTCGACATAGTGGGCGACCGCCGGATCCTGGGCCTCGACCAAGCGCTGGGTGTGCAGGCGGGTCCAGCGAAAGCCTCGGCCCATGAACAGACGCTTGCGGCTGACCGGAATCCGCCGACTGGTCAGCTCGTAGCGGGGCAGCCGACGGATATTGCGCCGATAGCGCAACACCTCCCAGGCTTGTCGCAGGCGGATCAGGCCGAACAGGGCATAGGCCAGCGCCGCAACCTGCCCGATCTCGGGTGACAGGGCCACGGCCCAGGGTGAGTACACGCACAGCACCGCGGCCGCTATGCAGATCGCTACGGTGTACAGCTCCACCGCTGGCCGGAGCTTGGATTCCATCGCATGCTCGGCCATGGCTTGGACTCACTGTTCCAGTGAGGTGGCGGTGATCAAGACGGGGTAGTGCTCGATTTGGAGGCGGGTGGCGATGTCGTTGCCATTGACCGGCAGGATGGTGATGTCTGGAGCGGCTGCTCGAATCCGGGTCAAAGCTTCAGTATCGGCCACTTCGACGGCCAGGCCGGCCGCACCCATTTCCTGCAGTTCAGCCGCGCGTTGACGCAGCCAAGTCAGCGACTGGGGATCGTCACCGACCAGGAAAAATGGCCGCAAGCCAGGCATGTTCAGGGCGCGGGGCGTGATCTGGCCGGGGCTGAAGTGGGAGCTGCGGATGGGCAGTATCCAGGCTTCATCGGCAAACGTGGACAGGTCCGNATGCATGGNCCGATCAGGCTGGGTCTTGTTGTTTATTGGCGGCCTGGAAACTTGAAAATGGGGTCGGGTGAAGTCNCNAGGCTGATCCTCGGCAACGGTCAGTTCCGGCTGGGCGAAANGTGCCAAGAGCAGGATGCAATAACAGACANTGGGGATTCGCTTCATGGTGGTGTGCCCTGTTCAAAGGAAATCAGCAGCTGTTCGAGTCTCTGGGAAAAGCCAGCACGGTAGCGTGCTGCCGGCGCGCCTCCTGCCGGACGGTGATAGCGCCCGGCAGCCAAGACCCAATCACCGGTGGCGGCGTGATGCTCCTGCAGCAGCGCGGCGGTCACGGCGAGATTTCGGTAGGGGTCGAGGGCATCGCAGGGGCTGGAAAAACGTTGTCCGTGGTAACCCAGGTTGGTTTGCCCAAGTCCGGCGTCGACCCGCTTGGCGTCATACTGAGTGAGCGCCTGGAGCAAGGCGTGACAGGCGGCCTGGCGAGTGGCGAAGCGGTAAGGGCTACCGGCAATATTCAGCGTCCAAGGCCAGGGCAGCAGCCGACCACGGACGCGAATGCCACTCTCCTGCAGGGCAATCGCGAACAGCACCGTAGAAGGGATGTCGGCGTCATGCGCCGCCAGTTGGTAGGCCGGAGGCGGATGTTCGTCAGCCTGGACGGTGAGCACCGTCAGCAGGAGCGCAAGACCACTCAGTCGAGGCGTTGCCATTGTCCATTCACCTGTTGGAACGTGGCAGGCAATGGCCCTGGGGCACCCAGGCTGAACCAGCGACCACGGTCATGGTTCAGGGTGATCTGCCGGCGCTGAACCTTGGCGGGATCGATGTCTGCTTGCCGAGCCCAGCTACGGACGCGTTCATCCTCGCCTTGGCTGCCCACCAGGTAGATATCGAACGCCGTATCACTGCTTTGCAGACGCTGCGCTTCGGCAGTGCACGCTGGGCAGTGGTCCTCCACAAACAAGGCTTGACGCGGCATGACCGCTGAGCTGGCAGGGGACGGGGATGCCATGCCCTGGATCGGCAGCAGCCCGGGAAACAGCTTGGCCCAGGCCGCGGTGTAAGCGTTTTGGTAGGCCAACTCGCGCTCAGCGCGTTTGGCTTCCAGCGCTACCTGTAATTCGGCATAGCGCTGGCGCTCTTGGTCGGTCTGGGCCTCGACCCCGAGTGCGGTCAACGGATCGAGGTTCGGGCTCCAGAAACCGCGCGGGCCGGCTTGGATCTGTTCGAAGCGCGTCCACTCCTGCTCCGTCAGACCCCAGCTCGCCGCCTGTTCAGAGTCAGAGCGCCCCAGCGGAGCAGACTGCGTGTCCTGGGTCCGTGACTGTGTCGTGACGGGGTTGCCCATCGCAGCGCCCATGGCCAATAGCGAAGCGAGACAGACGGCGGTGGGCAGTAGCGTTCTGTTCATGATCGCTTCTCAAGGGAGGTGCACGGTCTGGTCTGGCTGAGCGGCCACCGCGAAGATGGCTGAGTTCGGTTCCAGCACTTTCAGGTGCCAGGCTCCGAGCTGCTCGCCGCTATGCAGCAGCCGGACATCCGTGAGCGAGCGACTGTCATGAGGTGCAACCGCCAGAAAGCGCTCACCACCGCGGGACTCGACACTCAACACTGAAAACGGTGGCGAGAGCGGGGTGGGTTTGGGGCGAGCAGTCTTTTTCGGTTTGGTCGCAGAAGGCGTCGGCGGTGGAGGGAATGGCTTGGTCCTAAGGTCCAGGAGCTGCTGCTCGACCTGTTCAATGCGTGCGCGCAGCGCTGTCAGGTCTGCCTGGGTGGCGCGGGCTGCGAGACCATCNCGCAGTTCCTGTATCTCTTGCGCCCACTGATCCAACATCGGATCGAGGGTATTGGCCTGTTGCTCACCAGTATCGACCATCTGCTTCAGGTCTTTCAGNGCGTACTGCAGCTTCTCCTGGGCGTCNTTGAGGGCGCTTGAATCATGTTGCAGGGTGTCNAGGGTTTGTAGGTGTTGGGTGTTCGTGCTCTGCAGTTCGGCCACGCGTTGATACTGGTTATACAAACCACCGCTCAGGCCGGCGACCGCCAAGCAAAGCAGCCCAATGATGAGGGTTTGAAACGTCGAGGCTCTCATGGGCGTGCCTCCAACAGATGGGGCGAGACGGGTGTGATCAGCGCGACGCCGGCCTCCGTTTTCTGCTGTTCGAAGCAGACCGAACGGCTGNCTTCGTCGGTCGTGAGTTGCCAGGCGGGGCCAGCNAGCACTTGCAGCGCGCGGCGCAAAGAGNTCGGGCCGAGCCGGTAATGGGCNGCGGGCAGGGGCCGAGTAAACAGCACCCTCACGGACGCGGTAACGGGGCAGAGCGAATAGCCCGAACGCTGCAATACGTACTGCAATGCATCCAGCACAGAAGGGTTCAGGCTGGACGGGATGCTCACGTCAATGATTTGGGCAAGAAGATCGCGTTGTTCCATGGTGGGCTCGGTGCTGACCAGCGTGTAGCGGCCATAACGAAGCTCTGCCGGATGGCTTTCTTCGGCTATGCCCCTCGAGTGCTGGGCCCGATTGGAGCCACTGTCGATCTCTGGATTGGTCGGCAAAGGGTTGGGGATTTGCGCGGTGCAGGCGCTCAACAAACCCAGCAGGCAGACAGGCGTGAAAAAACGCTCCATGGAAGAAACCTCATGTCA
>Ga0065714_10064946_pt1 | contig 15028 bp, 20 predicted proteins | sample MisRhiReplicate2_FD_59101 | JGI IMG/M metagenome (GOLD analysis project Ga0065714, IMG submission 59101) | Miscanthus rhizosphere microbial communities from Kellogg Biological Station, MSU, sample Rhizosphere Soil Replicate 2: eDNA_1 v2... | ecosystem: Host-associated > Plants > Roots >...
GTAGGAAGCCGACCGGCGTCACGGTGCGCCTTGAGCTGTTGCTCCATCTTGTCGAGGCGGGAGTAAGCGGCGATGGTCGGGTCGATCTGCCCGACTAAGCGGTCTAGGGATTCGCCTTGCTTCTTGGCTTCACGAGTGGCCGATGCTAAAGCGCGTTCGGCCTGATTCATACCGCGCTCAAAACCTGCGGTATTCGCAACCAGGTCAACTGTCAACTGGCCGAGGCTGGATACCGCCATGGTTAGGGCTTCCTTGAAGCTTGCAACACTCGCAGGAAATCTTGCGGTGTGGCGATTTTCAGTTCGTCGTCAGATTCCCTATTCGGGATGAAGTCCGCGACCTTTACGTTCTTGTTGCCCATCAACTGCGCGCCGGTACTACATATCAGCGCGGCGGCCTGCTCGATGCGTTCAGCGATGTTCAGACCCCCGTGGCGCTGCATGTACCGAGCCCATTGCCGCGCTTCAACCAGTGACATGTTCTGTTGGGCTTCGGCGATCGTGCGACCGCCTACGCCGTTCATAACTAGTTCGAACCAGAGGTCTTCCGGGGGCTCGTCTTTGCTGATTGCGCTTCGTTAACCGCGGTGATCAATGCGAGGAACAGCGTGTCGCAGATCGGACCGCGATCCGGCGAAGCGGTGCCGAGCACGTCAGCCGTGCTGAATACCGGCGCGCCGTTCTCGTCGCAGACCATGGTAGCAATCCGAGCGGCCAGGTGCTCTTGGTTACCTTCCGCAGCTTTCCAGGTGTTGGTGATTGTGTGGTACGACGCCAGGCGCACGTAGATATCAGCTACCTGCTCTACGCCTTCGGTGTTGTGCCACTTGATTTCACGTTTCACGAACGGTTCAGCGGCGCTAACAAAAGCGCCTTGTGCTACGAGGTCTTTAAGGTTCAGGCCCATGGATTAGCTCGACGACTTAGGAATGAGAACCGGCTCGCCGGAGACTTGGATACCGACGGTCGAAGTGACCATGGTGTTCAGGCCGAAGGTGAACGGATAGCTATTCATGTAGCCCTCGAAGGTAAGCCAACTGCGAGTCGGGGATAGAACGAATTCGTCATCACCCGAGCTATCAGTGCCGACGGTAGGGTTCACGGTGCCGTCGGAGAAGCCGATAACCCATTGCAGAGTCACGCCGGCGGTCTTGAGCTGATGCAGACGGATGTGCGCGGGGTCGGCGGGATCGAACATCAAACCGAAGGTCGCTGCGCCTGGAGTGGCGAGGCCGGCTTCGTAGGTGCGCGACAGGTCGTTCAGACAGGTCGTTTCGATTTGGTCGATGGCGGTGTCGATACCGTCGATCGAGGTGATACAACCCACGTCCAGCAAGGTGCCGGTATCGGGGTCGATCGTGAACAGATCGGAGCCCTGTGATTTTATGGTCATGTGTGTAGCCTCGTGAGAGTAATGAACGTTCGGCGGAAGCATACCATGCGGCGGGGGTTTCGCAAATTAGCGATTGACTAGCCAGTTAAGGTCGAACCCAGTTCGGTAAAGCAAAGTGTCCGGCTCGCGGTCGGTGCCCCGGTAGGACGTGATGTGGCAGTCGAGTTCCACGGCATAGCGGATCGCTTCGGCCACTGTCGTACTAGACTGCGCCGTAGTGCCGTACACGTCCACTTGTAGCACTGCGCGGTCAGCGTCAGGTCGGCAATTCAGAGTGTTGAACGGGTTGCCGTCGATCCACTGGTATACGACGTAGGGCTTTACGACCGTCTGCGGCGCACTTCCAAAAGGATAAATTCTTGGCAGTGCTCCCCCTAGCAGCGCTTGGACAGTCGGGTCAGCTTTGCACACGGTGAAGAATGGGGTATCCATCAGTTGAGCCCGAGGTCAATTAGTTTTAGTTTGGCGACGGAAAGGAAATCTTGGAACACCGCCTGCTGATTCTGGTTCAGCGCGTTACGCATGAAAGGATGCGCGCGGATGCGACTGGTTCCTAGTTCAAGCCACCACCAATAGTAGGTGTTGCCGCCGCGAACGCCACGTTTAGTCTTGCGAACTCCCACTGAAATCTTAGTAGATCCGGTTTCTGCGAAGTACTTCTTATCTTCTGTGAGTACGATATTCTTCGAGATATCCGGGTAAGTTAGTGGATTATCAACCGCCGAAGCTCGTGCTATCGCATCTTTTAAAACTACCCCCATGGCTTCCTTCGCTGCCGGCACGACGATTTTGCGCTGCATCTCTTGGGGCAGGGTTTTAAAGATCCTGCTCAGTTCGTCAGCGCCTTTTATTTTGAAGGTAATCAGATCGGCCATGTTGTCGCCCTCGGTTTGGGCGGAGTTTATCACAGGCAAGAAAAAGCCCTGAGTTTTTAGGTCAGGGCTTTTAATGCTTCAGGCAGACCGAAAGGTTATCAGGATAACCTTTTAAACGCAAAGGACGCGATGCCTTCTCGGCCGAGTTCGGTTTCGGCGTAGTTCACTTCCATGCACTCGAAGCCGTGCAGGCCGCACCACCGCACGAAGCCCTGTAGGGACCAGTAGTGCAGATGCTCGCCTGGCTTCATGTGCTTCGACTGGACCCACTCCGTAGCCGTCTCGCAAATCGGCAGGGAGACGAACAGCCATTCCTTGACGCGCTCCAGAAGCTTTTCGGGTTCCGGGATATGCTCCAGGCTATCCCAGCACGTAACCGCGCGAACCTCCTCAGAGCTGTACGGGTCTCGGTACGCGTAAATGCTTTGCAGCCAGCTTACCGCATCCGGACAAACGTCGTAGCCGTAGCCCTGCGACTCCTCAACGAAGCGCCCTCCGCCGATGCCGATGTCTACGACTTCTGCGGGGTTGATGTATTTCTTCACCAGCTCGACGCGGGCTTTAGTCAGCAGGCCGCCCATTTTCGTGGCGTCAAGCTTTTGGTAATTGGCGAAGTACTCGCCGCCGTAGAGCATCGCCGGTCGGGAGTGGAAACCCTGGCCGTTAGTCTGTGACCACAGGAAGGTGTCTTCCAGCCCACTCGGTAAGCTTTGAGTCATAGTCGGAAATCCTCTTGTCGCAGTTGTGTTGTTTTAGGCGGCAGCGACAAAAGTTGTCCGGCACCGCGAAAGTAATTGTACTACCGGATGGACAGATTAGCTCCGGCGCGTTGAAGCCGCCCTGACCGCCGCAGATAATCCATGCAGGAACCTTAGCCGCTAGCGCCGCCGGCACGAGCCAGCCAATGCCGCCAATCACCGCCGAGGCGCTAGCAACGAGCGACAGGAGTTGTTCGACTGGAAGTTCGCCTTTGTGATATCGGACATGCGCACTAGGAACGTTGCCTACCAACCATTCTTGGCCGTCCTGTAGATCCGCTACGCTGATCACTTTATATCCTCGCAATACAGCGTCCATCGCTGCGAGTTCAATGTAACCGGGATCAGGGTTGCGTGTATCGGCACGCCACTCGCTGCGCACCGTAGCCGGCCGCACGACGACGTACTTTCCGGTTTCGGGGGATGGCGGAAGAGGGGGCAGGTCGAACGCACCGGGCGCAACGCCGAAGCAGGCTGTCATGCCGGGGATAATCCCTTCGGCGCCGTAGCGGATCTGTCTGGTAGGTTGGCGCGTCGGCGGCATTACCCAATCGGCATGGCGCGCGATGTTCTTCGCCTGGGTGCGCAGCGTGGTTTGTGGACGGATGAAGTGGACGTTTGGCAGGTCGGCCAGGAGCTCAGGCCAAGGCGTATCAACGTAGAGCTCACCGGGCAGAGCTTTTATAAACGCTCGGGCATAGATCGAATCCCCAAGTCCGCGCATCGCATGGATAATCATTGTATAACTACGTAGTGGGACCAAGTTTCGCCTTGGTATTTATAGGGGACAACGACCGCCCGCGGTTCCGCCATGTTTGGGCTTCCTTGGGCGGGTTCTTCTACGTAGATCTTTTTATCACCTATTTCGTCTTTAATCTTCTGGAGCTGATCGATGAATTCAGAAAGCAGCATTTTCAATCTCCACTTGAAAAAGAACCCGCCGAAGCGGGTCAAGGAGGGCACGACGGGAATTTAAAGGTGCAACGGCGACCCGGTTATGTCTGCATTTAGGCCCCTATCGCGAACTGCAGCGCTCTTCAATTGCACCAGGTGTACCGACAGTGGAATCGGCGCCGATCCGGCCCCAGGTTCTTACCCCTCAGCTTTTACGATCGGTACATCTGGTGCAACTATTCCGCATGTGCGGGCTGCGACGGGCAAACTTCTCTAGACTTGCCATGCTTTCGCGGTCGGTGGCGTTGGTTGATCTAGTGATGTGCTTTTTAACGAGTGCACACCGCAGTTCATCTCGTACCTTAACCGATATATCTCAAGCGCCATTTGTCGGCGTCGGTTCGCAGGTCACGCAAGACAAACTCTAGTCACTCGCGGCACAAGTGTCAACAACCTTTTGCAACTCTTTTTCCAACATGCCTAAACGGTAGGCTGATAGAGCGGTTTCCCGACTGCAGTTCACCACGTCAGCCTTCCGCGCCAATCGGCAATGCTGCTTGTTCCACTTCCTGCACAACGCTTCGTCAGGGTTCTTTGTCGATAAATGGTCGCCGTGCCAGTGCGTACCGCCTTGCACCGTGCAGTCATACCCAAGAAGCAGGACGCGTTCCGCGCCTAGCTGAAAGGCCAGTTCGATCGCGCGAAGCCCGCTGTTGTACTCGCCGTAAGCGGTGTGCAGGTTGAGAGCGTGCTTTGCGGACGCCAGGCGGGTACACGTCCATCGCTTAGGGCCGTCAGGCGCTTTAGAGACGTTCGCATCCCACCATGCGAGATCACCTGCGTAAAGGTGATCGCACCATGGGGCTAGCTGCCAAGAGTTGTTCACCGCGATTGTGGGAAGGCCGGCTGCGCGGACCAGTTCGCAGTCGTGCGCGTTGAGGCTCGGGCCGGAGGCGATGCAGACGAAGGTTGTTGACAACTTGTAATTCCTTGTGAATACTGCGGCTCACATCACACAACTGGAGTTTACACCATGGGTCTCGATTGTTCGAAGGACGCTTTTCACGGAGCCTACAGCGCTTTCAATTCTTTTCGCCAAGCGGTTGCACACGCCGTAGGCGGCAGCTATCCGCCACATTTCAAACGCGACGAAAAAGGGGCTCTGCTACGTGGTGAGAACGATCGTCCTGTATGGGATACGGAACTGGATGAAAACAGTTTCTACACAGGAGAAGAACACACGCCCGAAAACAGCCCAGGGTTATGGGAATTTCTTACGCATAGCGATTGTGATGGGGAAATTTCGCCGGAGTTGTGCAAAACGGTTGCGGATGAATTGGAGTTACTGCTTGACGAGATGCCGGAAGAATCTTTCGGGCACATCGCTCGCGATGGTGGCTACCGCGCAGTTCTACAGCGTTTCATCGACGGGTGCCGTGCATCGTACGAAGCTGACGAACCCCTGCGCTTTCGCTAACCCTCGTTCACCCCGATAGATACGGGCGCCGACACATAGTCCCGCCCGCTTTCCTGATCAGGTAGCCACGCATGGACGTTGTAGATATCACCGTTGTGCAAAATGCGTTGCTTGGCATTCAGGCCGGGACGCTGACGAATCACGATGCGGGCGACGATCTCTGACTGAATCGCCGCAGCGGCCAGGAATTCCCGACCGCTGGCCGGAGCAATGCGCGCCGGCACCCCGGTGAAGACCGTTACCCATGACTCGGTAAAACCGCCCGTTTCAGGATCGCGGACTTCTACCCAATCCTGGATATCCACCCGATGGCGGTACTGGCCGGCGCGGCTCATGGACGTTCCTCCCATTGGAGACGATATGTGTACTGCGCAGCATCATTTACCGTCAGACCCCCAGCCAAGGTGGATAGGCGCCCGTGAAATATCGCGGCCGGCAAACCGCGTTCGCTAAACTCGGCGCCAACATTACTGGCTGTGTTGTTCTGCGCAGCGGTTCGAACTTGCATGAGATCCACTCGAGTTCCTCCGGTAAAATTACCGCCGGTCTCGATAGTGATCTGCGATGCATATGTCGGAAGCGGCACTTCGGTCATGCGGTTCAATCCGATAACCGGGACAGTCGTCCAAGATCCGGAAGACGTAGCCCCCGTGTAAACCTCTAACTGCAGGGCCCCCTGGGTGAGTTCGAGGGTTTGTGCCCACAGGATGAAGTTTATCGGTGAGGTAAACCGGAACTGGACCGTTGGGCCCGCAACGGGAATTACCCCAGTGAAGAAAGACCGGAACATCCGTCCTTCAAAGAACCCGGTTTGCCCCGGGTCTACGCGCAAACGCGGCTTCGTTGTTCCAGTAACCAGGTTGGCGGGGTGGGTGATGGCGACAGGCTGCGATACATCAACCTGTAAGCGATTCGCCACCACCATCGCGGCAGGAAGCACTACGTCTACCGGATCGTCTACCTCGATCTTCAGCCGATTGGCGTTGATCAATGATGCTGGGAGCGTAACGGCAATCGGCTGATCGTTGATATGGACGGGCAAAGGGGACGCGGGAAGCGTAACGGCGATCGGCTCGTCGAGTTCCACCTTTAGGCGATCGCCCGAGAGCATATCAGGGGGCGGTGCTGCGACCACGCGCTCTGAGAACGTACCATCGCCCATGTCGACGATACGTCGCAGGAAACTTCCGAATGCTCGTGTAAATCGGTCTGCCATGGCCTTTATCTCAGAGCTGGATCACGAAGGGGGTAAAGCAAAGCGGTAACGGGTTTCGGGAGAAAGCCGCGGTCAAAAGCGCTGTCCGGGTTCTCGTCACGATCTTTGTACAGGAAGCCGAGCATCAGCAATACGGCGGCCTGAACCTCATACTTGACGATCTTATCGTCGGAACTGTCGACGACGTAAGTCGGATCGCCCGAGCTGTCTAGGATCGGATCGTCGTTGCTATCACGCTCGACTTCATAGGGCGAAGCAGACTTGAGGTAGTTCTTCACGGCGCCAGATGCCGCGCCGATGTACGCCGTGATCAACACGTCATCAAGATCGTGATCCATATTGAGGTGATGCTTCCCCCTTTCGAGGGTGACGTACATCATATCTTGACCCCTTTCGCAGGGTCGAAGGTGCTCGCGTTCTCGCGAAGGTCTTTACCGTTACGGCCGGCCTTTACGCACAACGTCCATGCGTCGCTAGACCCTGGCTTATCGGTGTTCTCGGCTTTGGTCGAAGTCCACTGGCTGCCCGCCCAAGTTACGTTGTCGTGCTCGTCGTAGGCTTGCTCCTCGCGGAACACACCTTTGTAGATCTGGATCGGCAGAGCGAATCGCTCTTTTACTTCTTGGCCGCTGGACTTCATCAGCTTAACAGAGAATTCCCGGTCACCGTCCTGCGTGATGCTCACGCCGTCGATACCGTCCACGATACATTCCCAGCCTCGCATGCCGTGGGTGCGCTCGTAGGACTTCCACAGGCCGCCACAGTGTGCCGCATAAGTACCGCGCGGATACTGCTTCGCTTCCTCGATCGCCGGGAGGATCTCTACGTCGATCGCGTCGCGGCCGTCTTCAGCTTGGCGAACTTCAGGAACGACAATCAGGTCCGCAGCAGAACGTGCCAACGCTTGGAGGTCCACCGGGTCGGCGTCTTTGCCGGGGATGGGCTCAGGCACGTCGACAAGCTTTGCCGCTTCAGCAGCGAGCAGAGCGATGTCGATAGTAGGCAACTGGACGAACTCAGCAGCGGCCTTCGCCAGCGATTCCAGGTCTACCGGCTCGGCGTCTTTGCCGTCCTTCACTTCAGGAAGAACAACGAGCGCCGCGGCGGCTTGCGCGATAGCGTCTACGTCAATCGGTTCCGGCTCTACAGGCATTGGCCGATCAGCCAAGCACTTACGCAGGTCGGCCAGTTCGAGGTTCAGCGGTGCAACAGCCTTCGCCACCGCTGCGGCGATAACCGGCGCGAGGAATTCGGCTTGCGCTTCAAGTTCACGCAGGTTCATTAGCGAGCCTCTTTTCGATCAGCAGAGCGAGCATCTTCGCGCTGTCTTGGATTTGTTCGTCGGTTGGTTCTGTACTGACTGCAGGAGTTGCAGGCGCTGCTACAGCAGCCTTAGCGAAAGGATCATTCGCATCGCGCTTAGCCAAGGCTTCCAAGCTGTAATCCTGCTGCTGCGCCGTGACAACATCGCCGCCGGTGACAGGAGGCAGGTTCAGACGCTTGCGCCCTTCGTTGGTGGTCATGATAGAGCCTTTGACCGCCGCTGTCAGGGTGGTTACCTGGGCGCCCATGTCCATCCGCAGGAGGCCGTCAATCTCAAGCTCTACACCATACTGAATCGGATACGTCGGGAGCGACAAACCGTCGTCCATGCAAGCTTCGTATTCTTCCGCAAGGATCTGGATACAGTCGTTGTAATACTTCTGGTTCTCCTGTTCCGGCGTAGTGCCCGCGGGCGTAGTGCCGACACCGACTTTCGAGGGGGGCACGTGAAATGCTGTACAGACCATCTCCGCAGTCAGCTTGAACTGTTCTATTAACTGCGAGTCAGTGGCAGACATTTTCATCTGCTGGAACTTCAGATCGTCACCGACAACCGCCACTTTGCCCGCGTTCTGCCCTGTGTAATTCGAGTCCCAATGCGCTTTAAGCCTGGCTGCGGTTTCGTCACTGATCGCGCCTGGAGCTGACAGGATGCCGCCAGGGCGGGCTCCATTTTCGAAGAACGTTGAGCTATCGTTCTGCATTTTAAGCGACTGGCAGGCAGCTTGCGCCGCTGCGTACAAAGGAGACACGCCGACCAGGGGGTGGAATAGGCAGTTCATCCGGTCGTGGATCATCTCGTTCGCGGGAACGGTTACTCCTTCAGCAATTTCGTTTAGCTCATCGCCGTTGCACTGGTAGAAAACAGAACCGTCCGGTGCGACTAGGGTCGTTACTCGGCAAGGGTCTAGCAAATGGATAGCGACGACTACACCGCGCTGATCCCGTTGCTTTAGCCCGAAGGCGTTACCGTGAATCAACTTTGAGGTTTGCCACCATTGCTTGAACTGCACATGGTTCTGGTAGGGGTTAGGCTTTTTCAGAACGGGACTAAAAGAGGCGCTCGTGGTTTCGTTCCAAATACCGTCCGCGTCTAGCGCCATCAGACGCTGCCTCAACTTGCCGATGTCGTTCGCGATAAGTGTTACGCAGGCGTATACGGCGTAGTGCGCCAGGACACTCTCGGCGCGCCACTCGTCGTTCTTCTGCCAAGCGCCCGTGTAGGGTTCGTGGATGATCGGCCACCACCCGCCGGAGCCGGGCACCCGTCCCGAGACTGGCGCACGTTTAAAGGTCAGCTCTCGGCCGAAGATACGCATGCTTTATACCTGCACTGCGATAGCGGCTTCGACGTCAGACTTTTTGATTCGGCCATCTTTTCCGGTGCCGACGATCTTCTCGATGTCGACGCCATTTTCCTTGGCGAATTCCGCGATAGCTTCGGATACCAAGGGTTCTTCTACGACTACTACAGTGGGCGCTGGCGCCGCAGTAAGCATGCGAGTTTGATAGCCGGCTTCTACGGAGGTATCCGCGTAAGTACCATACCCCATCTTGCGCAGAGCCTCGGCGGTGCGGCGGGCCATTTTTACTTTCTTGCCGCCTTTACCGTAAATAAATTCAACTTTAGACATAGGGGTTCCCCTTTAGGATGATTCAGTGTACGGGGCGGATGTGGCGGCGGCAAGCATAGCGGCTTTTTCAGCTCTTTTACGTGCCCAATATTCCTTCATCTTAGCACCTTGTTTAGCTCTTACTTCTGGCGTCATCGCTGCCGCCATCTTTTCCCGGCGCGCTTCCAGTGCTGCAGCTTGCGCTGCGCGGTGTTCGTCAGTCCAGCGTGCCTCGTGCATTTTTGCCTTGGCTTCTGGGTCTTTCCAGCGCCCTTTAAGTCGTTCGGCCTGATCGGATTTGAATTCGTCCGACTGTACACACTGGTGCAGACCGCCACCTTCGTAGTTAGCACGGGCTGCGGCGGCTTTCTTAGCTTTTACTTCCGGGCGATCTTTAATCTCTGCTAGCGCGGCTAGGTTCTTCGCTTTGTATTCTGGCGTCTTACGCACTTCGGCCAGGGATTCTCGACGTTTGGCTTTAGCTTCCGGGGTTTGACAAGACGCTTGGAATTTCTCGAGAAGCTCGGGGTTATCCTCAAAAGCCTTTCTGGATCTTTCTGCGTGCATGGAACGCTGCTCAGGATCCTCGAATCTCTTACGCGTGGCGCTACCTCTTCGCTCTCTAGCTTCTGGCGCGTGCATCCCTGCCATATAGCGAGAACGTATATCTTCGTCCTGCCACGTTTCTTTGATCCGGGCAGAGGCGGCCGCCCTAAACTCCGGTGTACTTCTTACCTCCCTCATAATACGGGAGATCCGTTCTTTATACTCTGGCGTCGCTCTCGTAATCCTGGCGGCTGCTGTACGCTTTTGAAGAGCTTCTAGGTCTATGCCTGCAAGTCCGTCTCCGCCTGATGTTGAATTAGTTAAGCGATGCCCTTCTGCTTTGAATTCCGCGATCATGCGGATCTCGTAGGGCTGCCAAGGTTCGCCGTCAGGCACCTCAAGGACAGTCTCAATCGCGGGAGTATCGCCTTTGGATAGGAGACTGCGTATCCATGCTGCGGTGTGGTGTTTAGTCTCCCCCGACCTAGCAGCGGAAATATGTTTAGACAGCCGCATAGCGGGATTATTAGTTTTCCCGATGTACCGAATTTCTCCCTGCGGGCAGAGTAGGGCGTAGATGTAATTGGGCATGTTGATTTCCTGTAGACATTAAAAAGCCGCCTACAGGATGATTCTGTAGGCGGCTTCGAGTATACCTAAGAAACTAGGTAAGTCTACACCCTTTTACGGACCGACCCCCCAACTCACGCCGTCCAAAAATGCGACGGCCTGTGGGCGCCGCTTCTGCCAGCGGCACCATCTTTCTGCTCTGATGGCCGTTTGGTTCGTTTGAAACATGCTGACGAGCTGCGCAGCAGTTGGCGTGGCATTTGCAGCGTCGTCGTCGAGGAAGATAGTTGCTTCCTTCGACAGATCGATAGTCACGACGCCGTCATCGGCCAGGTAGATCTCGCTGGCGAAAGCCAGGATGAACAGAGAGCCGCTGGAATCAGAGGGTACGTAGTTCGACACGATCAACGGAACCGAATCGATGGAACCGCCGGCCATGGTGACGCCTGGGAACTCAGTAGCGCCGAGCGGGTTGCGCAGGAGCGACAGAGCGCGAGCGGTCTTGGCGTCGGTGATGTAGACCGCGCTAGCCGTAGGCAGGTTGGTGGCATCTGCTTCAGCCCACAGAGCTGCGATGTCAGCGCGAACGCTGTCAGCATCAGTACCGCTGGAAGCGATCGGTGTAACACCATTGGTGATCGAAGCCGGGCTAGCCGAAGCGCCGGTGCCGACTGCTTTGTCTGGATCGACAAAGTCGATGTCCATACGCTCGATTACCGCGTCGGCCAGGTCGTCACGCACGAGGGTCTGAATCGCCGGATCGGAGAAACGAGACAGTTCGTCGGTAACGACGGAGATTGCCGCGATTTTCGCCCAGGTGAGGGTTTGTGCTTCGTAACCGGACTTGGTTACTTTCTTGCGGTAGCCCTCACCAACCCATGCTGCGGTGCCCGCGGAAGTTTTGCCAGGGATGCGCACGTTAAACGGTACGCGGCGCAGCGAAGGCACGTTACCGGCGCCGAACTGGCCGACGATGGTACGCGGGCGGAGGAAATCGATGAACTCCGAAGACAGGTTGGTGTAGTCCACCAGGTTGCCGGCCCAGGTAGGGTCGGTAGTAGTGCCGGCGGCTACAGCAGCCTTCATGATGCCTTGCAGGCGCACGTCGTCCGGGAACTTGTGCTCAGCGAAAGCCTTGGCGCTGGATACGTCGCCTTTACCTGCGTACATCGCCAGAGCGAACTTGGCGAAACCGACACCCGGCTCTTCGTTCTTCACGGTCTTGACGACGGCAGGGGCGCGGTTACGCTCTTGCATGCCGGTGGTATCGACCACGGGCTTAGCGGCGGCGACATTGGACTTAGCCATGCCTTCCAAGCGCTTCAGGTGGGTTTCAGTCGCCTGGATTTCGTCCGACAGAGTGTCGAACTCTTCCGACTCTGCGGCGTCCAGGGTGCGGCCTTCAGCGCCAGTCATCAAAGCGTTTTGGCGCTCCGACTTCTGCGTCAGTGCGTCCTTGAAGGACTTGATTTGTTCAGCGATATTCATGTCTAGGCCCTCCTCGGGCTTCGGAATTACAGGAATGTGTTTTACAACGGGTGCCGAAGCGCCGGCAGGTTTTTCAAGCTTTACGACGGTGAATTCCTTTTTGCCTAACGCGGCGGGTAACCCAACGTCGAAACTCTTGAGACTTTTTACGCCTGTGATCACCGCCCCGGAATTCGCCGGCACGCTGACTAAACTCAATTCGTATACCTCAGTCTCTTTATACCGCAGACCGTAAGTGCCTTTAATCTCTTCGAAATCCAGGGCGCGAAATCCGATCGACACTGCGCGGATCAATCCAGCTTTAACCGACTGCCAGGCTTCGTCTACACGGTCTTTCAAAGTGCCTGGTTCTTCTACCTTGGCGATTGTCGCGGTAAACGGCACGCCTTTTGCAGTTGGCTTGCCGAAGTCTACCGTACCGATTGGCTTCTCGTGGTCGTGCTGCCACAGCAGAACCAAAGGATTTTTGTACTTAACTCCCATCGGTTCTACGATGTCACCCTGACGATCGGTTTCCGGGGTTGTCGCCCAGCCGGTAATCGTTCGAGTTTCCTCGCCGACCGCCTTAACCTCAAGAAAACTGTAGGCTCTGTTCATGTATACAGCTCCGGTAAATTACGCGCACTGTAACTCATAAAAACAGCATTTGGAACTTTTTGTGAGCTGCCGCCGGGTTAAGTGCCATCAGCGACACCGCGTTGAATAATGCCATCACCGGGTCAATCTTGGCCGAGCCCGAAGCCTGCTTAGTGATCAGGATCGAGTTTGCGCGGGGCTCTACACGGCAGTTGGAGACGCACCACGACATCAAAGGCTGCTCTGCGTGCTTCAGCTTCCCTTCGGCTAGACGCCTCTCAGTGGTCTTGATAGCGCCGCCGAGTTTCCACCCTTGACTGATGCCGACGATCTTGTCTTCAGGAATGCCTCGCGCGACCAGTTCGTCGAAGATGGCGCCGATGCCTACAGGGTCAACGCCGATTTTGTCTAACAGGCCGGAATCGTAGACACGTTCAACGATGTCACAGACTTCCGTTACGTCGTCACCGATGTGAGAAACCATTACCAAGTCACCGGCCCGGGCAAAGTCTTCAAACCTAGCCGCTTCCTGTAGGTTGCGTTTCATCGCCGAAGGGTGTGCCCAGCCTTTGCACCAGACCAGCCAATCGCCTGTGCCCTTCTCACGACCTACCAGTGAGAGCCCGAGCAAGTCGTCCAGGCCGCCGCCGTCGATCCCTACGTCGATCACCTCGGCGCGGTCTAGCAGAGTGTCAAGCATAACAGAGCGTTCCGACTGGGCTTGCCAGTAATCGGCGCCCGCCCATCGGTCTGTGCGTAGCGCCAGTCCGATTTCGACGTTTAAGTACTTGGCTAGCACGCCTAGGCGTTCTGGTTCGCCCATCTCCTTGGCTTGCTGCAATTTACGCTCGATGAATTCGACACTAGTCGACCGGCCCAAATTCGGGTTTGTGATGTAGAAGTTTTCCGGTTCGAGGTAAGACTTGTCCTCGATCATCGCTTTAGGGAATTCGTACAGCACCGGCAGGAACTGAGGATCTTCTACTTCGCCGTCGCGCACCTTACGGGCGTAGAGCAACTTCGAGCGGAATACGCCGGCCGGGGGTTCGTCTGACTGGGTTGTCAGATAGAGAATGAAACCTTCAGGCCGCGCCGCAAGTCCGCCGGTAGCCTCCAGCAGCATGCGTTCCGCGTTTGGGTTCTTGCCGAATAGGTGGATCTCATCGACCAAGACAACCGCGGCTTTCTTACCCCCGACGGTGTTTGTATCAGCCGCTACGACCTTGAGCGTTGCGCCGGTCGCCAGGTGCTTGATGGTCTTCGTGTGTTCCATGACTTGCATCATGGCGTCGAGTTTCGGATCTTTGAGCACCATGTCTCGGGCTGGAGCGAAGGCGTTGTCTGCGACTTCCTTGGTCGGCGCCAGAATGATGAACTCAGCCGACTGACGCCAATTCTGGATTAGCACAGTCAGCATAATCGCAGCGGCCAGGGTGGACTTCATGTTCTTCTTGCTGATCAGGAGGAAAATCTCCTTGATCATCTGCACACCTGTCTCTTCGTTGTAGGCGCCGAAAATCGCGCTAGCCAAGTCGTCAGTCCACTGCTCGCAAGACTCACCAATCGTTGGGCTGCCTGGGGCGTCGACGATTCTTAGCAGATGCAGTACCTGCAATGCGGCGGCTGCTGAATCCGGAAACAGTGGCGCGAAGGGGATCAGGCTTTCACCTTTGATGATCCGATCTTCCCAATTCAAGCAAGCTGTTGACCAGGTTGGCGTCATTTGCTCACCGCGTGCAATTTAGGCGCTTTGCGTGCGCCGAAGGTGTTGCCCTCTTCGGCCAGTTCTTTGGCACCTTCCTGCTTGGTCTTTTTCTTCCCGCTTTCCCCGATCTTGGCGTGCTGGAAAGGAAGCAAAGTTTTAGCCGCTTCCATCCGACGGCCTAGCGGAATGCGCGGATTAGCGACCACGGCTTCCAGGAATTCGAGCGAATCTTCTGTTTTCGGCAGGTCGTCGATTGGCTCCTCCTCAGGCTCTGGTTCGCTGTGCGTAACCTTAGGGCCGGCTGCCGGTGCGCCAGGGGTTGGGATACCGATAGCTGCCAGCGCTTCCACGATTGCAGGTTTCTTGCGTAGACGCGCGCCGGCCACGCGGGCGGTTTTCTCGCTAAGGCCGGCGGCGATGGCCGCTTCCTCTGGCGTGGCGCCACGCAGCGTGGCAGCGAGGAACTTTTCGTCGGTGGGGTTGAGCATTTGTTACACCTCGTGTTTCGGTTGTTCAAAGCGTAACACGGTCAACAAAAGGCTGTAGGGGAATTAAATCTCTAAAAGGGGTCGGCGCGATCAGGGAGCAAGTTAGG
>Ga0065714_10003943_pt1 | contig 15011 bp, 18 predicted proteins | sample MisRhiReplicate2_FD_59101 | JGI IMG/M metagenome (GOLD analysis project Ga0065714, IMG submission 59101) | Miscanthus rhizosphere microbial communities from Kellogg Biological Station, MSU, sample Rhizosphere Soil Replicate 2: eDNA_1 v2... | ecosystem: Host-associated > Plants > Roots >...
GTGGAGGCCGGCGCGGATCAGGGCCTCCGAGGCCGCCGTTATCCGCGGCTCGGGGGAGGCGGTGGTCCGGCCGTCGCGGCCGGGCCGAACGTGGGGACCGTTGTCACGGAGCCCACGTTCGGGAGTGCGCGGCGGGTGGCGTGGTCGATTTCGTCGTGGAGTGTGGCAAGTTCGCCCACGTCGGTGATCGTGGTCAGGGGGATGGAGACCTCGACGTGAAGCCGGTGGCCGGACCAGCGCAGCCGGGATGTTGCGCCCNCGGGGGCGTGGGCNGTGACAACCGCCGCCAGGCGTTCCGTAAGGTTCGGGTCNACGCCGTCCATNAGCCTGCGCCCGATGTCGCGAATGGTTCCCCAGAGGAGNACGGCGATGGCTGCGGAGATGAGCAGGCCCACGATCGGATCTGCAAGCGGAAATCCGAGCCATATGCCGATGACTCCGGCGACGACGGCCAGCGAGGTGAAGCCGTCGGTGCGGGCATGAATGCCATCGGCGACGAGCGCGGCGGACCCGATCCGCCGTCCCACGCGGATCCTGTAGATCGCGACTAGTTCGTTGCCGGCAAAGCCCACGAGCCCGGCGGCGAGCACCCAGCCCAGGTTCTGGACGGGTTGGGGTTCAAAGAAACGCCGGATGGATTCGACGGCGGCCACCACGGCGGAGAGCGCGATCATCGCAACAATGAACAGCCCTGCGAGGTCCTCGGCGCGGCCGAATCCGTAGGTGTACGTCCGGGTCGCGCGGCGGCGTCCGAGCAGAAAGGCGATCCACAGCGGAACGGCGGTCAGGGCATCGGAAAAATTGTGGACCGTGTCCGCCAGCAGTGCCACGGAGCCGCTGATGAGGACGATGACCAGCTGGAACAGCGACGTGGCCCCCAGTCCGAGCAGAGAGACCTTGACGGCGCGAATGCCCTGGGAACTTGTCTCCAGGACGGAGTCGATTGAGTCGGCCGAGTCATGGGAGTGGGGCACGAAGAGCTCCTGCAGCCAGCCCTTGAACCCGGTCGCGTGGACATGGCCGTGCGGGCCGTGGTCGTGGTGATGGGCGTCGTCGTGAGCATGTCCGTGCGTGTGCGGGTGGACGTCGTGGCCGGGATGCATTGGCCGGTTCATGCGCTGGTCTCCCTTGTGGGGCTGTGCGGGGCTGTGCTGTGATGCGGGGCCGTGCCGAGGGTGTGTTCGGCCTGGTGGATGGCGTCGGCCACGAGCTGCCAGGCGTGCCCGTCCTGCAGGCGGTAGTAGACCTTAGTGCCTTCCTGGCGGGTGGCGACCATGCGCGCCAGCCGCATCTTGGCCAAATGCTGGGAGACCGCGGCCGCCGATTTCCCGGCCTTTTCGGCCAGTACGTTGACGGGCAGTTCACCGTGGCGCAGGGCCAGGATGAGCCTGACCCGGGTGGCGTCAGCCAGCATGGCAAACACCTCCACGGCCAGCTCGACGTACTGGCTGTCCGCGGTGAGCGTGCAAGCCTNGTTATCTGCATTCATACGCAGATACTTACATATAACCACGCTCCACTCAAGACGGCCGACTCAACGGGATACCGTTAGTGGCCATCAGGANGATTCCGGTGCGTCCGGATTCCGAAGGCTCAGCTGCNTGGCGTGGAAGTCGAAATGAAGCGTGGGGTAGGCGTAGACATCGCTGAGTGTCATCAGCGGCGTGAAGAAGGGGTCCCACCTGTCAGGAAACGGCATTGACCTGGCAAGGGTCTGCGGGTTCTCGTGTTCGAGCCGGCGGGAGAGCGCGGCGATGGTTCTATCCAGTTTCCGGCTCATCCTGCGCCTGTTGTAGACGCGGGCGGCGGCCCGGGAACCCCAGTAGTTCACCACATCAAAAGGACCGGTGCCCGCGTTGAGGACAGCAGCGAATGCCCGGCCCGCCGGGCGGGGGAGCCGGCTGACGACGTGGACCAGCGGAAGCAGGGCGCGGACCACCATGTAGCCGAAGACCATGTGGAAGAGCAGTTCCTCGTTGGTCCAGCGGGTGCCCGTACTTTTGCGGCCGAGGTCCTTGGGCGCCGCGTCCTGCAGCAGGGCGTCGAGGTGGCGGCGGGCGCGGCTGTACCCGGTCAGGATTTCGTCCATCGTCGGCTCCACAATGTGCCCTTCGCAGTCTCACGCCTTCAGTCGTGCCTTCATTATGTCCCGCGTCGATCAGCCGCAGGGGCGGAGGATCTCTCAGCCGATCCTCGAGGGCCTGAGCCTCCGAATGCCTCCGGCAGCGGCGAGGATGGCGGCCGTGGCGGCTGCAGCGGTCATGGCGTACGCCATGCTCGTGTATGTCCCGAGCCAGGCGGCCAGCACGGGTCCCGCCGCCGGGGCGACGGCCGTGACAGCTGTGAGCGGTGCCGCGAACAGTCCCTGCAAAGTGCCAAGATTCTGGGTTCCCCAGCGGTCAGCCATGATGGTGGCCTGCAGCAGTGTCTGGCACCCGCGGACCGCGCCGGCGAGCATACCCGCCGCGATCAGCGCCGGCATCGGGCCGGGCAGTGCCGCGAGCAGGAAGACGGCGCAGGCCGCCGTGCCGGCGATGACCTGCAGCCGGGCGCCGGACGGGATGGCTGCGAACAGCAGCCGGCCGCCGACCTGACCGGCGCCCACAAGACCGAGCCCGAGCGCGGCCGTGGCATAGTCGGCGCCTTTCTCTACGAGCAGCGGAATGATGTTCAGCGTCACGGTGTAGAGCCCGAGGCAGAGCAGGACCATCAGCGCCTGCAGACCCAGGAATTCCGGGCTTCGCCGCACGGCCCGCACCATCACCTGGTGGTCCGGGGCGGGGATTCCGGGGGCAGCCGGGGCCCAGTTCCGGTTCAGGTACCGGGCGTGCAGCGGCACGGAGATGATTCCCATGATCCCGGCGAGGATGAGGAAGGCGCCGCGCCAGCCGAACGCGGATATCAGGGCTGCGGTGAGCGGGGCGAAAATGGTGGATGCGAACCCGGCGACAAGGGTCAGGACAGTCAGGGGCCGTACCCGGGCGCGTCCGTACCAGCGGCTGATCACCGTGAAGGCCGGCTGGTACAGCACCGTGGCCTGTGCGGTCCCGGCGACGAGCCAGGCCGCAAAGAACGCTGGCAGATTAGGGGCCAGTCCCACCGCGGCCAGGGCCAGCACTCCGAGCAGGGATCCGCCGATCATCAGCGCACGCGGCCCGGTCCTGTCCAGCCTCCTGCCGACGGCGATCCCGGCCGCCGCGGAGACCAGCAGGCCGGCGGAAAAGGCTCCCGTCACTAGCGCCGGGTCCCAGCCGGTGTCCTCGCTGATGGGCCGGACCGCCGCGATCAACGAGTAGTAGAGCACGCCCCACCCGGTCGTCTGGGTGATACACAGCGCGGCCAGGCCGCCGCGCGGTGCACCCTCCGCGACCACTGTCCGGGACAACGCCGGGGCGGGCATGGCCTAGTCCCCGGTCAGCTCCGCATGCAGTTTCCGTACCCGGGCCTTGATGTCGTCCCGGACCAGGCGCATGCGTTCCATGCCTTCGATGCCGCGTTCGGAGGGCTCGTCCGTATCCCAGAACTCGAGCCGCTGGCCCTCGCGGGGCTCGACCTTAGCCTGGTTGCCCAAGACGATGACGACGTCGGCCGTGTCCAGGACCTCGTCGGTGACGGGCTTGGGGTATTCGCCGGTGATGCCGATGCCGAGTTCATTCAGAGACTCCACGGCCTGGGGGTTCAGCGACTGACCGGGCTTGGTCCCGGCGGAGTGCACCGTGACGCTCCCATCGGCGAGATGGTTCATCAAACCTGCGGCGAGCTGGGACTTTCCGCCATTCTTGCTGCAGACGAACAGGACGCTGGGCGTTTTCGTGGTCTCGGTCATGCGTTTGATTCTTCCTTCTCTGGGCTGGGTTCGTGGAGCAGTGATACTGCCGGTTGATCTTCGCCGGAGCGTCCGTGGAACAGTCCGGTGGGGAAGCCGACGAGCACCGGCTCGGGAGCGGCGCAGCAAGAGGACTCTGAGGCGACGGCGACGGCCGCCGGAACGTCGCAGCTGGTGCCAGCGTCGGAGGAGCAGACACCGGTTTCGGGGAGTTCGAGCTGGACGGTGTCCGCGGCCTCGCGGTCGCCGGCCAGGGCGGCGGCGACGGAGCGGACCTGTTCGTAGCCGGTGGCGAGCAGGAAGGTTGGCGCACGGCCGTAGGACTTCATGCCGACGATGTAGAAGTCCTTGTCCGGGTGGGCCAGGAGCTTGGCGCCGTGCGGTGCAACAGTGCCGCAGGAGTGGAACTCCGGGTCGATGAGCGGGCCGAGCTCCACGGGTGCTTCGACGGCCGGGTCAAGGTTCAGGCGGAGCTCACGCAGGATGTCCAGGTCCGGGCGGAAGCCGGTGCAGGGGACGACGACGTCGGCCTCGAGGGTGCGTCCGTCAACGGATTCCACGGTCATGCCGGAATCCAGGGCTTTGAGGGAAGCAATGCCGAAGCCGGTATGCAGTTCGATGGTCCCGGCCTCGACGAGGCGGCGCAGGCGGGCACCGAGCTGGCCGCGGGCGGGCAGCCCGTCGGCGTCGCCGCCGCCGTAGACTTTCTCCGCGGACGCGCCGCGGACTGCCCAGAGGATCCGGGTGCCCGGTTCGTCCTTGGCCAGGTCCGCGAGGCTGATCAGGGTGTTGGCGGCGGAGTGGCCGGCGCCGACGACCAGGACACGGCGTCCGGCGAAAGCGCCACGGTCACGGCCCGTGACGTCAGGGAGCGGCGAGGAGATCCGGTCTGCGGCGGAGTCCTCGCCGATGGCGGGAAGCCCGGAGGTCCCCAGCGGGTTGCGGGTGGACCAGGTTCCGGAGGCGTCAATGACCCCGGCCACGGTGTGGTCGCGGGTTTCCCCGTCCTGGTGCTGGACGCGGACGACGAACGGTGTGATCTCGCGGTTACGGGTGTGGGTCTTGTCCATGCCTGTGCGGGTGACGGCGATGGCTCTGGCGCCGGTCTGCAGCCGGGAGCTGATGGCCGGGAGCGCGGCCAGCGGGGCCAGGTACCGATCGATGAGTTCCCCGCCGTAGGGCAGCGCGGTGGGCCGGGGCGCCTCCCAGCCGGCGGCTTCGAGCAGGCGAACGGCGGCGGCATCGATGTTGAACCGCCACGGGGAGAACAGCCGGATGTGGCGCCACTGCTCGATCGCGGCGCCGGCGGAGGGGCCGGCTTCGAAGATCAGCGGTTCGAGTCCGCGTTCGATCAGGTGGGCCGCGGCGGCCAGGCCCACGGGGCCGGCGCCGATCACGGCAACGGGAAGGTTCTTCGCTGAATCCATTGGTGTCCTCTTTCATCCGTTGTGGTGTTGCGGTTGTTTTCGGTTGGCCCTGCCGGCCGGGGTTGGGCCGGCAGGCGCCGGGGTTGGGTTAGCAGCAGTCCTGATCCTCGTCGTCGCAGCATCCGTCGCTGCAGCATCCGGTGTTCATTCAGCTCACCCCCTCTCCGTCCTCTGTCAGACGTGTGGTGCTGCCCCTTACTTGGCGGCAGGGGTCAGGGACTCGATCAGGTCCTCGATGCGGCCCTTGATCTCGTCGCGGATCGGGCGTACGGCTTCCACGCCCTGGCCTGCCGGATCCTCCAGGACCCAGTCTTCGTAGCGCTTGCCGGGGAAGTAGGGGCATTCGTCGCCGCAGCCCATCGTGATCACGACGTCGGATTCCTGCACGGCCTCGGTGGTGAGGATCTTGGGGATTTCGGCGGACATGTCGATGCCGAGTTCGGCCATGGCCTCGACCGCGGCCGGGTTGACCTTGTCGGCGGGCTGGGAGCCGGCGGAACGGACCTCGATCCGCCCCTCACCGAGGGTGGTCAGGAAGGCTGCGGCCATCTGGGAACGGCCGGCGTTGTGGACGCAAACGAACAGGACGGACGGCTTCTTGGCGGTTTCGGTGCTCACGGGGTTTCTCCTGGAATCAATGAGGTGAGTGGGCGATACAGTCTGGAGTCTTGCGCCCGGCTTGAAACTCNCAACCGAACATTGATGATGATCGATATAGAGAGTATCGGNCNATAGATTGATGAATGTCAATATTTGCTNTCGGTGGATTTCTGCGACGGACCTANACGGCGGTTACGCGGGGTGCAAGGTCATTGATGCGGCGGGTGATGTCGTTGAACGCCATGTCGAAAGCTTCTTTGGTGCCCGGGCGCAGCGGGTCCGGCACGGACCAGTGGATTCCACCCAGTCCGGGCAGTTCCTCGTGGGCCTTGTCGCAGACGGTCACGATGAAGTCGCCCTGGTCTGCCACCTGGATCAGGGTGCGCGGGGGAAGGTCCGCAAGGTCCAGGCCATGACGGCGGGCGACGTCGATAGCGCCTTGGGCGATGCGGTCTGCGGGGTGCGTTCCCGCCGATGTCGAGGGAATTTCACTGACCTGCTGCCAGAGAGCGGCGGCCAGCTGGGACCTGGCGCTGTTCCGTGTGCAGACAAACAGGACGCGGCGCGCCCCGTGTTCGGCCCCCGGCACCAGGCCCTCCAGAGCGCCGGCAGCAAGCCGGATATAGCTGCGGCGCCCGTCGGCTTCGGAGCGGTGCCGGGTTGCCAGTCCGGCATCTTCCAGCGTGCGCAGATGGTGGGACAGCAGATTCGACGGCATCCCCAGCTCGGCCTGCAGCTCCGTCGGGGAGAAGTCCCCCAGGGTCAGCAGATCAACGATGCGCAGCCGCGCAGGATCGCCGAGGGCTGCGTGCTTGGCTACCCGCGCCCGAAAGCCCTCTGCTGTCTCAATATTCATTAGTTCAATTTTGACTGAGCTAATTCTTTCGGTCAAGCTGTTGCCATGATTTCCAACCAGCCGCCGCTGTGGCGCCGCGCCATCGCTGAACTGCTCGGCACCAGCCTGCTCGTGGCCATCGTCGTCGGCTCCGGGATCGCCGCGCAGCAGCTCTCACCCGGTGACGTTGGCCTGCAGCTGCTGCAGAACAGCACCGCCACAGTGCTGGGGCTGACGGTGCTGATCCTGATGCTCGGGCCTGTGAGCGGCGCGCATTTCAACCCCGTGGTATCCCTCGCCGACTGGATCCTGGGCCGACGCGCCGGTACCGGCTTGACCCTGCCGGAGCTGGGCACCTATGTGGTTGCCCAGACCGTGGGTGCGGTCAGCGGCAGTATGGTCGCGAACGCCATGTTTGAGGTGGGCACCTCCATCTCGTCCAAGGAGCGCGCAACACCGGGGCATCTCCTGGGTGAAGTTGTCGCCACTGCGGGGCTGGTCCTGCTGATCTTCGCCTTGGCTGCCACCTCCCGCGGCGTCCTTGCCGCGCCGGCGGTGGGCGCCTACATCGGAGCCGCGTACTGGTTCACGTCCTCGACCTCGTTCGCGAATCCGGCAGTGACGGTGGGCCGCATCTTCAGCGACACCTTCGCCGGCATCGCACCGGCCTCAGTTCCCGGCTACGTTCTGGCGCAGCTGATCGGCGCAGCAATAGGAATTGGCCTTCTCCTCATCCTGTTCCCCTCCGCGGCCCGCACCGCGGACGGCGTCGTCCTGGCGCNCAGTGCCGAAACNGCCCGCTCCTAGCCTTGGCCGGCGGCCGAACAATGCCGCCTCCACNCAAAACAGATCTGCGCCAGGTCGCCCGACCCGAGCTCTTGCGCCCATACATTGATGTATATCAATATCAGGGCATAATGGGTACATGAANTTGTTGCCTGTACTCGAGCCGGCCACGGATGAATCCTGCTGCACCCCGGCAGGGCCCCCTGCCCTGGGTGCCGAGGAAGCCCAGCAGAGGGCCCTGGTTTTCAAGGCGCTGGCCGACCCGAACCGGCTCCGGCTGCTCTCCATCGTCAAGGCCGGCGAGTCAGGGGAGGCATGCGTCTGCGACCTCACCGAGCCGCTGGACCTGGGCCAGCCCACGGTCTCCCACCACCTGAAGGTCCTGGTCGAGGCCGGGCTGCTGCACCGTGAAAAGCGCGGCACGTGGGCCTACTACTCCCTGGTGCCCGGGGCGCTCGAGCAGACGGCCGGGCTCCTGGCGACGCTGTGACCGCGCAACAGTCCGCGGTGACGATCCGCTCCATGCGCGAGGACGACTGGCCGGCCGTCCGGGGAATCTACCGCGAAGGAATCGCCACCGGCCACGCCACCTTTGAGGCGGAAGTGCCGGACTGGGAACGCTTCACCAGTTCCCGGCTTCCCGCGCACCGCCTCGTCGCCGAGGCTCCCGAGGGCGGGATCCTTGGCTGGGCGGCTGTCTCCGCGGTGTCGGCGCGGCCCGTTTATGCCGGCGTGGTCGAACACTCCGTCTACGTCGCCGCGGAAGCCCGCGGCAAGGGAGTCGGGGCCGCGCTGCTTCAGGCCTTGGCCGCATCGACCGAACGGTGCGGGATCTGGACGATCCAGGCCAGTGTCTTCCCCGAAAACGAAGCAAGCCTGAAGCTCCACCTCGCGAACGGATTTGCCGTCGTCGGCCGGCGGAACCGCATTGCCCGCATGAGCTACGGCCCCAGCGAGGGGCAATGGCGGGATACGGTGCTGATCGAGCGGCGCTCCCCGGTCGTCTAGGACTCCGCCTCACCAAACCGCTGGAAGGATGCGCTTTGCTGGGCAAGCCGGCGCATGGCCAGGAGTACCGGTTCCATCAGGAGCGTCCCAAGAACCACGTGCCTCATGGCGGCCTCGGCCGAATCCGTGGGGACACTTTCGACGTCGGCCGCCGCGATGTCCCGCATTGCCGCGGCGTAGCGGTCCAAGAGCGCGGCCGGCGCATCGAACCCGGCATCTGAGAGCCCGTGCAGGGCGTCCACCAGGGCGGCCTGAGTATCGCGGTCGCATGTCTCTGCGCCCCATCCCCAGCGGTCCAGGAGCCGCTGTGCCGGGGAGAGGTCGACGTCGTCCGGTGCGGTCCGAGTGACCGCGTGGTGCGCAATTCCGAGCAGGTCGTGGCGTGACTCCGGCGGGTTCTCCATGCCAAGCAGTACCTGGCGGGTGGCGCTGATGCTGAGCCCGGCGGTCCCAATGAGTGCCCGGATGAGCTTCAGCCGCCGAACATGCGAGTCGTCGTAGCGGGCCTGCGTCGCGGACGTCAGCACGCCCTCATGAAGCAATTTCTCCCGAAGGTAGTACTTGATGGTGGCCACCGGAATCTCAGTAGCAGCGGCCAGCTGTGAGATGCGCAAAGTTTCTCCTTGACTTGGATAGTCGCACTCGCCAATATTGGGGAGTAGCGGTATCCAGTTAGGAGAAAAGTATGGCACGCATCAATGCTGGACGTTTCACTCACCGCCATTCCGGTGATTTGGTGGTCTTCCTCATCGGCATGCGCATCAACAGCCCCTGGCGTCCGGATCTCTGGCTGCCGGTGTTCCTTGCGATGCCCCGGATGCTGACCGAACTCTTCCGGGAGCCGGGGTCGGGCCTCCTTGGTTGCCGGTTTGCCCTCGGAGCCGGCGGNCCGGTCATTGTGCAGTACTGGGACTCGGTGGACAAGCTGTATGCCTACGCCAGCGCGCCCCAGTCTGAGCACAGACCCGCCTGGGCTGCCTTCAACCGCCAGGCAAGGAAGGCCCCAAAAGCTGTCGGCATCTGGCATGAGACCTTCCAGGTAAGCAGGGCCGAGAGCATGTATGTCTCTATGCCTACCGAAGGTCTCGCGCAGGCCACAGAGCTTCTGCCCGTGGGGCCCGGAAGCCATCAGGCGAAGGACCGGCTGTCCAACCCGGGCTGAGATGCCCGGTGCCTTTCCAGGGGGAAATTCCGGATCAGGGTTCGGTCGGGGAGTCCGGCAGCGGGAGGCGGGCCGCGAGCCCCGAGAGCAGGATGGTGATCCCCTCATCCAGTTCGGCCATCCCGTCGTAGTCGGCGAGGACCGGGGCGAGGGCGCGGAGTCGGGGGAAGTCTTTCGGCGGCAGGCGGTGCAGGCCCAGCCGGAGAAGGGCCTCGTTTTCCTCGGGGTCGACGACGAATTCCTGCAGTTCGTTGAGGATGTGCCCGTAGAGGTATCCGTAGTAGGCGCGGTAGACGTGCAATGCGTCAACGGGGGCGAATCCGGCGTCGATCAGCAGGGACAGGATCTGCTCCAGCGGACGCAATGTTCCCAGCGGCCGCAGGCCCAGGGGCGTTGACAGGGGGCGGGTCACGAGGAGGGGCACGACGTTGGGGTGCCGGAGCGCCAGGAGCCGCAGGTCGTGGGCAATGCGCCGGAGCTGCGACTGCCAGTCGGGATCATCGGGAATGATGGCCAGTTCATCCAGCACGAGTTCTGAGACGCCGTCCAGCAGGGCTGCGCGGTTGGCGGCGTAGCGGTACAGGCTCATGGGGTCCCGGCCGAGCTCCTGCCCGAGCCTGCGCATGGTGAGGGCGTCGAGTCCTTCGGCGTCCACCAGTGCCAGTGCCGTCGACAGGACAATCTCCCGGCTGAGGCGAGCTTTCTTGCCGGGAGCCGCAGGGGGCGCCGGATGCTCTTCGGGCGACATGGTATTCCGTTCGGGTCGATACAGAGTGGTTGCATTTCCGGGATGAAAAGCCGGTTGCTTAATGTGTAGTCTACGCCTACAGTCTACATTGTAGAGAAGTTGCATTGGCTGGTTTCCGAAGGATGTGGACCGCCAGCCCAGTAACGCTTTATCCCCGGATCTGCGGTGACGCAGCAGTGCGGGATCTTGCTTCATCGCCCCGTGCATGGCCTTGACGCTCAGCTGCTGTAGCCACACGGCGGCACAAAATGCACCGCGAAGAAACGAGCCACTCATGGCAACTTCCCAATACGACCAATTCCTGCAGGAAGCCACCACCCGGGACCCTGCATCCGACCACGCCCTGGGCCGGGACTGCCTCTACGGGCTCTACACCAGCTGGTGCTTCCTGAGCCAGACCGCGCCCCGCACGGAAGATGCCTTCTGGGCGGCAATGAAAGAAAAGCAGATCCATCCCAAGCGCAACGGCCTCCGCATGAAAGGACCAGCCGCGGCGGACTACATCCTGGCCAGCTACCCGGGCCTGGTCTGACCCGGATGACAATCACGTCAAGCACGTACTTGCCCCGGGATGCCCACCAGCCCCGAGGGCGCCGGCCTTGGTGTGCGACATGTGAGACCGACCGGCACCTGCTCCTGGACTCTGTCGCCACCTTGAATCCGCAGCAGGAAACCCTCGCGGCCGCCATCAGCTGCACCAACTGCGGCAGCTCGCACGTGGTAGCTACGACTGCGGCGTTTCTCTCAATCATCCCGGCGCGGAACGGGAACAGCGGCGGCGCCATGCACCGGGAGGACGCCTACCGCCACTGCCAGGAGCCGATGTCCGCAGTGGACCCCGAGCGGCGAAGTGCCCACCGGGCGGTTTCCACACACGCCGGGAGCCCGGATGTTCTGGGCGACTATCTCCGGACGCGCGTTCTCCGGTGCCGGTGCGGGTTCCAGATGGAAATACCCCGCCCGTGACAGGCAGCACCCTCCGGGGCCTGTATCCAACAAAGTATTAGGGGCACACCGTTTCCAACCACAGCACTGCCACCACCGGAGCCTCCGCGGCCCACAACCAACGACCCGCGCTGATGGACATGGATCTGTCCCCTCAGGGACTCGCGGATGCCCCGGCGAACGAAGTCGACCCGGACAGCCTCGTCTACACCGGCAACAGCTAACCAAGTCAGATGTGGCCCGCACCGGCGGGGATCCGGACGGCCCTGCCGCTGACCACTATTCCGCCGGCAGCGGGAATGTCCACTGTGAGTAGGCTCGGGCGGCCGACGTGCCGTCCCTGGTGGATCAAGACTCTCGACGGGGGCTCGACCAGGCCCAGGATGCGCAGGTATGCGCCGACCGCCGCCGCGGCGGCCCCTGTTGCGGGGTCCTCCGTGATTGCTCCCACCGGGAACAGGTTCCGGGCTTCGAATTCGCCGTCTGCAATCCGGTGCAGGACGGCTACCGTTGCGGCCCAGCCCTGTGCGTCCATGAGCTGGCGCACCGTCTGCGGATCGAAGGCAAAGGAGTCGAAAAGGGTGCTGTCGGCGACGACCAGCACCGGATGCCAGTTCCCTGAATACGCGATCCGCGGCGGATAAGCGGGATCGAGATCGGTCAGCCCGACGCCGAGCAAGCCCAGAAGGTCAGCCAGGATGTCGTCGTCGAAGACGGCCAGCTGTGGCTCAACACCCGTGAACGATGCGGTGATGTCGTCGCCGTCGCCCGCTGTTTCGATGAGGACGGGGCCGACGGGGGTGTCGAAGGTGAAGGATCCTGCCCCGTCGCGTGCGCTCAGCGCAACGGCCAGCGCAATGGTCGCATGGCCACAGAATGGCACCTCGGCGATCGGCGAGAAGTATCGAACCCGGCTCCGGCGCGGGTCCCCGCCGAGACCCGGCTCCGTCACGAAGGCAGTTTCGGCGTACCCGACGGCGGCCGCCACCGCCAGCATCCCGGCATCGTCGAGATGGCGGGCATCCAGGACCAGACCGGCAGGATTACCGCCGTCTGGCGTCGTGGAAAAAGCCGTATAACGGAGGACCTCGGGGGTGTTTTCCATACCCCGATCCTCCCACCTCCAGCCACCGCCTCAGCGTTGATCCACCCATGCGGGCGGTCTATGACAGGGCATCACGGAGAGGTAAAAAGCGGTGGCGCGTCGCGGCAAATCCTGGCGATGCGGCTCAGGCCAGGTTTTCCTTGAGCAGGGCGCGGTGCTCGATGGCGGCTTCGCGGTGGAGTGCGCGGCCGGCGTCGGTGAGTTCCAGAAAGAGTGAACGCCGGTCATCTTCGCAGGAGTGGCGGGAAATGAGCCCGGCCTTGTCGAGCCGATCCACCACCTTGGACATGGCGCTCTGGGTCATGGGGGTGCGCTCACCCAGCTGTTTCATCCGGCATGCTGAGTCTGCGCTTTCGGCCACGAGATCCAGGATTTCAAACTCAGTCAGGCCGATGTTGAACCGCGACTCCAGGGCGCGGTCGATCGCCCCCGCGGTGCGAAAGTACGTGGTCTGGATGCTGCGCCATTGCTCTACCAGCTGGCGGTCCTGCGGTCTTGCCATGCCGAAATTCTAGTTCATGACGAAATAAAAGTCCACGTCATAATATTCCTTGTCATTCAATGACGCGTCATATAAATTGGTGCCATGACCTCAACTTCCACTCTTGAAAGACCTGCCGGAGAACGGCTTGCTCCCGTCCGCTGGAGCCGTGCGCAGTGGATGCTTCTCCTGGTCCTGTGCACCGTTTTGGCGCTCGATGCGCTGGACGTATCCATGGTCGGTGTGGCACTGCCTTCAATCGGAACCGAACTTCACCTTGGAACCGAGTCCCTCCAGTGGATCGTCTCTGCCTACGTGCTCGGTTACGGAAGTCTTCTTCTGCTCGGCGGCCGGATGGCCGATCTGCTCGGCCGGCGGCGCATCTTCCTGATCGCGCTCAGCGTCTTTGCCGCAGCTTCCTTGCTCGGCGGCCTGGTGGATGACCCAGCCCTGCTGATCGGCACCCGCTTCCTCAAGGGCCTTGCCGCCGCATTCACCGCTCCTGCCGGTTTCTCGATCATCACCACCAACTTCGCGGAAGGTCGCGAACGCAACCGGGCTGTGTCTATCTTCACCACTTTCGGTGCGAGCGGTTTCTCACTCGGCCTGGTCGTCGGAGGCCTGATGACCGCGATGAGCTGGCGCTGGACGTTCCTGGTCTCGGTGCCGGTGGCGGTCGCCGTCGTGATTCTTGGCCTGAAATACATCCCCCGGGACAACGCCGCCGGCAGGGCCGAAGGCAGTAATCAGGACAGCGGGCATGACCTCTGGGGCGCCGTCACACTCGCCGCCGGCATGCTGGGGCTCGTTTACACGCTCGTTGCGGCACCCGGGAACGGTTGGGGATCTGTGGCAACTATCGCCGGATTCGTGGCCTCCGCAGCGGTGCTGGCGGCCTTCGCCCTGATCGAGAACCGGGTCAGGCACCCCTTGATCAGGTTCAGCATCCTCAGGGAAGGTTGGGTGGCGCGGGCGAACCTCAGCGCCGTGGGATTGTTCGGCTCATATTTGAGTTTCCAGTTCATCCTCACGCTGTACCTGCAGTCCGTGCTGGGATGGAGCCCCCTCGGCATGGCCCTGGCGCTTCTTCCCACGGGCCTGCTGGTGGCCTCGAGCGCACCTTTCGCGGACCGGCTCATCGACAAGTTTGGCGCCCCGTGGCTGATCCGGACCGGTTTGGCCTCGCTGGCGCTCGGCTATCTCCTGTTCCTGCGCGTGGGCACCTCGCCGAACTACGTGACGGACATTCTGCCCTCAGTTCTGCTGCTGGGCGTCGGCTTCGCCCTGGCGTTCCCGTCAATCAACGTCCAGGCCACCGCGGGCATCCGGAATTCTGAACAGGGCCTGGCAGCCGGCCTGATCCAGACCAGCACCCAGGTGGGGGCCGCCCTGGTTCTCGCCGTCACCACCGCCATGGTCAGCGGTCACGGCAACGCGTCCGACGGCGGCGCTGGCCTGGATGCGGCGGCCATGCTGGAACTGTATCGCCCCGGCCTGATCCTGAGCGCAGCTGTGGCGGTTGCAGCCCTGCTGATCGCAGCGGCGCCCTCCCGGAGCCGGAAACGGGTGGCAGTAGAACACTGACCGGCTGGACGTGACTTCCAGCCAGAGCCCTCGGCTTAGGCCGAGGGCTCTGGTTCGCGATGGCCAATCCGCCGTGGTGGACTGAATGGCGGACGACTACGGAGCAACAAACGGGCAACGGCCGGCAACTTGCAAAATAAAACATATTTATTTGACACATTTGACTCAAAATTTGAGTCGTGGCACGCGCGCGGAGAGATTGTGCAAGCGCTTACATTGACCGCGGTATGAGCCGTTTTGGTGTCTGAAATGTGGTTTTGAATCCTCGCCGGCACTGTCTACGGTGATGAACGTCCAGGAGGTCAGCACCCTCCCGGGCCACCGACGGGGCCCTACCGAGGTCCCGTCCCCTCGACACGATGGCGTCCTCGATGACGCCTGCGGTGTCATCGAGGCTGCCGGAGTTTCGGGGAATGAGGGCATATGCCCGTCTTCCACGAATGGTCTCAACTCCGCGAGAAGAGCAAAAATGCACGAGCACCCCAATACACACCGGAAGCTGCG
>Ga0065714_10064947_pt1 | contig 15010 bp, 16 predicted proteins | sample MisRhiReplicate2_FD_59101 | JGI IMG/M metagenome (GOLD analysis project Ga0065714, IMG submission 59101) | Miscanthus rhizosphere microbial communities from Kellogg Biological Station, MSU, sample Rhizosphere Soil Replicate 2: eDNA_1 v2... | ecosystem: Host-associated > Plants > Roots >...
GACAAATTTAACAAAAAGTGGGTGAGGATTAGCAACTGTTGATTTTAATTCTGGGTGAAACTGTCCGCCAACGAAAAATGGATGATTTTTAAGCTCCACAATTTCAACTAAATTGGTTTGCGGATTCATACCTGACGCAATCATTCCTGCATCTTCATATTGCTTTAAATAAGCATTGTTAAATTCATAACGGTGACGATGACGCTCGTTGATATGAGATTTACCATAAATAGAAAAAGCTTTAGTTCCCTTTTTAATATCGCAAGGATAAGAGCCTAAACGCATAGTTCCTCCTTTATTGGTTATTTTTTTCTGCTCTTCCATCATGTTAATTACCGGATTTGCCGAATTTTCTTCAATTTCTGTTGTGTGTGCATCTTTCAAACCTAAAACGTTACGGCCAAACTCGATAACTGCACATTGCATCCCCAAACAGATCCCAAAGAAAGGAACATTGTTCTCGCGAACATATTTGATGGCATCAATTTTACCCTCAATACCCCGGCTACCAAAACCTGGCGCCACTAAAACACCTTGTAAATGACTCAATTTCTCTTTTACGTTATCTGGGAAAATACCTTCAGAGTGGATATATTCTACCTTAACTTTGCATTCGTTTTTCGAACCTGCATGTACAAAAGATTCGATAATTGATTTATAAGCATCAGGTAATTCTACATATTTACCAATCAAGCCAATTTTTACTTCGGCAGTTGGATTTTTTAAACGACCCAGAAAATCTTTCCAGCTTTCCATATCCGGATCGTTTTTGGTAGGAAGTTTTAATTTCGATAAAACAGTTTTATCCAGTTGCTCTTTCAACATCAACAATGGCACGTCATAAATAGTAGATGCATCCATCGATTCGACTACCGCATTGATGTTAACGTTACAAAATAATGCAATTTTTTTCCTGATCTCAGCACTGATGTGGTGTTCTGTTCTACAAACCAATATATCTGGCTGTATTCCGTATTCCAATAGGGCTTTAACGGAGTGTTGTGTTGGTTTGGTTTTTAATTCACCTGCAGCAGCTAAATAAGGAACCAGCGTTAAGTGGATAACAATGGCATTGGTGCTGCCTTCTTCCCACTTAAACTGACGAACAGCTTCGATAAATGGTAAAGATTCAATATCGCCAACTGTTCCTCCAAGTTCAGTAATCACAATATCGAATTCACCACTTTCGCCCAAAATGCGCATGTTGCGTTTAATCTCGTCGGTAATGTGGGGTACAACCTGCACCGTTTTACCTAAATATTCGCCTTTACGCTCTTTGTTAATTACGTTTTGGTAGATGCGGCCAGTAGTAATGTTATTTGCCTGCGAAGTTGGAACGTTAAGGAAACGTTCATAATGACCAAGATCCAAGTCGGTTTCAGCGCCATCTTCAGTTACAAAACATTCGCCATGTTCGTATGGGTTTAATGTTCCTGGATCGATATTAATGTACGGATCGAATTTTTGAATGGTTACACGGTAGCCACGTGCCTGTAAAAGTTTAGCTAAAGATGCGGAAATGATGCCCTTACCCAAAGAGGAAGTTACACCGCCCGTAACAAAAATATACTTTGTCATGATTGATAATTTGTGGAATTAACCAAGCTTTTTAGGCCTGTTTAATTGTTTTTGTACGGGATACAAAGGTACAAAAAATTATCACCAGTTCGGATTCCTGGCAGAATATTTTTTAATTGTATTATATCGCTGATATTGATAGTTTTAGCGAAAATATTCTTTTAAAGAATTAATGAATAAAGTTCCTTTTTAATATCTTCTGGCTTTCTGGGGTTCTTTTTATCATCGTAACGCGTATAAAGATCAAGTAGCTTTTTGAAATCTTTTTCTGTATCAGTTCTTTTTCCTTTTGCTGGCGGTGCGATGTTTAAGATCGGAACGTTTTTCGCCTCTACCTTAGTGGCAAACCAGGTGGTTTTGTACCGCGGTATAGCTAAGCCCAATATCATGCCAGGTAAACCGGTAAACCCTTCAGGACCACCTTTCAGCAAAATCTCATCGGTATAAAAAGCCACTACAGTAACCGTATCATTGATGGTAGCAATAGCCTTTCTGCATTCGTAACCGGCAATTTTACGCAGGTCGTGCATGATTTTCCACTTCAGACGCGGGATACTATCTTTCAGGATAAAATCTTCACCCATGATATTTTTTCTTTTCACACGGTTGCTTTTCGTGAAATCTGTAAACAGTTCATCTGTATTGTCAGAACTAAAGAAGAAAGCGTTATCGCCTAAACTTTCCTTTGGTTTAGCCCGGTAAATAGAAGTACTGTCATCAAAGCTGTATTCCCAGTTCATAGTACGGTATTTACCCATTTTCTCTTTGGCTTCATCACTCAGCCATTGGTTATTGGCGATTCCCTCTTTAATGTTCACCTTTTTTTCAAAAGTAATTTTAGCACTTTTGATGAATACCATTTGAGCGGAAGCTGGCTGAAGGCCTAGCCATATGCTGAAGATCAGGCAAAAAAAACCGATATTATTTTTTTTCATTTTTAACAAAATTGCCGTTTAAATTATAAACCACACCTACCAGTACATATCTCGGAATAAAGCTGTAAGTGCTTTCGCCGATACTGTTCCCATTTACATAACGGTTATAACCGACTCTTTGGCCCAGGATATCGGAAATTGATACCTTGATTTCCATTTCTTCTGCCTTGAGCATCCTTTTAGACAGAGAGGCATTCCAGATGGTGATGTTTACCGGACGGGCAAATGAAGCATTAGCCGGCTGGTAAGACAGGGACATGGAGGTATTGAATTCCGTATGATAGGGGAGATTGATGTTCCCTGAAATTTCATGATCATGACGGAAGTTTTTGCCATCATTCACCGTTCCGATGGTGGAACGGCTTTTGGAAAAGTTTAGCGAAACGTTGTATTCCAGGCTAAATTTATCATGATAGATACTTACCCGTGGCCTTAAGGACATACTGCTCCGGCTGTTTTTATTCAATTCCTTATTCAGGATCGAAACGTCTTCGTTAAAATTATAATTGAAACCCATATTCGTATTCAGGTGGATTTTGCTAAAATTTTTTCCGATACTTCCTCCCGCATAAAGGCTTTTTCCACCATTCAGATTGACATAAGTGGTCACAGTCTTGTTGGATTGATCGACGGTTGTACTCGCAGCTACCGCGTTTTGTACGAAGTTATACCCTAGGTAACTATAGGCATAAATTTCAGATTTCTGCTGGTAAGTATTGATATTTAGGTTAAAGTTATTGTTGAATGATGGCCTCAGGTTGGGGTTACCGATTAACTGGTACAATGGACTGTTTACCTGCCTTAAAGGTTGCAGCTGCTCAATATCCGGCTGATCTGTACTACCTTTGTAACCCACTGAAATACTGCCGCTGCGACCCAGCTTATAACTCAGGTTGGTTTCTGGTGCCCAATTGACATATGAACGGCTCACCTGACGGTTACGGTCTATATCATCCAGGTGGAAGGTCGTTTGAATGGCCTGGGTTCCACCACGTAATGTAAACTTTTTACCTTTATATTGTAACACTGCATTCCCCACATTCGAGAAGTTATTGAATTTAAAAAAGTTACTCAACGAATCAATCTTTTGCCGGCCCAGGTCCTGGTTATAGGTGTATTTCTGACTGCTGGAACGGATTGTTTTAAAACTATAGCCGGCCTGTAGCGAGAGTCTTTTGCTGATTGGCTCGGTATAAGAGATCCGTGAAGCCAGTGAAGTTTTACTGGCCTGATCATCATTCAGGTAATTCCGGCGGTCCGGAGTCAGCATCACACCCGAGGAATCAAAGAGATTAGTCTGGTTCAGGCTATTCCGTACATTATTATTCCTGTTGTTTTCCGGCTGTAGATCTACCGTTAAAACCCGGCCTTTGGTTTTGAATTTCTTCACATACCCAATATTACCGTTAAAGGTTTCACTTCGGCCGTTAGAATCCCCATTTTCGTTGTTGCTATTCACCATAATACCACGGCCATTTTTCGTTTCGCTGCTGCTGAAACTGTTGGCCGAATTGCGTTGCTGGCGCCCCCCAAAAGAAACCTTAAGGTTCGAAAGTGAATCGAGCTTCAAATCTACATTTGCGCGCAGACTCTGCCCGGTAGTCCGGTTTTCCTCCCGACCTGCGCCCTGGCTTAAAAAGGTTGTACCATTTGGAATCAGCGATTCATTACGGCTGGTGCTTTCGTTAAACGAACTATTATCCGCACCTTTAAAATTGAGTTTCATACCCACCTTGTTATCCTTCCATTTATTCGAGAAGTGACCGCCATAAGTGGTGATGTTCGGGATCCCGCCCCCTGACCTGAAATCTTCATCTTCGTTATTGCCATAACCGATCATAACGGAGCCATCATCACTAACCTCGATCACATCATATTCATCACCTTTCAGACGGCTCATGGCATTGTTGGTTTTAGATTCGGTACTGATGTTGTTGTTGAAACCGAAAGCGGCAACTTTCATCTTGCCCTTATAAACTCCAGCCATGGCACCCACGTTGCGGTATTTGTTCAGGTCGCTGCTCGCTTCCGTCGTGCTTATATAGCCATTTTTAGCATCCTCCTTCAGCTTCACATTGATCACCTTTTCTTTGGAATCTTCTTCCTTAATACCTGTAAGCTCTTCGCTTTTACTCTTTTTATCATATACCTCTACCTCGTTCACAGCATTGGCCTTCAGGTATTTTGAGGCCAATAAGGGATCATCACCAAAAAATTCTTCCCCATCAACCAAAAGGGTATTCACATCTTTTCCGCCCGCTTTTATTGCTCCGTTTTTATCTACCTCAATTCCAGGTAATCGCCTTAACAGATCCTGCAAGTTGGCATGTGGCTTAACTGCAAAGCTGTCTGCCTGGTACGTTATTGTGTCGCCTTTCATGCTTATGGCCTGTTTTTGTGCCTTGATTGTCACTTCATTCAAAAGTGTGGCCTTACTGTCCATTGCAATATGGCCAAGATTAAATTTAGATGAATCAGACAATTGGATATCCCTGATAAAATCGGCCATTTTAGGAAAGGTAATGACTAAAGTATAAGTGCCTTTTTTTAGGTTCGAAAATTCAAATTCGCCATTGGCCTTGGCCCGCGTATCTTTAACTAAAACGGAATCTTTGCTTGATATCAGCAGTATAGAACTGTTTTGTAATTTTGTTTTCTCAACGGTATCAACCACAATGCCTTTTATGCTTGCTTTTTGTGCCAGTGCTGGAAAAAATACTATTGAAAAAATAAAAACCGAGAAAAGTTGCTTTAGCATGTATGTTGTAGAGAAACGTTAAATAATTTGTGTTTGGTTCAGTGCTCTAAATTACAACTATTTGTTTAGTTTAATAATAAATGTTAAAATATTTTTTTATGGCGAAAAGAGGAGGGAAAGCTTAACACACAGAATGATGGCATTCTATTTCCCTGCTGCCAAAATCAATTTTTTAATCAGTACAACCTGGCCTAAGTGATAATAACTGTGTTCAATTACAGCTTCTAAATTCCGTAGGTAAGAGCCATACTTTTCGTTTACAAATACCTCATCAAATTTTTCTTCCGCCATTTGTTCCACTGCGATCGCAAAAACTGAAGCATTATCAAATAATTCAGAAGCTAATTTATTCCAATCAGCTTCTGAATGGATAGGTGGAAGATCGAAGCTATATTGATCTTTAATTTCCAGCAGGCCACCATTAAATACAGTTAAAATTCCGGCTAAATAATAATTGATATGATAGGTTAGGGCCGCGATGGTATTTAGATCTCCTACCTGATGAACGGCCTGCTCCCAATTGATGCTTTCTAACTGATCTTTATAATTGGTATTAGCTATCCAATAGCCACTTAAAAAAATCTCTCTTAAACGATTTGCAATAAAATCAGATTTTTTCATCGCTAAACTTTTAAATATTTTTGATCAACAACAATTATAATAAATTTTCACCTTCTGATCTTTCTCGCTCCAGGCAATGTAAATGTTATTTTCTTTACCCAAACGGTATTTGAAACCATTTAATCCTGATTTTTTTAGTTCTTCGTAAAGGGCCTTATCGGGGGTATATTTATCAGCCTTATCTTCAGGCATTACTGCTGGTTCAAGAAAATTATCATCGCTGAAAAAGTCGTCAGCAATGGTTTTTAAGAAAATAACCTGGTCTTTCTCTTTCGAAAGGTCAACATTGGGGTCGGTATTGTTAACTAACTCTTTTCCTTTGATTTTAGCATTGTAAATCTCTTTTCCATCAGCATTTTTGATCGTGAAATTCAATACCATTTCTTCGGGTTTTCTGCCGGTAAGTTCTATCTTAAAAGTGTCTAAACGTTTTAAATCGGAAAAAGATTTAGCCAGACTTTGGTTCACATTTTTAAATTCTATAGTACTGCTCTCCTTTTTCTCTTTCGAATTACAGGCAACAAGTACTAATAGACAGATGGTAAGAAAGAGCGGTATATTTCTCATATTCAAAACTACAAATTTTATGTTCTAGTTCACGTCCATATTTATGATTTCGTTAAATTTAGAAATAATAGCCAATAGATAACCACAATTGAAAGCTGAAATCACCACCAGGAAGCTTATTTTCTAAATTATTGAATATGATAATAATTTCCATAACCAGGCATGTTAAACTCTCTAAAACAAAAATGTTTTTCCGTGAACAAAGGATATCCCGAATGTTCGGCCATAATAAACTAAAATATTAGCCATGCCATTAAATGGTACTGGATAATATCATTTTGTTATTATATTTGCGTAACTAATTACGTAATTAATTTTGTTATGAACTTTTTTGAAGAAGTAGGTAAAGTAGCTATAGGTAGCAGGTTGAGAATGTTGACCGATAAGGTGACTGAAGATGCAGCACAGATTTATAAGTTGTATAATATTGATATGCAGCCCAAGTGGTTTCCTGTATTTTATGCTTTGGTTCAGGGGAAAGAAAAAACGATAACCGAATTGGCTAAAGATATTGGTCATTCTCATCCATCAGTCAGCAAAATCATCAGTGAGATGCTGAAAAAAGGTTACGTTAAAGAAAGTAAAGACAAAGCCGACGGACGTAGAAACGTAGTGAGCCTTTCTAAAAAAGGAGTGGAGATTTCGAAAGAAATAAAAGATCAGCTGGTTGATGTAAATGCCGCTATTGAAGAAATCTCGGCACAAGCGCAGCATAAACTTTGGGAAGCAATAGGGGAGTGGGAGTTTTTATTGGAGCAAAAAAACTTGTTGAGAAGGGTAGCTGAAAAGAAAAAGGAAAGAGATAGTTTAAAGGTTGAAATTGTAGATTACCTGCCCAAATACCAGGAAGTATTCAGATCGCTGAATGTAGAATGGATTTCAAAGTATTTTACTATGGAAGAATCTGATTATAAAGCTTTGGATGATCCGCAGGGCTATATATTAGATAGAGGAGGTTTTATATTAGTAGCACGCTATGAAGGTAAACCCTTGGGCGTTTGTGCGCTGATTAAGATGGATGATGAAGAATATGATTTTGAACTGGCCAAAATGGCGGTATCGCCAAAAGCCCAGGGAAAAAATGTAGGCTATTTATTGGCAAATGCTATTATTGAAAAAGCTAGGTTATTAGGTGCATCTAAAATTTATTTAGAAAGCAATACCATTTTAAAACCGGCCATAAATCTTTACCACAAATTGGGTTTTAAAAAAGTGGCAGGTAAGCCTACACCCTACGCGCGATGTAACATTCAGATGGAATTGGAGGTAAAATAGTCAGAAGCCAATAGTCAGAAGCCAATAGTCTGAGGGAGATTAATCTCAAGTCATTAGCACTTGGCCATGAACCATCAAACTACCAACCATGAACCAACCAATGAACTAATGACTAATTAACCAATAATCTTACTCGTGCTTCAGTGCATCCAACAGATTATTTAATTTTAGTAAATCTTCAGGAGTATCAATAGCAACCGTTTCAAGGTCGGTAACTTTTGTTTGGATATAAAATCCATTCTCGATCCAGCGCAGTTGCTCCAAGCTTTCAGCAATTTCTAAAGAAGAAGGTGGTAATTTGGTAATGGCCTTTAACGATTCGGTACGGTAACCGTAAATCCCGATGTGTTTATAAAACTGGTGTTTCTCTGTCCATACACCCGGTTCGCCATTTCTGATAAAAGGAATTGGACTACGGCTAAAATACATTGCCCGGCCATTTACATCAATCACCACTTTAGGACTATTGGGATTGTATACACTTTCCTGACTTTGAATAGATTTGATTAATGTTGCTAACTGTACTTTTTCTTCAGTAAAGCAGCTTGTCAATAATTCAATCTGTGCAGGTTCGATAAAAGGTTCATCGCCCTGGATGTTAATCACGATATCGTATCCCGTTAAAGTTTCAATCACTTCAGCGCATCTGTCGGTTCCACTTTGGTGATTTGATGAAGTAAAGATAAATTCTCCACCAAACCTTTTCACCTCATCCGCAATCCGTACATCATCGGTGGCAATTACTACTTTTGATAAGCTTTCGGCTTTCGATGCTTGTTCATAAACCCTCTGGATCATGGTTTTTCCGGCAATATCTACCAAAGGTTTTCCGGGAAAACGAGTAGAGGCATATCGCGCTGGAATAATGCCTATAACCCTTAAATCCCCAAGTGGGGACTTTAAATTTTTATAGATCATATATTGTTGCGATAGAATTGATAAAAAACAAATATAAAGATCAATGCAATCATAATAAAAGATACAGGATGAGCGAAATTAAATGTCCAGCCCAGCAATTTTACACGTTTAGGGACAATTAATCTGGAGTCTTTTTTATTGAAATAAAAAGTATCCCATTTCCAATTTTCTGGATTTTCATGCTCGAAATCTTTTTCCACATTTACCGCATTAAATATTTAAACCATTTATTATCAATTCAACTCGCCTTTAGGGGCCCGAGGGTTAAAACAGTCCGTTAATCTCCGCTTCTATAGATTGAATTACCGTTCCTAAATCTTCGGGATTATTGGTGAAATCTAATTTATCCTTATCTAAAATTAATAATTTTCCAAGTTTATATCCCCTGATCCAGGCTTCGTATTTTTCGTTTAGTTTAGAAAGGTAATCGATACGGATACCTGCTTCGTATTCACGGCCACGGCGCTGAATATTGTTAACCAATGTAGGCACCGATGCACGCAGGTAAACCAATAAATCTGGCGGTTTAATAAAAGAGGTAATATTATCAAAGATAGCCCTGTAATTATCATGATCTCGGGTGGTCATTAAAGCCATATCATGGAGGTTCTCCGCAAAAATATGCGCATCCTCATAAATGGTTCTATCCTGAATTACATTGCGTTTATTAACCTCAATATCGGTGATTTGCTGAAAACGGCTGTTCAGGAAATAAATTTGAAGATTAAAGCTCCATCGTTTCATGTCGCTGTAAAAATCTTCCAGATAAGGGTTATTGTCCACAGCCTCGTATAAAGCTTCCCATCCATAATTCTTAGCCAATAAACCTGTTAAAGTGGTTTTACCGGCACCTATATTTCCTACAATTGCTATGTGCATCTTTTTTTTGCGTTTTGCGGTAAGCGTTTTGCGTAAGGCCATTATAACGCCAACCGCATGTTGCTTACCACAATATTAATTAAAAACTTTTAAACCCTATTAAACTGCGTACCTCTCTGATGGTTTTTTGTGCACTTTCACGGGCTTTTAATGCACCATGTTTAGCCACTTGCCTTAAATAAGAATCATCTTTGGCAATGTCCTGGATGCGCTCACGCATTGGTGCAGTAGCAATGATCATATCCTCTGCCAGTTGTTTTTTGAAATCGCCATAACGGATCTGCATTTTATTGTACAGGTCGTCAAAATGCTGATGAGTATCTACGCTCGATACTACTTTCATTAAATCGAAGAGATTCTGGATCGGTTCAGGTTTTGGTTGGTTTTCTTCCGTTGGCCCACCGTCACTAACCGCTCTCATTACTTTCTTACGAATGGTTTCTGGATCATCAGATAGGTATACAGCATTGGCTTCGCCTTCTGATTTACCCATTTTGCCTTTTCCATCTAATCCTGGTACTTTAACCAGTTTATCAGAGTAGCTAAATGCATAAGGTTCAGGGAAATATTCGGTGTTATACAACCTGTTAAAACGGTTTCCGAACGTACGGGCCATCTCTAAATGTTGTTCCTGATCTTTTCCAACAGGTACTTTGGTAGCCTTATGGATTAAAATATCGGCTGCCATTAATACCGGATAGGTTAGTAAACCCGCATTTACGTTATCAGGGTTGGCACGTACTTTATCTTTGAAAGAAGTACTGCGCTCTAATTCACCCATATAAGCGTTCATGTTTAGGTATAAATATAGCTCCGCAATTTCGGGAACATCACTTTGTATATAAATGGTACTGTTCTCAGGATCAATTCCACTTGCCAGGTACTCAACCAAAACATGTTTGATATTTCCGTGTAAATCGGCTGGAGTAGGATGTGTAGTTAAAGAATGTAAATCGGCGATAAAAAAGTAGCAATTATATTCGTTCTGCATTTGAACAAAGTTTTTAACTGCACCATAATAATTACCCAAATGTAATTTTCCTGTTGAGCGAATACCGCTCACCACTGTTTCTTTCATAATGGCACGAAATTAAAAATAAAATGTAAGCAATCCGCAAATCACCTTAATTTTCATGGTAAGAATTTTTAGTGTAGTCGTCCTCTCCGACCGGAGCGCAGCGGAGTAGAGAGATCTGTAATTGGATTTTTCTGTAGGCGCTCACTACAATCTTGATCCTTAGTTTGAAATTTCAAACTATTTTATATTTTTGGTATAGCTATGATCAACTTTTTAAGGCAGGTACATCGGGTTTGGTTTTTATTCTGGATACTGTTTTTTTTCGCCCTCTTTTATCCTTTTTACTACATTACTTCACGTAATGAAAAATATTACAGTATTTTAAACTTTTTCCGTAAAGCCAATAGTTTTTTATGCAGCCTGTTTTCGGGTGTTTTTTTTCACTACCGATACGAAGAAAAGCTTAATCCTAAACAAACTTATATTTATTGCGCCAACCATACCTCTAATCTGGATATCATGATTTTTTGCATCATGGGGCATGGTAAATTCCATTTTATGGGAAAAGATGAGTTATTGAATAATCCTGTTTTGGGTATTTTCTTTAAAACCATCGATATTTCTGTGAACCGCGACAGTAAGATTTCTGCTTTTAAAGCATTTAAAAAAGCTGGCGAAAACCTTGAAAAAGGAATGAGCTTGATTATTTTTCCTGAGGGTAAAATCGATGACCATTACCCACCAAAATTAGCAGAATTTAAAAATGGTCCTTTCCGTTTAGCTATTGATAAAAACATCCCTTTGGTACCTGTAAGCATTACCAATGTTTGGAAAGTTAATTGGGATGACGGCGCAAAATATGGAAGTAAGCCAGGAATTTGCGATATTTACGTCCACAAACCGATCAATACATCAACTTTGGCCGATGTTGATGCTGATGTATTGAAAGAAAAGGTTTACAGATTAATCGAAAGCAAGTTGATATACATATGAATTTAGACGCAAAAACCATCCATAAAATAGCAGATCTGGCCCGAATTCATATTGATGAAAAACAGGTAGATACGTTGATTCCTGAAATGAACAAAATATTATCTTTCATGGAAAAGTTAAATGAACTGGATACCTCGAATGTAAAACCTTTGGTTTATATGAATGAATCGGTAAATGTTTGGAGAGCAGATGTCGTTAAGCAGGAAATAACTACGGCTGATGGTCTGAAAAATGCAGCAAAGCATACCGACCAATTTTTTATGGTTCCGAAAATTATTGAAAAATAATGGTGTATCGTCATGCTGATCCGATAGCTGTCGGATTTAATTCAGCATTTATAAGATTAACATTTGTGCGGTAATTTTTAAACTGCTTGTAACATCTTACCTGCTCTGCTTGTCTAAAAAAGAAAAAACATGGAGAAACCACTCATCACTATAAAAGAAATTGGTCGTAAATATGTTATTGGATCTGAAGTGATTCACGCTTTAAAATCAGTTTCTTTAGATATCAATAAAGGCGAATTCGTAGCATTGATGGGCCCATCAGGTTCTGGTAAATCAACACTAATGAATATTTTAGGCTGTTTAGATACACCGTCAAGCGGAACATATGTTTTAAATGGAACAAATGTGAGCCACATGAGTGATGATGCCTTGGCAGAAGTACGCAACCAGGAAATCGGTTTCGTTTTTCAAACTTTTAACTTATTGCCACGATCAACATCTTTAGATAATGTTGCTTTACCTTTGATTTATGCCGGAACGAGTAAAAAGGATAGGGATGCGAGGGCAGCTAAAGCATTAGAAAATGTGGGTTTAGGTAATCGTATGGATCATAAACCCAATGAACTATCAGGCGGTCAACGTCAGCGTGTGGCAGTGGCCAGGGCCTTAATTAATAATCCTTCTATTATTTTAGCCGATGAACCTACAGGTAACTTAGATACCAAAACATCAGTAGAAATTATGGGCCTGCTTGAAGAAATTCACAGTAAAGGCAATACCATTATTTTGGTTACGCATGAGGAAGACATTGCGCAGCATGCCCACCGCATTGTACGCATGCGTGATGGTTTGATTGAAAATGACTATTTAAATACCGACATCAAAAATGTATCTCCACGCTTGCAGGCCTTAAAAGATAATGGCAGCGACTGGGAGAAAATTAACTAGCATTATGACGTAAGGCTTAGGGCGTAAGGTTTAAGGCTTTTAAAACCCTATACCTTAAATCTTTAACCTTTTTAAATGAAAATCTACACTAAAACTGGCGATAAGGGCCAAACATCACTTATTGGTGGTACCCGTGTACCTAAATATCATTTACGCATCGAAACCTATGGCACCGTTGACGAGTTAAATTCGTATATTGGTTTAATCATGTGTCAGGATATTGAGGCGCCCGAGCAGAAACTACTAAAAGAGATTCAAGATAGGTTATTTACCATTGGCTCATCACTGGCGGCAGACCCAGAAACATCTAAAATGAAGATCCCCGATCTGCACGATGCTGATATAACTTTGTTGGAAAATGAAATGGATCTGATGAACGAAAAGCTGCCCGCCTTAAAACATTTTGTTTTACCCGGTGGAAATACTGTTGTTTCTTACTGCCATATTGCACGATGTGTTTGCAGAAGGGCAGAACGTTTGACAGTAGCGCTTGCAGAAAATAGTTTTGTAGATGAGCGTGTAACAGTTTATTTAAATCGTTTAAGTGATTATTTATTCGTTTTGGCACGAAAACTGACCGTATATTTTAACGCGGAAGAAAATATTTGGATTCCGAGGGTGTAATAGTGGAAAAATAAGTTTGTTTTGCTCAAAAATTTTAATATACTTTGCGCAATAATAAGAATTTAATTGAATTGAAGATATGTATTGGACATTAGAATTAGCATCGCACTTGGAAGACGCACCATGGCCTGCAACTAAAGACGAATTAATTGATTATGGTATCCGCTCTGGTGCCCCGGTAGAAGTGATTGAAAACTTACAGGCACTAGAAGATGATGGCGAACCTTATGAAACCATTGAGGAAATTTGGCCTGATTACCCGACTAAAGAAGATTTCTTCTTTAACGAGGACGAATACTAGGATTTTAAAACAGATAAAAGAACCTTTCAGTAAACTGGAAGGTTTTTTTGTTTATTTATTTTAATGATGTAAATCAGCGGGATAAGTAAAATATTTACATTTTTTAAACAAAATCTAAAAGCTGTGTGTTAATAATGCAAAAATGTAACATTACTTAAAAAAATTAACACTATGGGAAATTTATTGTACTTAGTCGCAGTAGTATTGGTGATACTATGGGTGATCGGATTTGTATTTCACGGCTTCGGCGATGTTGGTGGCATAATCCACGTATTACTGGTAATCGCAGTAATTGCTATCTTATTAAAAGTAATTGGCAGGGCAGCGTAAAAATATATCGCACCGACATTCATTCGTTTATAAGTAGGGAACACTTTGAAATAGATGGATTAAAAAAAGGAGTTTCATTTTTGGAACTCCTTTTTTTAATATTAAAATCAGATCTTGATAAAATTTTCACTCCTTTTACCGGTGCAATCTTTATGCTTATTTTATAGCTACCGGATTTATTTATTGTCTTAAAGACGTGATAGCTCCATAGTAGTCAGCATCTTTCCTACTATAAGCCCTGAAATTAATTCAGGGTAACTATGCTGTGTTTAAATCGCCGAAGGACTTGTAGAGCTGTCTATTGTCAGACGAAATTAAACTTTAATTCTTCAATAATAGCTCTGCCAGTTCGAGATCAATAGGGAACGTAATTTTGATATTTCCTCTTTCTCCTTCGATGATATTAATTTCATACCCGATAGATTCTACCACACTTGCATCGTCAGTAAAATGTGCTTTGAACTCTTGGTTGTAGGCTTCTTTAAGAATATTATGGTTAAAAGTTTGGGGCGTTTGTACCAAAAAGATTTCATCACGTTTTAATGCGGTCGTTTTGTTATTTCTAAGCAAGCGTACGCTATCGCTGGATTGTACGGCTGCAATCACATTCCCTAGTAGCTCAGCTTCTTTAAAACAGTTATCTATAAGGGATTTGGAAACGAGTGGACGAACAGCATCGTGAATGGCAACATAACTTTCCTCTTCAATAGCGGAGATCGCATTTTTTACAGAGTAAAAACGCTCTGTTCCGCCGTCGATAACCTGATGCGGTATATGGAAATTAAATTCCTCGCACAACCTGTTCCAGTAACCCTGTTGATCCTTGTTTAGAACTAATAAAATTTTAGGTTGAGTATCGCTTTGTGCAAAAGCTTTTATAGTATGCATTAAAACCGGAAGGTTTTTAAGCAGTAGAAATTGTTTTGGGGTTTCTGTTTGCATCCGATTTCCAGAACCGCCTGCTACAATTATAGCGTAGTATTTCATGGTTGTGCGTTTAGGGCATGGCGTTTAGCGCTAAACCGCCAAACGCCAACC
>Ga0065714_10064948_pt1 | contig 15009 bp, 13 predicted proteins | sample MisRhiReplicate2_FD_59101 | JGI IMG/M metagenome (GOLD analysis project Ga0065714, IMG submission 59101) | Miscanthus rhizosphere microbial communities from Kellogg Biological Station, MSU, sample Rhizosphere Soil Replicate 2: eDNA_1 v2... | ecosystem: Host-associated > Plants > Roots >...
CTCTTCGAGCAAAATAAAGCCACCTACGAAGCAAAATGGGGTACTTGGACGCCTCATACCTACAAGAATATAGAAAAATGAGTGAGTCAATGAATTTGGTATCGAGTCCAAAGCGGTCAAAGTACTTGAATGTTTTTACGTTCGCTTTAGTTTCAGCCGTTTTTTTCTGGATGGCGTACTACTCCGTCTCGTCGGTCTTACCGACGTCAATCCCGGTACATCATGACGATTATACAAACTACTCGCTGGCAGCCAGCAGTTATAACTGGTCATGGATTCGGCCACTATCGACGGGACTTGTTTACTTCCTTTCTTCATTGGGACCTGATTGGCTGATCTGGGCAGTCAGGATATGTACAGTTACCTATGTATTCCTGTGCTGGAAGATTCTCGTTGAACTGATTAATCCACGCCCCTATTGGATTACACTGTTTTTCTTTGCCGTAGCGGCACTGTCGACTCCGATCGTAGCTGAGTATGCTCGTTATACTGGCATGATCACCCATATGATGTCCGGCTGTCTGGGGCTCGCCGCAGTCTATTTCCTATTCAAGGACGACAATGTAGAGACTGACACTTGGCTATACGTATCAGTAATATTGTTGCTGCTATCAACATTGGCCAAGGAGGACTTTCTTCTCTTTTACGTCTTTTCCGCAGCCTACATACTGTTCCAATCAAAAAAATCAATTAGGAAAAGATTTCTGGTCAGCCTAGCAGGGCTGACAATGTCTGTACTCATCGTGGCAGGTGCTAAATTCTTGGCCGCTTCTAGCTTCCTGGGCACCAGTGATGTCCAATCGTCGTACTATATCGACACTTCTCCTACCGGGGTTGCCAATACTGTGTGGCGCTACCTGACCGGTGCAGGGCATCCTGCAATGATTGATCATGGCAAGACCATTGCCTCGGCAGTAATATTCTCGGCAATTGCAGCGTTTATACTGTTGGTGCGGGATCGAACCCTACCTAAAACAGTGTATGCATTAGGTGCTGCGCTTACTCTTATTGCACCGTATTCAGTACTGCCAAACCATGTGAATGCTTACTACGAGCTTATTTGGCTACCGTTTGTTATTGGGGCTGTCTATGTCGCATTGGCAGAATTGATGAGAGTCGATCAAGTCACGGTATTCCGCTCGGCACTGGCTCACCTGCTTCTGGCTGCGTTGGCTGTACAACTTTATTGGGTGGACACCCCTGGACGATTGAGCGTTGCCCATTGGTATGACGTCGTCGGGAGTGATAACGCGAAAGTGCTAAGTTATCTCGAAGCGAATAAAGCAAGCATTAATGGTACTCAGTCAGTGTGTATCTACGGCGCTAGCGCGCTCTCTCCCTGGTACATACACAACGGTCAATATCTGGCGACGGTTATGGGGTTGCATACGGTATGGAACGTCTTCATCGACAAAAAATCGCCGCTCTACGCAGGTATGCAACACGGTGCTGACTCGTCAGCAGGCCGCGTCATTATTCAAGATATTTCCGAAACAAACGCTAGCTGTTTAAAACTCACACTGGACATTATTGAATAATGCGTACATTTGAGAATATCTTTGTGAGCAAGAGCTATAACTTAAAATTTTTTCGACTCATGACAGCAGTTATGATGACTTTTTCATGCACGGTAAGTTTCTTAAAGCAGTTTGTATGGATGGACAAATCAGGAGATTACTCCGACGACATTTACCTATATAGGTCATCATCTCAGCAATTCATCGCGTGGGCATTTCCTAGTTTCAGCGGTACACAGAACCGTATCATGTCCATGACCATTGCATTGCTTGTCGGTGTAGTTTCCTGGCTTCTGATCGAGAAAAAGGCATTGAATCTCAAAAAACTCCTGCTAAAAAAATCTGACACTATGACAATAAATTCCAGCTTGAAGACCCAAGGAGCATCGATATGATCCCCCTCTTTTCCGACGTGGTAATGAACAAAAACCTCGACTTCCTTGGCGCAGTCAAGGAGGTTCTCGATCGTCATTGGTATGTCCTCGGGGAAGAAGTTACCGGTTTCGAATCAGAATTTGCGAACTACGTTGGCGTAGGTCACTGCGTGTCCATGGCAAATGGCACCGATGCGCTTGAAATCGCTTTACGCAGCGTAGGCGTAGAGCGCGGCGATTTGGTCGTGACTGTCGCGAACGCCGGCTTTTACAGCAGCACCGCCATTCACGCCATCGGCGCGACGCCACTGTATGTCGACGTCAACCCTTCATGCATGACCATGTCTGTCGAAGCATTGGCCGAGGCCCTCAAGCAGAACCCCAAGTGCGTGATTGTTACTCACCTCTACGGGCAGATGGCGACCATCAAAGAACTGTTGGCGCTGGCTCATGCCGCTGGGGTGATGCTGATTGAGGACTGCGCGCAGTCTCACGGTGCCAAGCTGGATGGTCGACAAGCCGGTAGCTGGGGCGATGCGGCCTGCTTCAGTTTTTATCCGACCAAAAACCTCGGTGCCATGGGGGATGGTGGCGGTGTAGTAACAAACAATGACGAATTGGCTGCTCGCCTTAAGACCCTGCGCCAGTATGGTTGGTCGTCGAAATATCACGTCGGTCATGCCGGTGGAAAAAACAGCCGTCTGGACGAAATGCAGGCTGCCATCCTACGGGTCAAGCTGCCGTTGCTCGACAGCTGGAACGAACAGCGTCGGGATATAGCCAAGCGCTACAACAGCGCGTTCACCTCTCTGGCCTTCGACGCGCTGCCTTCAGTCGACGACTCCTATGCCGGCCACTTGTACGTAGCGCGCATCCAAAATCGCGAGGCGTTCCGTGACTTTCTCAAGACAATGGGCGTTTCTACCGATGTTCATTACCCCGTGCCTGACTACCAGCAAACGGCTTACCAACAGCCGAAAATCGCCGGTTCCGTTGAAGTGACCGATGCACTGAGCAAAACATTGGTGACGCTCCCTTGCTTCCCCGGAATGACAAACGAAGAAGTAGAATCGGTGATTTCTGCTGTCAAAAAGTTCTTCGCACAATAAGGAGTGCCATCGCTTGCTAACGTTAGTCATTCCTGTTTACAAAAACGAAGGCTCTCTGCCGGACTTGCTGAACGCAATTCAAGGGCTGAACAGCAAGCTGGCAGGCGCTTTTGAGGCTGTATTTGTAATCGATGGAAGCCCGGACCGCTGCTACGAAATATTGAGAGAACAGCTACCGAAGCAAAAGTTCGAGTCACAGCTCGTCCTCCTCTCGCGAAACTTTGGCTCATTTGCAGCTGTTCGTGTGGGCCTGCAAGCGGGCAGAGGCGAACGTTTCGCGGTCATGGCGGCAGATCTGCAAGAGCCTCCTGAGATGGTTCTCGAGATGAACGCAGAGTTGCTCACCGAACAGTACGACGTAGTCCTAGGTGTTCGAGAAGGGCGCGATGACCCATACCTTTCCCGCCTTGCTTCCAAGACGTTCTGGAATCTCTACCGTCGTTATGTCGTGTCGGAAATTCCGGAAGGCGGCGTTGATGTCTTTGCCTGCAACAAAGACTTTCGAAACACCTTGTTGACACTCGACGAAAGACACAGCTCGCTGATCGCGCAGATTTTCTGGCTCGGATATCGCCGCAAGACGATTTCTTACAATCGATTGAAGCGTGAGCACGGTACATCTGCCTGGACCCTGTCCAAGAAGGTGAACTACATGATGGACAGTATCTTTGCTTTTACTGATCTGCCCATCCGACTGCTAACCCGTTTGGGCGGTATAACAACCATTCTAGCTGCCGGCTTTGGCATTACAGTTGCTCTTGCACGTCTCTTGGGACTGATCAACGTCTCCGGTTACGCAATGACCATCAACGTCATCGTTTTTCTGGGAGCAGCAAACTTGTTGGGCCTGGGAATCGTAGGCTCATACGCATGGCGCACTTATGAAAACACGAAGGCTAGACCACTAGCCATCCCGATGAGGACCGAGAGTTTCAATCATGAAAAATGAAAACGCCGAGTACATCGTTCACCCTAACGGGCTTTGCGAGTCTCCCCACATCGGTAAAAACACCCGGATCGGGGCCTTCGCACATGTGTTACCTGAGGCCCACCTCGGCTGCGAATGTGACATTGGCGACAACGTATTCATTGAAAACGAAGTGACAATTGGCAATCGCGTTACAATCAAGTGCGGGGTGCAGGTGTGGGATCGCATCGAGATCATGGATGATGTATTCATTGGCCCCAACGCGACCTTCACCAATGATCGCTTCCCGCGAAGCAAGCAGTTCCCGGACGAACTCCTGCGAACAACCATCAAAGCCAGAGCATCGATCGGCGCCAATGCAACGATCCTTCCTGGATTGACCATCGGTGAAAATGCCATGGTTGGTGCTGGAGCGGTAGTCACCCGCTCCGTTCCGCCTTTTGCGATTGTTGTCGGCAACCCAGCAAAGATTATCGGCTATGCGGACGCCGTCGGTTCAACCAACGAGAGCATGCAGGTTTCTGCTTCGTCGAAACCAGGGATTATCAGCACCAATGTAAAAGGTGTGACGCTGCATACATTCAAGGCGGTACCCGACCTGCGCGGCAGTCTTTCCGTAGGTGAATTCGAGCGGGAAATCCCTTTTAACCCGAAACGTTACTTTCTGGTCTATGACGTGCCGACCGCAGATACCCGGGGTGAGCATGCACACCACCAGTGCCATCAATTTCTGATCGCAGTGAGAGGCAGTATTCGTGTCGTCATCGACGACGGTGAAACACGCGAAGAGATCACACTGGATAGACCTAACAGGGGCTTGTATTTGCCGCCCAAGACCTGGGGCATTCAATACAAGTATTCCGCCGATGCCATGCTGCTGGTATTTGCGTCGGATTACTACGACTCTGATGACTACATCCGGGACTATGGCGAATTTGTGCGCCTGATCAAATCGGAAAAGCAGGGTTAATCAGGTGTCCAAGCGAAAGTCTTTTGCCGATCTGATAAAGTTTGTCGTAGGAGGCGGCATCAACACCGCCTTTACCTACGGACTGTATTTGGGTCTGCAAGTCATCATGCCCTATCAAGTAGCTTACGCGTTGGCATTCGCTACCGGCATCGTTTTTTCTTACTGGTTCAATGCGACGATTGTTTTCAAGACCCCTGTTAGCTGGAAGGGAGCTTTCTCCTTTCCTCTGGTATATCTGGCCCAGTACTTGTTATCGGCAGTTTTGCTAAGCGTGTTCATCGAACGGTTCGGGATTGCTCAAAGCATCGCGCCGCTGATCGTTATCATTGTGACCATTCCCATTACTTTCGTACTGACACGCTGGATCCTACGTCGGACGTAGGCCGTTGTCATTACAGCTAGAATTTACAAAGGAAATACTGAAGATGAAAATCATCTGCACAGTCGGCACACGACCAGAAGCTATCAAGATGGCTCCGGTCATCCTGGCCTTGAAAGAACAACCCTGGGCCGAGGTTCGCGTTCTGGCAACTGCACAGCATCGACACATGCTCGATCAGGTCATGACCTTCTTCGGTATCGTGCCCGATATCGACCTGAATATCATGAAACCCAACCAGACGCTGACCGAGCTGACTGCACGCCTCTTGCTCGAGCTGGACAAGGTGCTGCTGGACGAAAAACCTGATGTAGTTCTGGCTCAAGGTGATACCACGACCGTCTTTGCGATGGCCCTTGCATGCTTTTACCGCCGTATCCCATTTGGCCATGTGGAAGCGGGCTTGCGCACCTGGGATATGCAGAACCCCTTCCCGGAGGAGGCCAATCGAGTGCTGGCTGGTCGCCTGACTCGCTGGCACTTTGCGCCGACTGAAAGCTCGAAAACCAACCTGCTGCGTGAAGGCATCGCCGATAGCAACATCACCGTAACCGGTAACACTGTGATCGATGCATTGCTGATGACCGCCGCTAAAGACCTGACGCTGGGCATCGAACTGGACGACAGCAAACGTCTTATCCTGGTGACCTCGCACCGCAGGGAGAACTTTGGCGCGCCCTTCAAAGACATTTGCCGCGCGCTCAAGACACTGGCAGAGCGCAACAGCGACGTGCAAATTCTCTATCCGGTGCACCCGAACCCGAATGTCAAAGACGTTGCCTACGAAGTGTTGGGAAACGTCCCGAATATCATCCTGTGCGACCCGCTCGACTATGCCCCGTTCATCGCCGCGATGAAAAAGTCTTACCTGATCATCAGTGACTCCGGTGGCGTCCAGGAAGAAGCGCCTGCCTTGGGCATTCCGGTATTGGTTCTGCGCGACGAAACTGAACGACCTGAAGCCGTGGAAATGGGGGTCGTCAAACTTGTCGGCCCCAATTACGACCGAATCCTGGAAGAAGCGCAGATCTTGCTGGACAGCGCTGAAGCCTACAAAGCGATGGCTAGAGGCGTGTCGCCATATGGCGACGGCAAAGGCGCAGAACGTATCGTGGCAGTCTTGAAAGAGTACTGCGCTTAATGCGTCTGGTTTATTTGTCACCGGTGCCCTGGGCAAGCTTTGCCCAGCGTCCGCAGAAATTCGTCCGCTGGTACCATGAGAAAACCGGTGGCGAGGTGATGTGGCTGGATCCTTATCCCAGCCGCTTCCCATGCCTGGAAGACTTCAAGAAAATAGGTGTCAGCGACAAGACCGAAACTGATGGGCCTGAGCACTGGCTGACCGTTCTCAAACCCAGAGCTCTGCCCATCGAGCCCATACCGGGTTCCGGTCTGATTAATAAAAGCCTTTATTGGTTGCGGCTGTTAAATACCGTCGAACAGTTCGCACAGGATCAAAAGGTCTTGCTGGTCATCGGCAAACCGACCACGCTTGCACTGCAAGTGATGAAACGTCTCAGTGGACATCCATCGGTCTACGACGCAATGGATGACTTTCCGACGTTTTACTCGGGACTCTCAAAAGCTGCGATGACACGTCGAGAGCTGCAGATCGGGCGTAATGCCAATACTGTTCTCGCGTCCTCGACCAAACTGCGACAAAAGTGGGACGAACATAACGAAAACGTTCGGTTCGTACCTAACGGACTAGATATCGCGTTGTTGCCACCCGCCAAAAGCAGTTTTGAAAGCGATCAATCGAAGACTTTGGGTTATTTAGGAACGGTGGGAGCCTGGTTCGATTGGCACTGGATGATTCGTCTGGCCGAGTCACGCCCCGAGGATAACGTTCACATCGTCGGCCCGGTGTTCAACCCCTGCGATAAGAAACTACCCCCTAATCTCAAGCTGTTTCCGGCTTGCAGCCATAAGGATGCGCTGCAGACAATGCTGTCGTTCGACGTCGCGGTCATTCCGTTTATAAAGAATGAACTGACCTCATCAGTTGACCCGATTAAGTATTACGAATATAGGGCGCTGGGCTTACCAATCATTTCCACCAGCTTTGGCGAGATGGCATACAGAGGTGGCCAGGAAGGTGTTTATTTGTGCGATAGCGTTACGCAAATAGCATCAGTGGTCACCGAAGCGCTGCGTTACACGACAACAAAAGACTTCACCGACAAATTCAAAGCAGCCAATAGTTGGGAGGCCAGATTTAATAGCTGTGCAGTAATCGACATTTAATCGCAGCATAATAATAGTTCTCCTACAAAGTTATCTGAATAGTAATTCGTCAAGGCCTAGCGAAAGCTGGGCCTCTTCAGCTTCAGCCCCTTTAACTAGAGCAGCTAACTCACATACCTAAACATTACAGTTACAGGTGTAGCATACTACTAAACAACATAAACCTTAGATCTCATTCATAACAAGTGTAGAGACAAACGCCTCAATGGCGCGCAACCGCTAAGTACTTTACCATAAGATTTTTGTTCTCCGAACTCAATATATATCACTATTTACGCATTCGGAATTGAAGGCCGATATCGCTTTCGTTTTTTAAGCAATCCAACGCGTCCTAAGTATTGAAGAGGCAGCCTCAATACAAATGGCTCGACTACCGATTCCAAATTGACTGTTAAAGATCTCATCTCTGCGTTGGCTATACACGTTCTCTATTTCTGGTCGACAGCCTCGACTCCGATGGTATTGGCTGGGGACTCTTAACCCGTTCCAGCCGAAACACAGTCTGCATAACCCACCAGCGACTGCTGGTGCCAGCCAACTCACGTTGAGGTGGCGATCCATCCAACGCGTCAAGTATAATGCACCGAAATTCAATAAACAGGATATTTTTCATGCAGCTCAAATCAAAGACGGTCATGCTTCGATTAGTTGAGGAAAGTGATGCAGAGTTCATCCTGGCCTTACGAACCGACAGTAAATACAATCAACATCTCTCTCAAGTTACAGGTAGTGTCAGCGCACAAGCAGAATGGATTCGAAAATATAAAGACGATGAAAAGAAAAAGAATCAATACTACTTCATTATTGAACGCAATGCTGATGGGGTTAGATGTGGAACTGTGCGTATATATGATATTAGGGAAGATTCATTCAGTTGGGGAAGCTGGATTTTGAATGAGGATAAAACACGCTTTGCAGCACTTGAAAGCGCGTTCCTCGTTTATCAATTTGGGTTTGAAATTTTGAACTTCAAAAAATCCCATTTCGAAGTAAGGAAGGAGAACTCTAAGGTCCTCTCATTTCACGAAAAAATGGGAGCAGTAAAAAAAGATGAAAACGACATTGAAATATTTTATGAAATAACAAAAGATGCAGTTCAAGTGGCAAAAGAGAGGCTCAAAGGAAAGATCGAGTAAGTGCAGTACTTACTACTGATGCTTGCAAGTACGTTATTTAAACGTTGGCCTCGTCACTGAACAAGCATCAAAAAGCGAACGCCGTCGGGCCCCCGTAAAGTTCCTGACGGTTATTACGACCGCAATTTAACGAGAGGAGAATCGTAAGAACGACCCCTCGGACAACCCAAATACTACGATTGATATGCTCGCAAAAGAAGGGACATTATTTTTTGGAGCGAACTCTTAGTACGAGTCTCCATCTCCTGACATCGAAGCCGTTTAATCTTGAAATACAGTTGCAGCGATAGCCGCAACGACAAAAATATTATTAGAGTACAAACGACAATAACCTCCCCCTTTCAGGAGAATAACCGATATTAATATTGGCAGCAGGAGAATTATAAAAAATATTGTCCTCGCATTATATCCCCATACGTTTCAAATATTAATTTCGCTGACAACAATAAGAGTTGTAGAAGTAACCGCACAAGGTATAAAAAACACCCCAAACAAGAGGACTGAAGATCAATAACCCGCTGCATACTCTTCGAACTCTTGAGCAAACACCATAAAAATCATAACAACTACGAAAGCAAATTTATCTCCATAACTTTTAACATGATTGATATAAGTAACAACTCCCAGTATCGTTTAAACGGTAGTCGCATGCTTCCACGTTGAAAATTATCGGCAATCTAGCGTGACAAGCCGCCCGCTATTGTCTTTCTTCGATCGTATTCTATCGAATGTCAGTTTTAACGCATCATATTCTATCTAATTGCACTACCCGCCAAGGGCTCCTACACCTATCTCGCTGCTTCAGTTAGTTGCTAGCTTCTCGAATGAGAGAAATTTCCAAATAATCGGGAAGCTTCACCGCATCACGATTTAGTACCACCACCACTTTATTTGAATTTCTTGGAATGGCCGAATCGATCCATTCGACAGACCTTTGGCCTAGATATCCATCTGTCACTTCTGTTTCGCCAACAAAAACCTTATACGTGACCTTCGAATTAGAACGGCCTTCAAATTTAAACAAAAACTTCGAAGAATTCAAATAAAACCCAACATATACACTATCAGCATTCACAGGAAACGAAATAGAGGCACATGGACTGTCATTTGAGAAATTTATACGGATTTTTTTATAATCAGTGACTATTGAAACCCCCTTATTCTCACAAGAAAGAGCGTCTTTACCACTATTAGATACAAGCATTACGCCTTGCATGTTTTTTTGCGGTGTTGGCAAGAATGTAGAGACCCCCATCACGATTATATATATACCTATTAGACTGACGGCCCCACCTAAGAATTTTTTGGCATGCAACTTTAGCGACTTAGAATTTTCATTAGAAAAAAAAGAAAGCGCTGCCAAAAGCGATAAAGATGGTGCGAGAAGCGCACTGTAACGCGGCTGAACTTCTCCAACTCCGATTACAATAAGGCCAAATGCTCCAATAAAAAGTAGGGAACACAACCCCACGCCAGAAAGATCCGTTCTAAACACACCAATCACAGCAAGAGCTAAAATAAACAGTACAACGACTGCCAACCATGGAAATAACTCTATGGAAAATGGTATGTCGCTTACAACATCGGTTATCAATGAATCAGGGTTGCCTAAAGGATAGGGAAATGAGGATAGTCCATAGTACCCGGACCCCGAAAATATTACAGCTGCTTTTCGAAAAAGATATAGAGGCCACTCACTAAAGCCAGAGGAAAATTCTGCCATAAGCTTGTATACGCCGTTTGAAACTCGCAAGGGCTCTGGCGTTGCAGTCCAAAAGTGTTCAGCCCAGTAATAATTAACACTGAAATCCTGAGTCGTATGAAAATCCACGGCGGAAATAATTTTCATTGGATCGAAAATATCTGGAAGACTTAGTGGATTTATTAATTTAAATGTAGAAGCAACTAAAAAATACGAAAGGAGAGCCATTGCCGACATAAAGACCAGCGACAACTGTTTCTTTTCAATAGCTTTGCATATCACCCAAAACAATAAAGCAAGTATAAATATGGCCCCCGCCGATCTTAATTGATTCCCAAAAAAAACCACCACCCCAATTAAGATAGCATAAAAAACTGCAACAGCTGTACGCTCTTGCAACCTTGGAAGAAACAACAAGAAAAGCGCCACCATTAGAACAGCAAAGTTATCAGTTGTTACCAATGTAGTAGAGAACCAATACTCCGGAAAAACCGCAAGTAGCAATGTCGAAACTATAGAAACACCTGCACCGTAATATCGCTCAACCCCAAAAAACCAAATTATTAGTGTCAGACAATGTAAAAATACATTACTTAGCTTAAAAGCCAAATAGTTATCGCCGAACAAAAGACCAATAAAGGAAGAGTAAAAGTATGACCGAACCCAATAAGTACTATTATCTTCAAGATATGCTGACTGACATTTGGTCAGCCAATCAGCAGTGTTATGACTTACACTAATCCCGCAACGATAATAGACTCCGAAATCACTAACCTGTCCAGAATTGAAAATCAACCCCCACAACAGCACCGAAATACAAGTTAGTAACAATATTGCTATGCCAACCTTTCGGGAAATCACTACAGGTTTAGCTTTAAAGGCTATGAAAACCACTAAAACTATTGCAAAAAGACAAAAACCCACAACAAAAATATTATTACCACTTAATCTGAAGATATTAAAAACACTTGCTAGCATGCCTAAGGCTAAAATGAATAGACCCCAAGTTTTTATAAGCACCGGGAAATATCTTTTAAAACCGATCATTACTTTCCTTGCTATTGAATCGAGCTGATTCTCACATTCCAATTAATATTACAACTTAGGACACCTATCCTCAACTGGAATTTCGGGAGCCTAATGTGTTACGGCGGCTTTTTTGGGGATTATGCAGTCTTGATCAAGCTAGCAGCAGCCGGGTACTTCTTCAGGCTGACTCTCCCACCCCGGCATTAAACTTCACCGCCAGCCAGATCAACGGCGTATAGGTTATGACAAGGCCAGTAAGCCCATCCAAACTACCAATTCCGACCACAAGCGCCATCGGCAATACCCAAAGTAAATTGATACAAAGCATGCCTAATGTCACGGTTTTGTGGCTTGAGTAATGTCGAGAGGCGTACTGATAGGCATGACTGCGATGGGCCTGATAGATTTTTTCTTTACGCGATAGTCGCCTGAACAACGTGACCGTTGCATCTACAATGAAAATGCCCAGTAGTATCAACCAACTCCACATTAACTCAGGTGCTTGTTGGCCAGCATTGAGTGTCAACACGCCAAGAATAAGCCCTAGGAAACCGCTGCCGGCATCACCCATGAATATACGTGCCGGCGGGAAATTCCATACCAAAAAACCAGCCACGGCAGCCGACAGAAACAACGGCCCGCTTATCAGTGAGGCGTGCCCTGTCAACCATGAAATGAGGCCAGCTGCAATGCATACGAAAATCGCCTGCACGCTAGCCAAGCCATCAATACCGTCCATGAAGTTATAAAGATTAAGCATCCAAACAAGATACAAAACCGCCAGGCCGTTACCGAACCAGCCAAGGTCGAACGTAGCGCCAAAAAACTGAATCGACCCCAGGCCATGTAACCAAAATAACGCCCAAGCGGAAGCGATAAAATGGCCGAGCAGTCGCCATCTGGCGGCAATGTGTCCGTGATCGTCGGTAAATCCTATGACTGCGACCAGCAATCCCGCTCCCAGTAACCCATACAACATTTGAACTTCGATCAGGTCAAGACTGGCGAGAATTGGCAAACTCATGGAGAAGGTGATCACAATCGCCACCCCGCCGCCACGCGGTGTAGGGATCGAGTGAGAACTGCGCTCGTTAGGAATATCCATTAAGCTTTTGGCCAAAGCATAACGTCTTAAAATCAATGTCAGCATCCAAGACACCGAAAACACCGCCAATAGCAGCCACCAAAAAATCATTTCGTTTGCTTATCCAAATAATGGCCAGCGGTCTGACGCATGGCTTTGTCCATGTTGATGGGTGGTGTCCACCCTAATAGTTCACGATTTTTGCTGATATCAACCTGCAGCGAGCCACATATGCGCTGAGCAACGGCTTGCTTGCCCAGTGCCGAGGCCACAAGATTCAACAGTACTTCAGGTAGAGGCCAGAGTCGGGCAGGTTTGCCTAGCGCCTTGGATAGACAACGTAGGATTTGAGTTGTGGATAGGTCTTCACCATCGCTGGCCAGAAACGTCTGATTGGCCGCAGAGGGATGATCAATGCAAGTAACTATTAGACTCACTAGGTTTTCGATGGCTACCAGACTACGTTGATTCCGAATCGAGCCAAGCGGCAAAGGAAACCCCTTATTGAGCCAGCTCAGCATGCTTAGAAAATTAGCTTTCACTCCTGGCCCGTAGACCAGTGACGGACGGATGATCACCACTTCCATGCCGGTGTCGTGGCCCAGTCGTTTCAGAGCCTCTTCGGCTTCGTACTTGGACACACCATAAGGGTCTTGCGGATTCGGATGATCATCGGCTTTGAATGGTTGACCCGGAAGAGTGCTTTCGCCGTTGACCTTGATTGAGCTGATAAAGATAAAACGCTTTACCCCCGACTCCGCAGCACACTGAGCCAGTCTGAGCGTTCCTTCCACATTGACCTTGCGAAACTCGGCCAATGCATCCACTGCGTTTTCATTCATGACATGCACTCGAGCAGCGGCATGAACGACTACTTGAACATCATCAAACGCAGGCAAGGCCTTGGCATGTATCAAGTCGAAGGGTTGGACCGGACACAGTCCGTGCAGGCGAGTGGCACCGCGTGCAGCTGCGATCGGGTGGAACTTCTTATCCACCAACAGCTTGAAAACTACTGCTTCTCCAACAAAACCGCTTGCTCCTGTAACTAATACCTTCAGGGCGGTCATCTAGCCTTATTCCCTATCAACGCAGTCACCCAGCAAATACAAAAGAAAAATACTTTATCCCGCACCCGCCGTCGGCAACGCCAGGCACTGAAGGAAAGCGTCATAAGGTGTCTGCGCCGCAATTTCAGCCAAGTTCGCACAAAAGGATCAGTACCCTGCCCGACCAAGTGCGCAATCAACTGCACCTGATTGAACCACCAGCCGTCATGGATGGTTTTGTAACGGGCAATCAGGGGACTCAAACCCTTGTTGGCGCCTACCTGGTTACGCTCGTGTTGGCGATAATTCATGGACGGTTCAGGGTCGATGTACCAACGGTAACTATGACTACGGGCGAAGGCGTAGCAATACCAGTCGTGCAAGGTGACATCTTGTAGTTGCTGCCAGTTGGCGAGCATCGAAACCTTTAGCGAATCCGCGAGGCTTTTGCTCATCACGTAAGTACATCCAGGCCCTGCAGCTTCGAACAAGAAATCCCATTCAACCTGAGGCTGTGCCTTGTCCAGCAAATGGGTTTTACCATCTGGCCAAAAAGCCGTGACGTTACTAGAGTAGGCATCGACCTGATAGATTTGTATAGCATGGACCGCACGCTGAAGCTTGTCCGTATGCCAGACGTCATCCTGATCGGCGAAGGCAACGAAGTCGTAACCTTCGAAGTCAACATCGCGGATGAGTCGGAAGAAGTTGCGAGATGCGCCTCCAAAACTTCCGGCAGCTGGCAAGACCAGAACTTCGGGGTGTTCAGCAGCGTAAGCCTCGCACCAAGCTTCGGTACCGTCAGTGGAGGGGTCGATACTGATATGCACGGTTACGTCGACAGCTGACTGGCCGAGGATCGAGGTCAACTGCTTCTCGATCCACTGCATGCCATTGTAGGCGGCCAGCAAAACCGCAACCTGGGGATGTTTTACTGGCATGCCATTCCTGCTTACATCGGTTAAACGCTAATGCTTGAAAGGATTTAGCATTCAAATCAATGAAGGCGAGTCCAGCAGCTTCTGAAGGTACTGACCGTAGCCAGTCTTCTTTAGGGCATCGGCTTGAGCGCCTAGCTTTTCTGCAGTGATCCAACCATTGTTGTAAGCAATCTCTTCCAGGCAAGCCACTTTCAAGCCTTGGCGCTGTTCGATGGTGTGCACGAAATGACTTGCTTCCAGTAGTGAATCATGGGTACCGGTATCGAGCCAGGCAAATCCGCGACCCAGCATTTCGACATTGAGCGTCTTCCGCTCCAGGTACGCACGGTTAACGTCGGTGATTTCCAGCTCGCCACGCTCGGACGGCTTAATGCTCTTGGCGATCTCGACAACATCGTTGTCGTAGAAGTACAGGCCGGTCACTGCATAGTTGGATTTTGGCTTCAGCGGTTTCTCTTCAATGCTAAGAGCGCGACCGGTTTTGTCGAACTCGACAACACCGAAGCGTTCCGGATCGGAGACGTGGTAGCCGAATACGGTAGCG
>Ga0065714_10000080_pt1 | contig 15007 bp, 19 predicted proteins | sample MisRhiReplicate2_FD_59101 | JGI IMG/M metagenome (GOLD analysis project Ga0065714, IMG submission 59101) | Miscanthus rhizosphere microbial communities from Kellogg Biological Station, MSU, sample Rhizosphere Soil Replicate 2: eDNA_1 v2... | ecosystem: Host-associated > Plants > Roots >...
CAGTTCTATTTCATCTGGCACAAACAGAAATATCAGACGTCGGCGATGCGTGAATTCCTCGACCTGTGCCGCGCTTTCACCGCTGGGGTTCAGCGCAGCGACGAGATCGTTCTGCCCACCATCGCTTAGAGCAGGATGACCGCCCAGACCAGCGCGATCATGCTCAAGGCTACGAGCTGAGCGGCGCTGCCCATGTCCTTGGCGTTCTTGGACAATGGGTGCAACTCAAGGGAAATACGGTCGATGGCCGCTTCCACTGCCGAATTGAGCAATTCGACAATCAACGCCAACAGGCAGACTGCAATCAGCAACGCCTGCTCGACGCGACTGACGTTCAGGAAGAACGACAGCGGGATCAATATGACGTTGAGCAGCACCAGTTGCCGAAAGGCCGCTTCGCCGGTGAAGGCTGCGCGCAGACCGTCCAGCGAATAACCGGAAGCGTTGAGGATGCGTTTGAGGCCGGTTTGGCCTTTGAAAGGTGACATAAAGTAGGCAACTGACCAAAAAGGAAGTGGGAAAGCTAGATTAAGCACAGTCAAAAAAGCGTGAACGCGTCGCGCCTGGTTAGTTCGAAATTGACTCAAGTTGTTGCAGAAGCAACGCCGCCTGGGTCCGGGTCCGCACATTCAGCTTGCGAAAAATCGCCGTCACGTGGGCCTTGATCGTCGCTTCGGAAACGCTCAGCTCGTAGGCAATCTGCTTGTTCAACAAGCCTTCACAGACCATGGTCAGAACACGAAATTGCTGCGGCGTCAGGCTCGCAAGGCCTTCGCTGGCGGCCTTGGCTTCGGCGGAAACGCTGACCGCTTCGAACGCCTGGGGCGGCCAGAACACATCACCATCGAGCACCGCGCGTACGGCTTTCTGGATGACGCTCAGATCACTGGATTTTGGGATNAAGCCGCTGGCGCCGAATTCACGGGACTTCACCATGATCGAGGCTTCTTCCTGGGCCGACACCATGACCACCGGAATCTGCGGATACTGACCGCGCAACAGCACTAGCCCTGAAAAACCGTAGGCCCCCGGCATGTTCAGGTCCAGCAGCACCAGATCCCAGTCGGACTTCTCGTCCAGACGGGTTTCCAGCTCGGCAATGCTTGCCACTTCCACCAGACGGACTTCCGGGCCCAGGCCCAGGGTCAACGCTTGATGCAGGGCGCTACGAAAAAGAGGGTGGTCATCGGCAATCAGGATTTCGTATGTGGCCATTTTTCAAATGATCCTGTTTTTCAAACAACTCGAGGTACAGCCACGGAGCTGTACCAACAGGGCACGTTCAACGCCAATCACGTGGCTATCCACGTAAAGAATACGGCGTATCAAACTTTGGCCGCGCCCTAATCGGCGCCAAGCATGCCCAGCGAAGCCGGGGTGGTCAAGGTGCATGGCCAGTACAGTTCTTTGCAGTATGGGCGACAATCAGCGCGTGACAGGTGCGCCGTTTTACACAAAAGGCATCAGTTCGGCGTGTGCCGGTGTTGAAACATCCATTTCAAGCTGATGTTTGGCATCAAGGTAATGTTGGCTGAACACGTCAAAATAAGCGTCCAGTGCCGACGCNGCCTCGGTATCACCCGCCAGATCGAGACACAGNGCCGCCACTTCGGCTGTGCATAAATGCTCGCTNCGGGTCGATCGACGCAACCTGTACCGCGACAACTTCTCGGGCAACAGGCTCAGGATCGGCAGCCGATCAAAGTAGGGGCTTTTGCGGAAAATCTTCCGGGCTTCTGTCCAGGTGGCATCCAGCAGAATGAACAGCGGACGCTTCGAACTATCGGCATCAACGCTGTTTGTGACACGCTCGGGTTCGACGTACTCACCCGGAAACACCAGGTACGGCTGCCATTGCGGATCGGCCAGCAGCGCCAGCAGTTGCTCATCAACTTCCGTACGCGACCAGATGAACGCATGGTTGTCGCGCACCACATCGGCGATCAGCCAACCGGTGTTGCTCGGTTTGAACACTTCCTTGTTGGTCATGATCAGGCACACGCCAGAGCGGGCCTCCACCTGCGGGCGCCAGGCGCACAGGCAGTGGCTCTCGATCACACGGCAGGCTCGGCAACGCGGCGCCCTCCAGCCTCGGGCCTGAATCGGCTTGATGCCCTCTTCCTCTCGCTCATCGCGCAAGCGGGCNACTGCGTTTGCAGCAAAGCGTGGGNTTGCAGGGNTCATCGCAGGNAACGCCGGCAGGGGAAGAAAATCGACACGAAAAACACTCGGCAGGGCAGAAAGTGNCGGCAGTTTATCAGAGCAGCCGGCGCAAGCCTGTACCGTCCAGGCCTCGTCCCCTATAATTCGCCGCCACTGAACGCACAGTCATGTGACGGGTCGAACCACCAGTCACTGAACCAGGAGAGTTTCATGCTGCGCCTTATCGTTCCCACCGCTGCCATTTTGCTGGCGTCGTCCTTCAGCGCTCAGGCTGCTTCCTTGAGTGAGCAGAATCTCAACAGAGAGCTGCGAAACGTCGCCACACAAAGCAGTGTTGGTACTCCACGGGCGATCAACGAAGACATTCTTGATCAGGGCTACACCGTCGAAGGCAACACGCTGATCAACCATNTGAGCGTNCAAAGCAGCCACGCCAACAAGATGCGTGCCGACCCGAAAGCCGTGTATTTCCAGCTTGGCGCCTCTGTATGCAACAACCCATCGTTCCGCAAACTGATGGCCAAGGGCGCGGTCATGCGTTACGACTTCACTGAGGTGAAGACCAACCGCTCAGTCGGCTCCGCCAGTTATCAGGAATCGGACTGCCCGAAAGCGGCTCCGACCAAGAAGAAGTAATCAACGGGAATTGGCGCGCCGCTGTTCATCCTCGGCGCGCAGTTCTGCCAACAGCGCTTGCAAATAACGCGAGCGTCGGTCGGCACCCTCCAAACGCCGGCAGCACTCTTCTTCGAGACTCAAATGATTAGCCTCGGCGGATGATTTCAGTAATCGATACAGTTGCGTATCGATCTCCAGAATAACTCTGGCCATACCTTCCCGCCTCCCTGCACCTCGCCCTTGCTTGAGCGATAAATTCCTTGAACCGCTTGTAACGTGCGTCCTGCCTTTGACGCAAAGTTGTCGTGTCGTGCCTGTAATTTAGTAAATCAGACTGTCGGACTCTCGCCTTGCGTTCAGACGAGCGGTGAAAGCACCTTGCAAATCGACAATAAGCGGTTGCCAGGAAAGACTTTGCAGCGCAATGATCAAGTCAGCGAAAAACGCTATGACGGTCTAGATTCATAGTGTTCACGTTTACATTTCCGGGCAGGAAAGGGGCTGCCCATTGCGCGTCTTGTTGTGCGAATGTTTCCTTCATCCAAGGGAAAAACAGAGCCTGTATGGAAGGAGAAGTTGATGCCTTACCAACCGAATGACCTCCTGAGCCGTCATTTTGAAGAAAGCGGCCACGACCTCATCAGCAAGGTCGAAGAGCAACTCAACCTGGTTTCACCCAACAGTCCGAACATCCCGATCTACCGCGACATGATCCTGACCGTGCTACGCATGGCCCAGGAAGATCACAACCGCTGGAATGCCAAGATCACCCTGCAAACCCTACGCGAACTGGAACATGCTTTCCGTGTGCTGGAACAGTTCAAGGGGCGGCGCAAAGTCACCGTTTTCGGCTCTGCCCGAACGCCGATAGAACATCCGCTGTACGGTCTGGCCCGAGAGCTAGGCGCGGCGCTGGCGCGCTCAGACCTGATGGTCATCACCGGTGCCGGTGGTGGCATCATGGCGGCTGCTCACGAAGGTGCTGGCCTGGCACACAGCTTGGGATTCAATATCACCCTGCCCTTCGAGCAGCATGCCAATCCCACCGTGAATGGCACCACCAACCTGCTGCCTTTCCACTTCTTCTTCACCCGCAAGCTGTTCTTCGTCAAGGAAGCCGATGCGCTGGTCCTGTGCCCTGGCGGTTTCGGTACCCTGGATGAAGCGCTGGAAGTATTGACATTGATCCAGACTGGCAAAAGCCCGCTGGTGCCCGTGATATTGCTGGACGCTCCCGGCGGCAAGTTCTGGCAAGGCGCATTGGACTTCATTCACCATCAACTGGAGGAAAATCGCTACATCCTGCCGACCGATATGAAACTCGTCAGTCTGGTCTACAGCGTGGAAGAAGCTGTGGAGCAGATCAACCAGTTCTACAGCAACTTCCACTCCAGCCGCTGGCTCAAGCATCAATTCGTGATCCGTATGAATCACAAGCTCAGCGACCAGGCGCTCGAACACATGCAGGAGGCATTTGCCGACCTGTGTCTGAGCGATCATTTCCATCAACATGCTTACAGCGGAGAGGAACACGACGAACCGCAGTTCAGCCACCTGGCGCGACTCGCTTTCACCTTCAACGCCCGTGATCATGGACGCCTGCGGGAACTGGTGGACTACATCAACCTGCCAGAAAACCTGGCGCAATCCCAACCCCAGGCGCAACAGCGCTCGCGGGAACCATCCAAGGTTACGTAAGCAAAAAAAAACGGCCCGCTATCGAAATAGCGAGCCGTTTCAGTCAATCGTCCATCCCTCGACCGCTGAACAAGCGGCTGATCATTTCCATGGAATATCCCCGATAACTCAGGAACCTGCCTTGTTTGGCACGTTCCCGGGCGTCTATCGGTAAATGCCCGGAAAACTTTCGCCGCCAGGTGTCTTCCAGTTGCTCCTGCCAGTTGATACCGCTCTCGCGTAAAGCAAGTTCGATGTCGGTACGTTGCAGGCCGCGCTGGCTCAACTCTTCGCGAATACGCAAAGGGCCATAACCGGAACGGGNACGGTAGGAAACAAAGCTNTCGAGNTANCGGGATTCGGACAGCAGGCCTTCTTCCGTCAAGCGGTCGAGTGCCGTGTCGATCATTTCAGGGAGGGCGCCGCGTTGACGCAGTTTACGCGTCAACTCGACTCGACCGTGCTCGCGTCGCGCGAGCAGGTCCATTGCGGTTCGCCGCACCGCGACGAGTGTATCGAGTACGGCGGTCATCGGATCAATCAGATATCAGCGTCAGCCAGGTCATCAGCAGTCTCTTTGACTGGCGATGCTTTAACGTCCGGCGCTGGAGTCAGCAACTTGTCGCGCAGTTGCTTCTCGAGCTTGGCGGCGATTTCCGGATTGTCTGCCAGGAACTTGGCCGAGTTAGCCTTGCCCTGACCGATCTTGGTGCCTTCATAGGCATACCAGGCGCCGGACTTCTCAACGAAACCGTGCAGCACGCCCAGGTCGATCATCTCACCGTTGAGGTAGATGCCCTTGCCGTAAAGAATCTGGAACTCAGCCTGACGGAACGGCGAAGCCACTTTGTTCTTCACAACCTTGACGCGGGTTTCGCTACCGACGACTTCATCACCTTCTTTCACCGCGCCAGTACGGCGGATGTCCAGACGAACCGAAGCGTAGAACTTCAGCGCGTTACCACCGGTGGTGGTTTCCGGGCTGCCGAACATCACACCGATTTTCATACGGATCTGGTTGATGAAGATAACCAGGCAGTTGGCGTTCTTGATGTTACCGGTGATTTTACGCAGCGCCTGGGACATCAGACGGGCTTGCAGGCCCACGTGCATGTCACCCATTTCGCCTTCGATTTCAGCCTTTGGAACCAGAGCCGCCACGGAGTCGACGATGATCACGTCAACCGCGTTGGAACGCACCAGCATGTCGGTGATTTCCAGGGCTTGCTCGCCGGTGTCCGGCTGCGAAACCAGCAGGTCGTCGACGTTGACGCCCAGTTTGCCGGCGTATTCAGGATCAAGGGCGTGTTCAGCATCGACGAAGGCACAGGTCGCGCCGGCTTTTTGAGCCTGGGCGATCACCGACAGTGTCAGCGTGGTTTTACCGGAGGATTCAGGACCGTAGATTTCAACGATACGACCTTTTGGCAGACCGCCAATGCCGAGCGCGATGTCCAGACCCAGAGAGCCAGTGGANATAGCCGGGATCGCCTGACGGTCCTGATCGCCCATACGCATTACGGCACCCTTGCCGAATTGACGTTCGATCTGACCCAGGGCCGCAGCCAAGGCTTTCTTCTTGTTGTCGTCCATTAAAGTCCTCACGTAATCAATAAGGCCTGACGGCCAACACCTGTATAAGTAGCCAGTATTATTCCACAGCGTTTCAGGATCGCCTACCCCTGATTTGAGATTTCTCCAGTGGTATGGCGCAGCAGCCCCTCTAGCGCGGCCTTGACCGTTTGTCGGCGGACCTCGTCGCGGTTTCCGGGGAAGTGCCGGACCTCACTGAACACCGCCTCCCCGACGCCCCAGGCTAGCCAGACGGTGCCCACCGGTTTGCTCGCGGTACCGCCGTCCGGCCCTGCAACACCGCTGACCGCGACGGCAAAATGTGCATGACTTTTCTCCTGCGCGCCTCGGACCATGGCCTCGACGACCTCGCGACTGACCGCTCCCACCGTCTTGAACAACGCCTCGGGCACATTCAGTTGCAAGATTTTTTGACGGTTGGAGTACGTCACGTAACCAGCCTCAAACCACGCCGAACTCCCCGGAACCCGGGTGATCGCCTCGCTGATCCCGCCGCCGGTGCAGGACTCTGCGGCGGTGACGTGGGCATTGAGAGCCTGCAAACGCCTGCCAAGTTCAGCGGCCAGTTGGGTGATTTCTTTCACGGTCATCTCCTGAGCAAGCGGAATGAGAACTACCGTACACGAGCGTAACGCGCTTGCAAGGCGCAGGATCGATCAAAATGTTAACGAGCGAGGGCTCTGATATAAGCCTGACAGGCCTGCAAGGCGATCAATCCGCGATCCCCGGCGTCGGTGATGGCGATAATTCGCTGAGCATGCGCAGGGTCAAGTCGGGCGCGCGCGATTCCATGATCCACGCGGCTGGCTCCGGAGGCGGTTGGCACTGCACAGACAGAGGCCGCGTCACGGGCATCGAGGAGGACTGACAGGCGCACATCAGCAGTGGCAAGACGATCGCGCAGGCGACCTTGATCACGTTGGGCATCGCTAAGCGCTCGGTAATGGGTTTGTTCGCTGGTCGAAAGACGCTGCTCCAGGGCCAGACGCTTGTCCTGCTCGGTCTGTTGCCGGGTTGCGGCGGCCAGCGTCAGTTGATTCAGTGCCTCGGCGTGCANNNTGGNCTGTTCCGCCAGTTGCCGGCCATAACGCCAATCCTGAAAGCGCCAGGCCAGCGCCGCCGAGCCGCCGGCCAACACAGCCAGAAACACAACAACGCCAATGATGCGGTAAGGCACCGGGATCAAACCGAAGGCTGGCATAACACCGCCCTCGCCCGTGCCCAGAGTTGCAAGCGATCCTGCAAACCGTTCAGGCCGCCGTTGATGCGACGGGTGATGCTGTTGAACTGGTCGCGGTCGGCCAGTTCATTGAAGCCATTTTGCTCCCAGAACCACGCGGCTGACTCGGCGGCCCATTGCGGTTGCTCCAGCAACTCAGGCAGAGACAGCAAGCGCTCGTCGCCGAATAGCCCGAGGCTGCATTGACGGTAGTTGTTGCGCCCGGTGATCTGGATCAGTCCACGGCCTCGGTACTTCTGGCCGTCACCGTCCGCCTTTGGAGTGTTGCCCAAACGAGCCGCAAGGGTGCCAGTGTCATATTTGCTCAGGTATTGGTCATTGCCCACTTCACGCACGTACTGCAATTGTCCAGATTCATGGCCGACTTGGGCGAGGAAAGCGGCGATGCGTTTGAGGGNATTGATATTGCGGTGGGCCATGGCGCTGTTGAGGGCGGAAATGAAAACGCCCGCTTGAGAGCGGGCGTTGGGGAAAATTTGTTGCAACTGCGTTGAAGTAAGAGACATGGTTCATGTTCCATTTGCCGTTTTTTAAACCAGACCGGCGCCAGGGGTTTGCTGAAGTCTTTTGGAAAGTTGGCTAGCGAGGGCCAGTCGCGCAGATCCTGCCGGTAATCCAACAGCTCATCATATTGATCGCTGCTCAAAGTCAACGGAGTGCCGGCAGCTTGCTCATCGCGATCACGGTCGACCAGCCATTGGCTGGCGGCCAGTTCCTGGTTCCGCCAGGCTCGGGCAACTGTGGCTGGTTCAGGTTCTGCCTCCGGATCGTCTTCCAGCATGGCGAGCAATGGCACACCACCACTCGCCAGCCATTGCTGGTATTCATCCCAGAAACGGTGATGCCGAGGCACGGTTGCTCCGTCAGGCAGACGAATGACAGTGGCCGGGTCTTTAGTGAGTTGATAGTGCATAGGGAAAACCTCCTTAAAGTTCGGCATCGGCAGTGGCGTGAATGTAATAAGTCTGAGTAACCAGCCCNATATCGGAGTTATCTACCCAGATGCCGCGAGTCGACACCCCAANAGGTCGAGCATTAGCCGATGAAACTTCATCGCTCCCCGAACGCCATTGCCCAGCGACNCCCTTCGAAGTAGTGGCAAACAAACTGAGACTTGGAATAGTTCTCTTCTCAACCTTGAAGGTCCACTGAGCCATGGGCTGTGAAGCAAACCCCGTCTGGCCCTGTCTCACGGTGGACAACAGTGCACCGTAGGGACCTGTCATGCTTCCAGGCGGCAGATCCTGGCTATAGGTTTTTTCGTAATAACGCTGGCACAACATCAACTCATCGCCAGGACTACGGAGTTCGAACGGCGTCGACACCCGCCCCTCTTCCAACTGGATCTGTGCCAGGTCTATCACCTGCAAAACATTCAAAGGCAGGTCGAAGGAGAGCCGCAGAAAGTCATTGCCGCTACTTCCCAACGTTTTGCCTGCCAGGGACGGCACTTGAATCGTCGCGCTGTATCGGGTCCAGGAAGTTTTGAGTTGAAAGCTGCCAACCGGCGTCACTGTATCCACACTACCGCCCGCTCCGAAATACTGCGCGACAGTCACATTGATCTGACGCGCCGTGTCGGCTTTGGCCCAGAACGTCAGCGTCGCGGTTTTCCCCGCCAAGGTCCTGACCGACTCGATAGCCTGGGAAATTTTATGCACGCTGGCGCCAACGCCCGCGGTGATTTGCTGCCAACGCATAAAGTAACGGGGTTCATTGGGCACCTCGCCCTGNCCCAGCGCAAAGCTCTGCCGGGAAATATTCACCCCGGCGTTTCCGTTCCAGTCGCAACGAAAACGGTCAGCGATATAGGCACCGGTGTAAGGTCCCCAAGTTGACCGTGCCGCGCTGCCAGATATCGAAATTGCCGTTAATCATCAGATTCTTGCGATAAACCTGCACCGGAAAATTCTGTTGCGGGTCGAGTTTGGCCAACTCTTTAATGGCCAGGCTCAGTTGATCCGTTTGATTCTCGGAAGGCATCAGCCCCGCGGCGGTGATGGCGTTGAGAATTTCCTGGGTGACGCTATTACCCCAGCTGGCTGGAATCAGGGAGCCGGGAGTTCCTGCTATCGGATTTTCATCGGCAAATCTACCGTTGACCAGTCCTGCACTGGGGACGCTTTTTGGATAGTCCATTTGACCTACTCAAGTTGAAGGGCATAAACACAGGCAATGCAGTTACTCGGTCGAGCCTGGAACCTGAGGCCAGTGGATCTCTGCAGGAAAGGTTACTTGCCGTTCAAGGCGATTCAACTCAACGCTGTAGAGCTTCCACTCCATCAATGCCAATTGCTCATCGTGAGTGGCGTCGCCGATATCTTCGGCGTATTGAAGCGGGGCTATACGCAGGACGGCGTCACGAAGTAGCGCGTCTCGTTTGGTCAGCACCTGATTCCTGGTATCCGCTAACCGCGCTTGGTCGTCGAACTCCCAGGCATTATCACGCCAGACATAAAACTCCCCCGGCCATGGAGCAGTAGTAAAGGTCTCGGGCAATTCCCCAAGTTCACCCCACATCTGCTGCGCCCCACCCTCTTTGCGATACACCAGACCGCGTCGGTCGATCACTTCGCGCGGAACGTTGTTGACCAGCGCCCATGTACGGCCGCTTTCTGGTGGAGGTAATTCAAATGAGAGTTCAACAGCATTACTGGGCAGTTGAATGCCGATCCCCGGCGTCACGAAGAACTCCACCGGCCCCGACAAGGCGCCCGAGTTATCAATCAGATAATTAAACATGGACACCTCAGATAAGTTTGATACGGCCGGGAAAGGCGATGTTGCGTGGGCGAGTCTCTGATCCGCCGGAAAATCCGGTAGCACCGGCTTGCCAAAGTGAGTAGTTGTTGGAGCCGCCGCCCATCATCTGTGTGCCGAAGGAACCGGCACCCGGCGTTGAGTGGTTGTGAGACTCGATTTGGCCGGCCTGCCAGCTACCCGCCGCACGGCTTGCATCTACCGCACGCAACTCATCAAGAACTCGCACAAACTCACCACGGGCCTCTGGGCTACGGAAGGTCGTGGCGCCGTCGCCCGAGGTCCACATACCCTCTTTACCCGCGCGCAACGCTTCGGTGGTGAGCATCCCCGACGCCTGCGCGTGATCCCAAACCCACGGCCACTCGGTACGATTGAACAGATATCCATTGAGCACACCATATCCACCCGGCATCACCGTCGAAGAGGTCTCAAAAACTACCCGTCCCAGCGTCGTACCGTCATACCGCCCAACAGGCCACCAATTACCCGAGGCATCACTGCGCAGATGCCACCAATCGCCCGCCCCCATCAACACCAAAAACGGATAGCCACCCGCTCTCAGATGGGTGTGAAACTTGATGGAATCTGTGTCCGAACAGCGAACGACCAACCGATTAGCAGTGTTATCCACCCGTCGCACGATCACATCACGAATCCCCAAACCGGTGTTGGCCACTGGCAGGGTAACGGTGGTGGCCCCAGGGTTTGCATCAATCAGCACCAGACCGAGCTCTTCCGGCGCCAGCAGCTTCGATGCCGCTAGCCGGGTCACCACCGGACGCATCGGACTGCTCACACCGATAATCGCCTGAATCGCCTTCAACAACTGCCCCGTGTCCGCCTCCAACGGCGCCATCCCGGCGCCAGCCACCACACTCAAAATCTCCTGCGTAACGGCATTGCCCCACACCGCCGGAATCAACGATCCAGGCGTACCAGCCACGGGGTTTTCATCGACAAACCGTCCGTTGACCAGTCCGACACTGGGGACGCTTTTTGGATAATCCATTGTTTGTGCTCCCTGTAATAAAGCCCTGCATGGCTATTGGCACAACAGCGCAGCAGGCTGTGTTTGAATAAAAACAAAAACGCCCACGGATAAGTGGGCGTTGGGTACAGCGGATATTTCGAATGAACTAGCCAGCCAGGTCGCTCACCACATTACGGATAGCGGCAATCGCCTCATCACTGACTTGATTGGCGAGATCGGTTTTGCCTTTGGCGATATGAACTTTGATTTGTTCTTTAGCTTTCAACCGAAGGGTTCGAAGTGTCAGCAGGCTTTCATTGAATTGAGCGGCTTTAGCGAGAATCTGGTCCGCAGCCTGCCGGGCAGTCCGACCTTTAACAACCCAGGCGGACACGGCCAGTGGTACAGACTTTTTGGGGTAGCCCTCCTCCTTGAAAACCTGTGCCTGAGCAGCAGCATTTGCATACTCCATCAAGCGAAGCGGATCGCCGACAATGACCTGGCGAGCATTGTCAGCCGCCTCGTCCACCCGTGCACAAAGCTGATCAATCTCCATATATTCCAGCCTCAACGCATCGGCGGGATCCGGTACCCACTGACTTCCATCCCAGCAATGCCCTGGAGAGGGTTGAGGTACTACTACGTTCGTCAGCTCGCCCTTATAAACCAGATGCGGCAACTCTTTCCTGACCCATTGCTCAGCGGTAATTTTCAACACGCCCGCATCCGTCGCGGGCGCAGCAAAGGCGAACAATTCGGTGTCTTGCCATTCAATTACCACGCCTGAGCGACGGCAATAAAGAACTTGTTTTGTCATGTTTTCACCATTCAACAATCATGAGGCCGGGCGCTCCCTGAGCACCGGACTGGGCGCTGCCTAATCCCGGAATGTAGTAACCACCCGCACCACCGCCACCGGCGCCAAAGCCATAGGCCGGTTTGCCGGGATACCCTGAAGTCGTGCCGGAACGAGCGGAGCTTCCGCCGGTGCCGAAAGGCCCGCTTGCCCCAAATCCCCCATAACCAGCTGCTACGCTGGATACGCTATCTGTCGCGTCCGCTCCAGCAGGAAAGCCTTGCCCCCCAGCGGGGCCTGGAACAAACCCGGCGGCGTTGACACCTGGAAGGCCTGGACTACCGCCGGATAACACAAGCAGAGCACCTGATGCTCCCACGAGCGTATTGCCACCAGCCGTTGCAGCCACACCAGCGCTTCCTCCAGCTCCCGCAGCGCCGATAACAATCGGAATCACCTGTCCAGGTGTCACCGCTACCAATAGTTTGATGACCGGTTGACCGGCACCGCCGCCACCTCCTCCTGAAGCAATTGCGCTGGTGCCACCAGGACAAGCACCTCCACCGGCACCGCCGGCACAACCGCTGAGCCAAATCTTCGTCACGCCCGCCGGGACAGTGAAACTGCCATTTGCAGTGAATCGCTGGATGCCGAGACCCGCAGACGAACGACTGATACTACGAATCGCCCCCAAAAGCTGGGTCAGATTGAACTCACTGGGTGTCAGGCCGGCAGCGGTGATTACCTCAAGGACTTCACTCGTGACACCATTACCCCAGCTCGCCGGAATCAACGACCCCGGCGTCCCAGTCAACGGATTTTCATCGACAAACTTCCCATTNACCAACCCGGCGCTGGGCACACTGTTCGGATAATCCATTCCTCTACCCCCTAGTCATAATTGATGTGCACCTTGGTATGCGCCGGTGCGCTGCGATGGATCAGGCATTCCAGGGCCGAGCCCGGGTTCGTGCCAAACCGCTCACCCCAGTAACTCGCGCCGAAACGTCGGCCCAGCAGCAGGCGGCCACCGGTGTTGAGCGTCCACATGAAATGCGCCTGCCATGTTCCGAAGTGCGCCTGGCCAAACCGGGCCCGTCCCATTCGCGGGACTTCAAGCTCGGTGATGGTGGCGTTCGGATAACCTTGGCTCTTGGCGATCTCGACGTAGTAGCTGATGGCCTGGCTGCCAACAGCGAGCAGTCGCCGGCGTACGGCGAGTCGGCGGTCGTCGAACAGTGGCGTCGCGCCCAGGCACGGGTCGGGCAGGTTCATCACCCGCTCCCAGTCCGGCACCAGTTCACTGACGCCAGCCGGGTCCATTTCGTTGAGCAAGTCAGCGGCGCGAGCGTCGAGTCGGGCCAGTTCCTGGGCGACGCCTTCAAGGACTTTTTCGAGTTCCGGGACCTGCTCCGGGTCCCACGCCGGACCGCTGGGTAGCAGGCTGCGCAGTTGGGCCTGGTATTGCGCGGCGGTTCTGATCACTGCCATACGCAACCTCCGAAGGTCAGCAACTGGTTGCTCTGGGCTTCGACGTCTGCGACAGGTGACTTGAGATCGTGATCACTTTCGCCGGTCGCGCTGCTGATGGCTTCACGGATGTGACTCACCAGCAGAGTGTCGCCCAGGCCGCCTTCGCGGTTATGCAGATCGCGCAGTTGCGCCTCAACGGCGGCGCGTACGGCCGTGGTGTCNGGCTTCAGGCTNAGTCGGTAGGTCACCGGCACTTGTACCGGCGGCAGCACACGCAACTCAGCGGTGACTGGCCGCAGAGGTTCGATGTAGGCCTGGACTTCAGCCAGTTGCTCGGGATTGGGGACGGGTTGTGCATCGTCGTCACGCATGATGTACAGACTGACAATGCCGGGGCCAGGATAGCTGCCGCGACACCAGGCACGGGTCACCCCCGGACATTCGAGCGCCCAGGTTTCGTAGTCTTGTGCCGAACCGCCGTGAGGAATGATCCGGTAAGAACGAATCACCCGNGACCGCAGGGACTCCAGACTTTCCCGAGCGATTCCGCCGGTCAACCCCGGCGCCAGCACCGTGAAGCTGTTGCCGATAATGCCCAGAATCGGCTGCACCGGAATCAGCGTCATGCCGGCGTCGGCATTCCCGAGGCTGCCGGCNTCGAGGGCGGCGATGGNGGTGCTGTTGAGGCCGTTGCTGGTGGTGCGCGAAGCGGTCACTTTGTAGGTGCGACCGTCGTTCGATTGCAGCAGCGTATCGACATCCAGCACAGCGCCAGCGCTGGCGGTAAAGCTGACGCTGCCACTGGCCGATTGTGCGGCTTTGCGCGGCTGGTTCAGACGCAGTGCGGCGATCCTTTCCAGGGTCGACTCATCGGCCTTGTCCGGGAGGATCTGCTCGGCGATCCAGTTCAGATAGCCATACAGGCCATAGGCGGCGCCACCGAGGGTACGGGCCAGCACTTGCGCATCGGACTGGCGCAGCGAATCGCTGGCCAGGTCGCTTTGGGTGCGTTTGATCAGCACCGGCAGCGAAGGGGTTTCAAACGGCATAGATCACCTGCCAACTGTTATCAGGATTGATGTCCAGACGCTCGCCGTCGGCCAGGGTCAGGACCGTGCGCAGGTTCAGGCGCTGGGCGTCGAGGCGTTCGCTGATGATGTCGATGGCGCTGCAATGGCCGTCGTCGATCAGCCATTGCAAGGCTTCGCGGGCATAGAACTCGGCGTCCATCTGGGTCTGTCGGGTCAGCTTGACCCGGCGCAGCAGCCACAGGCGTGAGCCGATACGGTCGTCCGCGACCGTAGGAAAGGTGTCGCCCCACCAGCCGAAACGTTCTTCGTCATCGAGGGCATCGTCATCGGCGGCGCGGCGCCAGGTGAACAGGCTGATCAGCACTGAACGGGTCAGTGCGGCGTGGAGGTTCTGGCTGATAAACATCACTGGCCTCCCGCCGGCACGCCGGTCTGGCCGTTGCCCNCCTGCACGCCGACGTGCACGTGCTTGATCTGGCTGATGCCAGCNGCAATCTGATCGCCCTGAGAGACGATCTTGCCGGTCTGGGTCAGGGCCGGGGTGTCGATGTTCACGGCGGTGCTGGCGCGGATGTTCAGGGTGGCGGTTTCGATGTCGATGATCCGTCCACGCTTGAAGTGGATCTTGTCGCCTTCGTCGGTGTAGATCGCGACTTCGCCCTGGGCCAGTGCCTTGAGGCGAT
>Ga0065714_10002660_pt1 | contig 15005 bp, 13 predicted proteins | sample MisRhiReplicate2_FD_59101 | JGI IMG/M metagenome (GOLD analysis project Ga0065714, IMG submission 59101) | Miscanthus rhizosphere microbial communities from Kellogg Biological Station, MSU, sample Rhizosphere Soil Replicate 2: eDNA_1 v2... | ecosystem: Host-associated > Plants > Roots >...
CAGTAGAGCCAATGTTGCTCTATGTAGAGATGAATATATTTGAGCCCGCTCATTTTTGTCGGCAAAGAGCCAATGGCCAAATCAAGCTTGCTCTCGATCACCTCGCGCTGTAATTCAAAAGGACTGAGTATTTTCAAGTTGATATGCACAAGCGGATTTTGCTGGGTGAACTCGCCAATTATTGCCACGATGTTGATTTTTGGATCGCTTAGCATCGAGTCGAGAATACCGACCGACAGTATGCCGCGTAGGTCGCCTTTCAACTCCAGAACATAGTGTTCGAAATTGTCAATCCGTGAGAAAAGTTCCACGGCTTCCTCATAGATCAGTTGACCCTTACTGGTAAGGCTGAAGCCTGAGCGGCCGCGATTACATAATGGCATGCCCAGTTGGCTTTCAAGCTGGCTCATGTAGGTGCTGATCGCCGATGTTGACATCTTCAGTGCTTGCTGAGCAGCCGAGAAGCCCTTGTTTTGTGCAACGCATACAAAAATACGCAGTAATCGCAGCTTGTAGAGAGGTTCTTTCATCGTCGAATCACCGGAAAACTTTATTGAGTGATACCGGTTCTGCTGAGTGATGTCCATCTTCACGCAAGACAGAGCGGTCATCTATAAAATTATGTTAATCATATGCTGAACTAAACTTTTGGTTTCCTGAAATGGTTTTCCAAGAGTCCCCAGGCGAGAATCCACTCAATCGTGACGCACGGCCGTGCTGTAGGGCTTTGCACCACTGCCTGTTCGTGCAATCCCGTGCGAATCGGCTTGTTACTAAGATCTAACGTTGATTGGAGGTCGCATGTTTGATGACACTCGCCGCGAAAACTTTGCCAACGGCACAGACTATGATCCGCAGAAGCGTCCGCGCTTTTCCGAGATTGCGACCTTTATGCGCGCCCCCCTGGCGTCCAACCTGGACGACGTCGACATCGGCATGATCGGTGTGCCCTTTGATGGCGGAACTTCCTTCAAACCGGGCGCTCGCTTGGGGCCGCGAGGTGTTCGTCAACAATCGTGTTTGATGAGAACAAAAAACCACACGACCGGTATTGCCCCCTTCGAGTTGTGCCGGGTCAAGGATCTGGGTGATGTTTTTATCGAGCAAATGTATTCGCTCGAGGCGGCGCATACTTACATTGAGCAGTTTTATCATGAGATTGTGAAGCGCAATATCATGCCGTTGACCGTGGGCGGTGATCACTCCATCACGTACCCAATTTTCAAGGCAATCGCAAAAGACGGCCCTATAGGCATGGTCCATATCGATGCCCATACCGACACCATGGACAGCCTGTATGGCTCGAAGTTTTTCCATGGTGCCCCCTTCAGGAGAGCGGTAGAGGATGGCCTGCTCGATCCGAAGCGCACTATCCAGATCGGTATAAGAGGCTCCGAGCACTCCGGCACGGCAAACTACAGCCTGGAATGCGGTATGCGCGTCATTTTCATCGATGAGTTCGATGATTTAGGCGTCAGTGGGGTACTGGAGGAAATCAAACGCGTCGTCGGCGATGGCAAAACCTATATTTCTTTCGACGTTGATGGTCTGGATCCTGCCTTTGCGCCAGGAACGGGCACTCCCGAAGCTGGCGGCATTTCAATGCGTGAGGCGCTGCGACTGATCAAGGGACTGAGAGGTTTGAATCTTGTCGGTGGTGATGTAGTCGAGGTTGCACCTGATCTGGATCCCACAGGATTTACTGCGTTGAATGCAGCAACTTTGATGTTTGAGATGCTCTGTGTGCTCGCAGAATCGCGGGCCAACCATCTTAAAAGCGATTAACTCTTACTATATTGATCGCCGGTCAGTTGACAATTGACGTAGTGGAATTTGTAGCCATCAGCTCCGTCATTCTTGTGCATAAAAGCATTGATTATTCGGGAGTTTTTCCGATCGGTAAAATTTTCCAACTAATTAGTCGCAAGAGTCTTTATCCCTGATGACACTTAACATTCCGGGGAGTGGCCATTCTCAATTCCGGCGCAGGAGTGTATGAGGAGCCACACCAAAGGCCTTGCGAAAAGCATGACTGTAATGGGAGAAATCGGAGAATCCGAAATCCAGTGCAGCTTGAGAAATGCTGCGTACCTGGCCGCGTTCTATTGCCTCGCGACTCGCAAGCAGGCGTTCTTTCCAGATCTCTGCAACCGGCGTTTTCTGGTAACGGGCGAANGCGCGNGTGACGGTTCGCGTGGACACATAATGCACTTGAGCGATGCGCTCGATCGACAGNTCCGGATCGGTCAGNTTCTGCTGGATGTAGTTCATGATCCGACCATAAAGATCCAGCTCCTCNTGGGTCGTCTTCAAGTCCTGGAGTTCCAGGCTNATCGCCAGGAGGTCAAGCAAGGTGTTGGAAAATCGGCTGGATAGCCCCTCGTCTTGAAANCTCGCAGGAATGCTCGCCGCTTGATGCAACATCTCGCGCAACGGAGTCACCCCTGGACGGCGATCGTCCAGAACCACGGCTGTGCAACTTGCTACGCCCGGCAACCGCTGGCTGAGCAACTGTCGCGGAATGCGGACCAAGTGGTTTTCGGTACCACCCAGGCTGAATCGGAACGTCTGGGATGCGTCATAAAGAAACAAATTGTCCGCCGCCAGCGTTGCTCTGCGCCCTGCCTGCTCCAATTCACCATAGCCACGCCGGGTGAAACCGAGCCATAGATCTTCTCAATTTCACGGACTGAGAGGCGCTGTATGTTGTTCTTCAGCACAACGACCCATCGGGTACTGGCCTCACTCGCTGACAGGCTGGATCGACCCGAGGTCACTGGCTCACCGATCCCTTCGGCTGATCCGCTGTTGCGGCGGATTCTGCCAAGGGTGGAGAGCCTCCTCAACGAGCGGCGAGATCTGCAGGCGCGAGAAGAGAACCTGAGCCAAAACCTCGAGAAAATCACCTCACGGCTCGCCGAGCGCGACGTTCAATTGCAACAGTTCGAGGCGCGTTGGGAACTCGCCGTTCAAGGGACGGGAGACCTGTTCTGGGAACTCGAAGTCGGCGCTACAACCCAGCCCGATCCCGGTAGCGCACTGCGCTGGTCAGGAGCCTGGTCGATCCCGACCCGGATGCCAGCCCAACTCAATCTCTGGAGCGAGCGACTGCACCCGGATGACCGCCAGCGCAACCACGATGCCTTGTCGAAGCATCTCACAGATCGCAGCGGCCGGACCACCTACGATCTGAACGTTCGATTGACCTTCGAAGGTGACTATCGCTGGTGCAGCATTCGCGGAGAATCCCGCCGCGACGCCCAAGGCATGCCAGTGGCCATCGCCGGCGTGTTGCGCGACATCCACGCACAACGCTTGCAGGACGAGGCGCTTTCACTGGCGGCCACCCGCTTCGAGATTGCCCGGGAAATGCTTCACGATGGGCTCTGGGACATTGAAGTAGTGGCGGGCGACGGCCAACCCGAAGAACGCCATCTGGTGGTCTTCGCAGATGCGGCGCCTGCTCGGTCACGCAACGGCCGAAGAGTTTCCCAATACGTTGGAAGCCTGGTCGTCGCGCCTGCATCCCGAGGACAGCCAGCGCGCTATAGGCGCGTTTGTCGCACACGTCGATGACCGCAGCGGTAAGACGCCCTTCGACGTCGACTACCGGCTCAGGCACAAGAACGGTGAATACCGATGGTTTCGCGGTCGTGGCCAGACCCGGCGTGCGCCTGATGGTTCGCCGCTGCGAGTCGTTGGCGCGATCACCGACATCCACGCAAGTCACGAGGAGAGCCAGTTGCGCGAGACCCAGGAGCGACAACACCAGGCCATGCAGGGCAACCTCACCAAACTGACGCAGATCGTTGCCGCCATTCAGGGCATCGCCAACCAAACCAACCTGTTGGCGCTGAACGCAGCCATCGAGGCCGCCCGCGCAGGTGAGGCCGGACGCGGTTTTGCCGTGGTCGCCGACGAAGTCCGCAAACTCGCCACTCGCACCAGCCAGGCGACCCAACAGGCTGCCGACATGATAGAGGGTTATTGACTCGGCTCTGAGGGCACTCGGGCACCTCGCACCAGACCCCAGGGACTCGATGAATGGGCTTGGAAAACACCTCGCCCAGGAGGTGTTTTTCAACCAACAGTTTACGAATGCAGCTCACGCAAAGTCGTTGCCAACCCAAGACGATTCCCTCACGGCAAACAAGCCCGGAAATGACGGGAAGCATTGTGGCGACATTTGCAGAAAGCGCTGGGTGCGCTGTAACCTGAAATGGCCATTACTTTTCAATACAACAGGCCACGTGCATCGCCCGCCAAGGCACCTCCTGTTTCAGTGTCCATCACGGTCTTCAGCACCTGGAGGTATCAGTTGGATCCCATCACCCGCCGTACCCGGGAAGTTGTTACCCGCTATCACAAAGCCTGGATCGAACGAGACCTCGAAAGCATCCTGCAGCTCTATCATCCGCAGCTCGAATACTATGACTTCTTCAACAACCTGCGGCTCTCCTACGCCGATATGCAGGACTACGTTCGCACCGGCATGCCCAGGAGCGTCGAGCAGCATATAGAGCATATCGATCAGATACGCGTCGACGGGGACACCGCCTTCATTCAGTACTGTTCGCGCCTCTCGCTCAGGCGTAGCAGCCGCCTGGCGTCCTTCCGCGCCAGCGAGGCCGTCACCGTCAAAGACGACCTCATTTGGCGGGTTCACGAATACGCGACCATGGTTCGGGATGAGCCGTTAGAGAGCCAGGGCAAGGTTCAACGACTAGGCCTTTCACGCCAACAATTGAGCGTCATGTTGCTGGACCTGGAGCAGTTTTTCAGCACCCGCAAGACGTTCCTGGAACCCGACTTTGATCTGAGTCGGCTGGCTGACACCATCGGTTATACGCGCAACCAAATGTCCTACCTGCTCAATCAGGTGCTGGGGCAGAGCTTTTATCAGTACCTCAGCCAGGCGCGCATCGACTGGCTGCTCGAACGCCTGAAAGCAAACCCTGAACTGCGCCCGGACGAGCTCGCTTTCATGGCGGGATTCAACTCCCTGTCGGTGTTTTATCGCTGCTTTCGCGAACGCACAGCCATGTCACCCAAAGCCTATGTGAAGCAGCTGGTCAGCAAAAATTCCTGACGTGCACGGAAGAAAGACACCGTACCGCTGCTGCTCCTAACCTCCGTCATGCACGTTGATTAGGAGTCGCACATGAAGTCCTGGAAGCACATCAGTCTCTGGATGGACGAGCTTGACCATAAGGTCATCGCTCGGCCCTGCCTGGATCAGGATCGCGATGTGGATGTCGCCATCATCGGCGCCGGCTTCACCGGTTTGTGGACCGCTTATTACCTCAAGCGCCAGGCGCCCCAATTAAACGTCGTGATCCTCGAGGCCCAGACCAGTGGCTTCGGCGCTTCTGGTCGTAATGGCGGCTGGCTGATGGGTGGGATGCTCGGTGAATCACGTGTCCTGAGTAGCCTCAGCCCTGAGCGCCGTAAAGTGGCTTATCGGCTGCTGCAAGCCATTCCGGATGATGTCCATGCCGTTCTGCTTCGCGAAGGGATTGATTGCCATTACCGCAAGGCGGGGCTACTCAACTGCGCCGCGCGTTACCCGGAACAGGCAACTCGTCTCCGCCATGAGCTACAGGCGCTGTACGCAGAAGGACACGATGAAAGCGATTACCAGTGGCTGGATGCGCAGCAACTGGCCGCCCAGGTTCGTATTCCCGGCGCTTATGGCGCGGTCTACTCGCCGCATTGCGCCACCATCAGCCCTGCCCGGCTGGTGCGTGGACTTGCCGATGCCGTCGAACGCCTCGGTGTGACCATTCATGATCACAGCCCGGTAACGAACTGGTATGGACGTGAGGTCCGCACCGACAAGGCCTGCGTACGGGCTCAATGGGTAGTGCCCGCCGTAGAAGGCTATGCGGCAGATTTCGCGCCCCTCAGGAAAATCCAGATCCCCGTACAGAGCATGCTGGTCGCCACCGCCCCCCTGCCGGCAGAATTATGGTCGCAGATCGGTCTCCACCAGGGTCAGGCATTGTGTGAGCACAGTCGCCAGGTGACCTACGCCCAGAGAACCCTTGATGATCGCCTGGTGTTCGGGGCTCGTGGCGGATACCGCTTCGGGGGACGGCTGCGCTCGGATTTCCAGCTGACCGAGGATGAAATAGGCCTGCGCCGCAGGCTCATGGAGTCCCTGTTCCCTTCGCTACGTGGTGTACACCTGAGTCATGCCTGGGGCGGAAACCTCGGAATGGCCAGGCGCTTTCGCCCACACATGCTGTGTGACAAACAGCAGGGTATCGCGCTCGCCGGTGGATTCGGTGGCGAGGGTGTAGGCGCCACGCACCTGGCAGGCCAGACCTTGGCCGACCTCATCCTCGAGCGCGATACATCCCGCGTCGATCAACCCTGGGTCCTGCGTGAAAAATCGCTGAACGCACTGGCCTCTTGGGAACCGGAGCCGTGCCGCTGGATTGCCTACAAGGGAATCATGTCCGCATTCGCCAACGAAGATCGTGTGTTGGCAGACCCTCACTCAACACCCTGGCGCAGGACCCTGGCGAGCAAAATTGCCACGAGTCTCGAGCGCCTGATGCGTTGATCGGAAGTGCATCACTACAAGAAAAACCATAACAGCACCACGTCGCACCACTTGCCAACTGCTTTGAGCACTTCGTTACGTCGGCTCGCACCTGCGCCCAACCGTGAAGCGTTCAGTCCAATACCAATAATGAAAGGAGTTGATCATGTCCATGCAATGCACATTCACCACGCCACAGTCCCGAAAAACCCGAGTCGGCCTCGCCAGGTTCTTGCGCCCGATTGCGTCACTATTGCTGGTCGGTTCACTGGCGTTCGCCGGCAGTGTCCAGGCCCAGACTTACAAGGTCGGCACCACCACCTCTGGAATGCCCTTCACGTTCCTCGATCTGGGGTCGGAAAAAATTCAAGGTTTCATTCCGGACCTTATGCAGGCCCTGGCCGAAGAACAGGGCTTCACCTATGAACTGATTCCCAGCCGCTTCGACTCACTGATTCCGGCCATTGGTGCAGGCAAGATCCAGATCATTGCCGCACCGATGTACATCACGGAAGAAAGGGAAAAAATCGTCGACTTTACGCACCCTATCTACACCTACGGCGAGGGACTGCTGCAGAAGGCTGACGACACCACTGACTATCGCAGCCTCGATGATCTGAAGGGCAAGGTCGTCGGCGTCGAAACCGGCACCACCTTCATCGAAATCCTGCAAAAGCGTGGCGACATCAAGGCCATCAAGACCTACGGCTCATCAGCGGACCTGATGCGCGATGTGGCCCTCGGACGTGCGGACGTAGGCCTGTGGGATGCTCCGATTCTTTCTTTCCAATTGAAAAAGGACGTCAACACCCAGTTGAAGCTGGCGCCGGACTACCGTGCGCAAATGGCTGGAAGCATCGGTTTCTCCGTCAAAAACGGCAATGGCGAAGTGTTGAAAAAACTCGACGATGGTCTCGATGCGCTGAAGAAAGATGGCCGTCTTGCTGCACTGTTGAAGAAATGGACGCTCGAGTGACAGTGCCTCTTGAGTTGAAGGTTCCTTTAACGCAGTAAAGAGATCGCCTAGTCATGATGGATAACGTTTTTCAGTTCCTTCCACTGTTGCTGGCGGCATCGGTGGTGACAGTGAAAGTTTCACTGCTCGCCCTCATCGTCAGCAGCGGATTGGGACTCATTCTGGCACTACTAAAACTCTCCCCTAACCGGGCGCTTTCCTATCCGGCAGGCGCTTTGATCAACATCATTAGGGGGTTACCGATTCTGATCGTGTTGTTTTACATGTACTTCGTTCTGCCGGAGTTGGGTATCGATCTTTCGGCCTTCGAGGCTGGCGTGCTTGGGCTGGGGGTCGGTTATGCGGGCTACCAGGCGGAAATTTTCCGTGCAGGCATCCAGGCGGTTGATCAGGGCCAGGTCGAAGCGGCCAAGGCTATCGGGATGAAATCCGGAATGACCATGCGTCGTGTTTTGCTGCCGCAAGCATTGCGAATCAGCCTGCCGCCGTACGCCAACACCTTCACGATGATCCTCAAGGATTCGTCGCTGGTCTCAACCATCACGGTGGCGGAGATGACTCATGCCGGACAGTTAATTGCCTCTTCGACATTCCAGAATATGACGGTTTATACCCTGACGGCCTTGCTGTACCTCGCCATGAGTCTACCCCTGTTGTTCCTGGTCAGCTGGCTGGAACGGCGCATGCGCCGTTAAGGAGAGAGATCAATGATCAAATTATCGAATGTGCGAAAGCACTATGGCAGCCTCGAGGTTCTCAAAGGCGTCAGCCTTGAAGTGTCGTGCGGCGAAGTGGTTTGCCTCATTGGGCCATCAGGTTCCGGTAAGTCGACGCTGCTTCGTTGCATCAATGCGCTGGAGACCTACAGCAGTGGAGACATCCACATTGATAGTCGGCGTGTTGATGCCGCAAGCAAGGACATCCACGAGCTGCGCGCCAAGGTTGGAATGGTGTTCCAGCGATTCAATCTTTTCCCTCATCGCACCGTGCTGGAAAACGTCATCGAAGGCGCCATACAGGTACGTCGCGAGAGCAAAGCAGACGCTATCGCCTATGCCATGGAGCTGTTGACCAAGGTCGGTATGCAAAGCAAACGTGACTGCAAGCCACAACAGCTTTCCGGCGGCCAACAGCAACGTGTGGCGATCGCGCGAGCCTTGGCAATGCGACCGGCGGCATTGCTCTTCGACGAGCCCACCTCCGCGCTCGATCCTGAATTGGTCGGCGAAGTGCTTGGCGTCATGCGCCAACTGGCCAATGAAGGCATGACCATGGTCGTGGTCACCCATGAAATGGGCTTCGCCCGCGAAGTCGCGGACAAGGTCTGCTTTCTCTACGACGGCGTCATCGCCGAAAGCGGCTCTGCGGCTCAGCTACTGGAGACCCCGCAACACCCGCGAACCCAGGATTTTTTGCGGCGTGTTCATCAGCACGCACACCTCACATCATCGCAGACCGGGTTTGTTCCCGGCGTTTTGGAGCAACTATGACGAAAAGAATTCCTCACTTGATCGACGACACCCATAGGGTCAGTGCGGGGCGTAGCGCCGATGTCTATAACCCCTCCACCGGAGAGATCATCGCCCAGGTGGGTCTGGCCGACGCCGATGTGCTGCGCCTGGCGATCGATGCAGCCAGCGCGGCCTACCCGGCATGGCGCAAAACCCCGCCGGCCAAGCGCGCTCAGATCATGTTTCGTTTCAAGCAACTGCTGGAGAAGCATGAGATGGTAATTGCCCATCTGATCAGCGAAGAACACGGCAAGACCCTTGAAGACGCCACAGGCGAACTCAAGCGCGGCATTGAAAACGTCGAGTTTGCCTGTGCGGCGCCGGAGCTGCTGAAGGGGGAATACAGCCGTAACGTCGGTCCCGACATCGACGCCTGGAGCGACTTCCAGCCAATTGGCGTGGTCGCCGGGATCACCCCCTTTAACTTCCCTGCGATGGTGCCTCTTTGGATGTATCCACTGGCGATAGTTTGCGGCAACTGTTTCATCCTGAAACCGTCCGAGCGTACTCCCAGCGCTACGCTGTACATCGCCGAGTTGCTCAATGAAGCCGGCTTGCCCAAAGGCGTGCTGAACGTTGTCCAGGGTGACAAACAGGCTGTTGACGCACTGATCGAAGCACCGGAAGTAAAAGCCCTGAGTTTTGTCGGTTCAACCCCCATTGCCGAATACATCTACAGCGAAGGCACCAAGCGCGGCAAACGAGTACAGGCGCTTGGCGGCGCGAAAAATCATGCCGTGGTGCTGCCGGATGCGGATATCGACAATACCGTGAACGCACTGATGGGGGCCGCTTACGGCTCCTGCGGCGAGCGTTGCATGGCGATCTCCGTGGTGGTTGCTGTGGGTGATGAGGTCGCCGATAAGCTTATCGACAAGCTGCTGCCGAAAATCCACGCATTGAAAATCGGTGCCGGTACTTCTGTCGGTCTGGACATGGGCCCGCTGGTGACCGCGATGGCGCGGGAAAAAGTCGCAGGCTACATTGCCAGTGGCGTCGAACAAGGCGCCAAACTACTGGTGGATGGCCGCGAACTGAAGGTGCCGGGCAATGAGGCCGGCTTCTTCCTCGGCGGAACGCTCTTCGATCATGTCACGCCATGGATGACGATCTACCAGGAAGAAATCTTCGGCCCTGTACTTTGCCTCATAAGGGTCCAGTGCCTTGAAGAAGCGATGACGCTTATCAACGCCCACGAGTATGGCAACGGCACCTGCCTCTTCACTCGTGACGGCGAAGCGGCGCGACTGTTCTGTGACGAGATTGAGGTCGGTATGGTCGGCATCAACGTGCCGTTGCCGGTACCGGTTGCTTATCATAGTTTCGGCGGCTGGAAACGGTCGCTGTTCGGCGACCTGCATGCCTACGGCCCGGACGGTGTGCGGTTCTACACGAAGCGCAAGTCCGTCACTCAGCGCTGGATCAAACGCAAGAGTCACGAAGCGGCGCAGTTTGCTTTCCCCAGCAGCAACTGACGGCTGAACCCGCACACATGGAGCACAACAGGCTTCCATCAGCCTCTGTGCTTCTTACCTAGCAGTCGCTTCAATCTCGGTACTTTCGAGGGATCTTGCGCCGACCTCCCGCTCCCCTTGCGATCTAAGGTAGATGAAGCCCTGCTTGAGCGGTGAGCTTATTTAGAAACCGGCTTACCGTACTCTTTTGCTCTACCCCTTGGCGGGTAATGTAATGAAAGGCCGAACGGTAAGCCAACCGTTGCGGCATGATCGATCGAAGCCTGCCTCGTTCCACCCAACTCGCGGCATAGTGGGTGGGCAGATAACCGATGTAGGTGTCGGAAAAGACCAGCAGCGCAATGCCAGGCACCAATTACCAAAGACGAAAGGTGACTTGCGCGAAACCACATGGATGCCGGACGCCGGCAGGATTTATGGACAAAAAAAAGCCGAAGCCCCTAAAAGGCTTCGGCTGTTTTTATCGGTCTATTGCGGTTTCAAGGATTCGAAGATGCCCGGGCGTTATTTGGCACCGCGTCCAGCGGAGCCTGATTGACCTGCAATTGCCCCTTTGGCGCGCGCAACGTCCATAGCAGGTAAACCCCTACCAGGCCCGCTGCTGACAGCGACAACATCCCGGCACGCGGATCGGTGAACCAGACTTCCATGTTGGCCTTGAGCATGGGCGCAACAAAGCCGCCGATGTTACCCATGGAACCAATCAGGGCAATACCACCGGCCGCGGCGACCCCACCGAGATAGCCGGTCGGCAGCGTCCAGAACAGCGGTTGAACCGTTACGAAACCTGCAGCTGCGAAACAGAAAGCCAACAGTACCGGTGCGAAACTGTTGAGCAAAGCCGAGGCTGCAATACCCAGGGCGGCCATGCCCAGCATACACATCGCCATTTTCAGGTGAGCCCCACGCCGGTCGGCATAACGCGTCACAAAGTACATAGCGATGGCGGCGCACAGCCATGGCAGCGAGATGAACATGCCCACCTCCAAGCCGACCTTGGTCCCCAGCAGCTCCGAAATTCGGGTCGGCAGATAGAAGATGACCCCGTACACGCTGACCTGAACACTGAAGTAGATCAGGATGAATTTCAGCACTCGCTTGTTGCGCAACAGGCCCAACAGGTTGGTCGGGCCATGGGCCAGTTTGAGCTTGTCTTCAGCCTCGATCTCCTGGCTCAGGGCGGCTTTCTCTTCACGGGTCAGCCAAGGGGCGTCCTGTGGCTTACTCTTGAGGTAGAACAGCGCAATGATCCCCACGACGACCGCCGCCAGACCTTCCACCAGGAACATCCATTGCCAGTTGGTCAGGTTGAACATGCCATGCATTTCCAACAACCAGCCCGATAACGGACTGCCCAGCATCAAGGCCATTGGCAGGCCGAAATAATAGATCCCGATGGCCTGGCCGCGGCGCTGGGCCGGAAACCAGTAAGTCAGGTACAGGATGACACCCGGGGAGAAACCCGCTTCGGCCACACCGAGCAGAAAGCGCAGCACGTAAAACGTTGTTTCATCCCGGGTGAACATCATGGCGGCGGACACCAGCCCCCAGGTGATCATGATCCGGCTGAGCCAGACTCTGGCGCCGACGCGGTGCAACATCAGGTTGCTCGGCACTTCGAAGATGGCATAACCGATAAAGAAAATACCCGCACCCAGGGCGAAGGCCGCATTGCTCAAGCCGATATCGGTTTGCAGTACCGCCTTGGCGAAACCGACATTGGAGCGATCGATCATTGCCAGGGCGAACATTAAAGCGAGGAACGGCAACAGCTTCCATCGACACTTGGCAATGGCGCTCTCGATGGCTGCCGCGTGATCCGGTCTTGTCGTGTTTTTGGTCATCATTTGTATGCCTTATTATTATTGTCCAGCGACCACTGTTTTTATCCGCCAGGAACCTCTGGCAGGTAAATCAGTGGAGTGATTTACCTGCCACCAGACCGCGAGCGGCCAGGTTGCCCATCAATGCACGCAGGCCAAACGTCCAGGGTGTGGCTTCATTGCTGTAGGTGACGCGATTGTGAAGCGTGCCCAACAACGGGCTCCCGATGCTGACGCTGTCGCCGGGTTTGTGGGTGAAGCCACTGCCCGGTTCTTCACGGTCTTGCGTCGGGGCGAACAGCGTGCCGAGGAACAGCATGAAACCATCCGGATACTGGTGCTCGCTGCCTACTGTTTGCGCGACCAGTTCAAGCGGGTCGCGACTGATCTGCTCCATCGAGCTACTGCCACGCATGATAAAACCGTCATCACCCTCGACGACCAGGTCGACCACACAACGGCGCACATCATCCAGAGAAAAGCCTTCGTCGAACAGGCGAATAAACGGGCCGATCGCGCATGACGCATTGTTGTCCTTGGCTTTGCTCAACAGCAATGCGCTACGACCTTCGAAGTCGCGCAGATTGACGTCGTTGCCCAAGGTTACGCCTTGTATCCGGCCACGGCTGTTTACTGCCAGGACTATTTCCGGCTCAGGGTTGTTCCATTTTGATTTGGGATGAATGCCCACCTCATTGCCGCTGCCGACGGAAGCTAGGACCGGGGCCTTGGTGAATATCTCGGCATCCGGGCCGATGCCGACTTCCAGGTATTGAGACCAGAGTCCCTGTTCGATCAACAAGTCTTTTAGACGGGTGGCTTCGGTCGAGCCCGGTTTGATCGAACTCAGGTTGTCGCCGATAGCGGCTTTGACGAGGCTGCGTACGCTTTCAGCCTTGACTGCATCACCGCCCGCCTGCTCTTCAATCACACGTTCAATCATGCTGGCGGCGAATGTCACGCCGGCAGCCTTGATCACCTGCAGGTCGGCGGGCGGCAACAGGAAAGCCCTGGCGGGATCAGACTCGGGGCCCGTATTGGCCAGCAACGCCTCAAGACTCCCGATGTATTCACCGCGCGTGCTACGAACGGCCTCAAGCGGTGAAGCGCTTTCCAGCAGATCACTCAATGTCGGGAACACCTGCGACAAATCAAACACACCATCGGCACGCAGCACAACCGGCGAGGGGCCAGCGGCTTCTCCGGGCACCCAGGCACGACCGATCAGAGTGCCTTCCAGCCCGTCGGTCGGCAGGGTGTTTTTACAGGTCAATTTCAGAGAGGGCATATAAAAGGTCCAGGTCAATTCGATGACGACCCGGTAAAACTAGTGGACTTGTTTGATAAATCCCAATGACATATTTTCACTATTTGATATCGTTTCGTTATCAAACAGATGGAGCCCCTTTATGGACAACAACGAGATTTCATTCGCCAGCGTGAGCAAATGGCTCAAGATCAAGCATTTGATATTGGTCGACACACTGGCCAAGACCCGCAATATGCACACCACAGCCGAACTGATGAACCTGACCCAGCCGGCCATCAGCAAGATGTTGCGCGACGTCGAGCTGTTACTCGGTTTTGCGCTATTCGAACGGCAAACCCGCAGCATGGCCCTGACCGAACTGGGCGAGTTCGTGGTCCGCTATGCCAGGATGACGCTCGATGACACGCAGTCATTCGTCGACCAGCTCAATAAATTGCGCAAAGGTGGACACGGCCATTTGAAAGTCGGCGCGATTTTCGCCGCGACTTCGGTCGTGCTGCCCGAGGCGATCACCCGGATCAAGCTGGAGCGCCCCATGCTGTCCATCGAAGTGATTGAGCAAACCAGCAATCAACTGCTGGAAATGCTTCAGCACAAGAAGCTCGATTTGATCATTGCCCGCTTCACGGATGAGCGTTATCAGCAACCGTTCGACTTCCGTGCACTTGGACCTGAGCCTTTTTGTCTGGTGGTGAACAGTCGCCATCCCCTCGCGCAATTCGACGAAGTGGCTACCGAACAACTGAGCGATTGGCCCTGGGTGATGTATCCCTTCAATGCCCCTATAAGACGCCGGATGGAAAGCGCTTTCACCGAGTTCAACATGCGCACGCCCACCAACACCGTCGAAACCATCTCGATGCCTACCTTCCTGCAACTCCTGCAATCGGGGCCGATGCTCGCGATGTTGCCCGAGTCCATGGTCCAGTCGCAGGTTCAGAGCGGCTTGCTTAAAGTGCTGAACACGCCGTTCAAGGTCGAACCCCAGGACTACGGCATCATCACGCGCAAGGACGAACCACTGACCGAAGCGGCCCGCGAATTCGCCGACACCTTGCTGGAATTCGCCAGGCTGCGACGGGAGGCGGCTGAGCACTGAGGAATTTTCTGTCGATAACGGCGCAGAAGATGAGAAAAAGTTATCGATCAATCCAAAGGTCTCATTAGGCAGCAGCATCCGGTGGCTCTTATAGTGGAGCAACAAAAGGTATGGCGCGGCCTGTTGGCCAGCGACCTCCCACGCTTTATAGCCAGTGAGTTTCCGATGGAATTGATCATGAAAACCGGTGTAGCCGCCGTCCTGCGCCTCAATCCTCTGGACGATGTATTGATCGCCCGTCGGCCGTTAGTGGCGGGTGAAGTACTCGAGCAGGAAGGCGTGACCGTACGCCAGCCTGTACCCG
>Ga0065714_10002822_pt1 | contig 14995 bp, 15 predicted proteins | sample MisRhiReplicate2_FD_59101 | JGI IMG/M metagenome (GOLD analysis project Ga0065714, IMG submission 59101) | Miscanthus rhizosphere microbial communities from Kellogg Biological Station, MSU, sample Rhizosphere Soil Replicate 2: eDNA_1 v2... | ecosystem: Host-associated > Plants > Roots >...
TGGCCACACTTTTTAATCCAAAAGTCGGAACGATTCAATCCTGGCCGCATAATAAAATGGGCGGTCATAATACGATTATCGATAATATGATGAATTTAGAATTGCTTTTTTGGGCTTCTAAAAACGGAGGAAATAAAAAGTTGTATGACATTGCAGTAAAACATGCAGAAACTACCATGGCGAATCATTTTAGACCAGACTATTCTTCTTATCATGTTGTAATTTATGATTATGAAACGGGTAAAAAAATAAAAGGAAGAACCGCACAGGGTTATAGCGACAATAGTATGTGGGCCCGTGGACAGGCTTGGGCTATCTATGGTTTTACAATGGTTTACAGAGAAACAAAAGATCCAAAATTTTTAGATTTTGCACATAAAATAACCCGTGTTTATTTAGACAGATTGACAACAGAAGATTTAGTTCCGTATTGGGATTTTAACGCGCCCGAAATCCCAAATGAACCAAGAGATGCTTCGGCAGCAGCCATTGTCTCTTCGGCATTGATCGAATTAAGTTCTTATACAAAAGATGCAACGCTGAAAAACGAATATTTGACAAAGTCTAAAAAGATGATTGTTTCACTTTCAGATCAGTATCAAAGTCATGATGTTAATTCGGCGTTCCTGCTTCATTCAACAGGCCACAAACCAGCAGGTAGCGAAATCGACTGCTCTATAAACTATGCTGATTATTATTATCTGGAAGCACTTTTAAGACTTCAAAAACTAAAATAAATTATGATTATGATGAAGAAAATAACCCAAATTTTATTTGTAATTACAATTGCCCTGATGGTTACAAGCTGTAAAAATACCAAACAAAAACTTCAGGAATATGTCGTTTCGTACAATAAAGCNGCTGTCAATTTTAAAAGTGAAAATATTAAACTGACCACTGCGAGAGGTTATATAAATGACAANAAAATCGAATTGCGATTTGAAACTGATTTAGAGCAGAATGAATCTAACAAGATGAAGGCCGCAACAGACTTCCCTAAGCTGTTGAAAGAAATGATAAACAAAGATCAGAATTTTGCGGCATTAGTAGAAGAAGGGGTGCAATTTGATGTTTATTTCCTCGCAAATGACAATACGGTTCTTGATAAAAAAATCATTAATAAAGAAGAAATTATTTTGCTAATGAAATAGAAAAATCAAATAATTTTTTAAATCTTGCAAGCCTCTCTAATCCATTTTAAAGAGGTTTTTTATTATTGTTATTTGAATAGATGATTCATTTTTTTTATTTGGTAAATGCAGTAATTTCTTAGTGTTAATTAGTTTGTAGTTAAATAATTACATTTTATTGTTTTTTTTGGTGTATGTTGTTTTTGTATAAAAAGTTTGTTATGTTTGAGTTAAAAAATAACTATAAAACCAAAAAATTATGAAAAAAATTACCCAAATCGCATTTGCTCTTTCCCTTGTTTTATTGCTTGCAGGCTGTAAAAACACCAAACAGAAGATACAGGAACATGTTAGTAATTATAATACTTCCTCTTCTATAAAAGGTGGGAATGTTGTTAGTACAAGTGCCAAAGCATTTTTAAATGATAATAAAATTGAAATAAGAATTGAGACTAATCTGGAGGGTACGGAAGCCAACAAATTAGCTTATAAAGATACTTTTCCAGATTTATTGAAGGAAATGGTTAAAAATGACCAAATTTCTCCGTCATTAATCGAAGAAGGAGTAAAGTTCGATGTATACTTTATATCTTACAATAATATAATTCTTGCGCAGCAATTAGTTGATAAGGAAGAATTGGCGGTTATAGAAAATGGTTCTGCAGCTGGAAAGGAAACTGCAAAACTTTAATTTGAAACAAAACCAAAAATAGAAATCACGAATATAAAAAAAAGCCTCTTTGTTCAAATTTTCAAAGAGGCTTTTTTAAATCTTAATGTCTGGTAACGTTTGTTAGGTTGTCAGGAAAATAAGAGTCTGATAAATTGGCAAATTCATCACCTCGCATAAATATATTGATATCAACATCTGCAAAATTTTTCTTTCCTGCTGCTGCTAAAAGTTCATTTGCAGCATGTAACGTGTTTTTATGAAAATGATAAACACGTTCTGATTTATCAGTTACAACCAAGCCCTTCATCAACATCTTATTCTGAGTAGCTACTCCGGTCGGACACTCATTATTATGACANCGCAGAGCCTGAATACAGCCTAATGAAAACATAAAACCACGTGCACTATTNCACATGTCAGCACCTAAAGCGATAGCATGCAAAATAGAGTATCCTGAAATGATTTTTCCGCTTCCAATAATGCGTATTTTATCACGAATATTTAAACCAACCAATGTTTTGTTTACAAATATCAAGGCAGGTTCAAACGGCATTCCAACACCATCCGCAAATTCAAGCGGCGCTGCTCCGGTACCTCCTTCGGCACCATCAACGGTTATAAAATCCGGATAAATATCTTCGGCAATCATTTCATGGCAAATGGCTTCAAATTCAGCTGTATTTCCAATGCATAATTTAAATCCGATAGGCTTTCCATTTGATAATTCACGCAATTGTTTTATAAAATGAATAAGTCCTTTGCTATCTGAGAAAGCATGGTGACCAGGAGGAGAAAGAATAGTTGTATGCGGTTCAACGCCTCTGATTTTGGCAATCTGAACCGTATTTTTTGCCGCTGGTAAAACTCCTCCGTGACCTGGTTTTGCTCCCTGCGAAAGTTTAATCTCAATCATTTTTACGTTAGNAAGATTGGCTTTTTCGGAGAATTTTTCAGGACTAAAATTTCCATCGTTNTCACGACAGCCAAAATAACCTGTACCAATTTGCCAGGTNATATCGCCCCCGCCTGCAAGATGATATTCAGTTAAACCACCTTCTCCCGTATTTTGGTAGAAATTTCCTTTTTTAGCCCCAAGATTTATCGCACGTACTGCATTTTCGCTTAGTGAGCCAAAACTCATGGCAGAAACATTAAATAAAGAAGCCAAATATGGTTGTTTACAATCTTTTCCGCCAACCAAAACACGAGGTAATTCCTCATTAACTTTCGCAGGAAAAATGGAGTGTTTTATTCCTTCGTAACTATCGTGATTTAAATTTAATTGTGTTCCGAAGGGTGAATTCGAATCGATATTTTTAGCTCTTTGATAAACCAAAGAACGCTGATTTCTCGAGAAAGGTTTTCCGTCAGTAGATCGTTCAATAAAATATTGCTGGATTTCAGGTGCAATCATTTCGAATAAATATCTGAAATAACCCAAAACCGGAAAGTTTCTTAAAATGGCATGCTTTTTTTGAATAATATTATAAACACCAACGACCAATAAGATTGGAATAATAATGACTAGTAAAAAACCACGTTTTGTATAAAAGTAAATGGTAACAACAATTATTAACAATAAGAATCCGTAAATGAAGAATTTTTTTCTCATGTTTTTTAACTTTAAAAATGTAATAATTTGATAATTAATTGAATCTTAGACGAACATACACATGTTTAATGCCTTTTTTATCTGATTCCCTTTCGTCAATTTCAAGGATATCAGTNAGTGATTTTAGCATCGGTGTAAGTTTTGAAAAACCATAATTTCTTGGATCGAATTCNGGTTTTTTCTTNACGATCAGGTTTCCAACATCGCCTAAAAATGCCCAGCCATCGTCATCTTCGATATCTTCAATGGTAGCTTCAATAAGATCGATCGTTTGTTTGTCAATTTTGTGTAAGGCTTTTTCAGCAGGTTTTTCAACTGGTTTTTTGGCAGCAGCAGTAGCGGTAGCAGTAGTTTTTAGTTTTTTCTTCTGAATTGCTCCGTCCAAAACTTCAATATAGATAAATCTGTCGCAGGCAACGATGAAAGAATTTGGGGTTTTCTTTTCGCCAATACCAATGACTTTCATGCCAGATTCACGTAAACGAATCGCCAAACGTGTAAAATCACTGTCGCTTGATACGATACAAAAACCGTCTAATTTCCCGGAATACANTAAATCCATGGCATCAATAATTAACGCAGAATCAGAAGANTTTTTCCCAACTGTATANCTATATTGCTGAATAGGGGTAATCGCATGTTCCAACAATACACCCTTCCANCCATTTGAGTTAGGCTTCGTCCAGTCGGCATAAATACGTTTGGTTGTTGGTGTTCCAAATTTGGCTATTTCTTCCATCATGCCTTTTACATTGCTATAAGGCACGTTGTCGGCATCTATAAGAACCGCTAATTTTAAATCTTTGGAGTTGCTTAAAGGCATATCGGGATATTAAAAAATTACTTACTTCCAAAGGTAAAACTAAAATTGGTTTTTATAAGAATTCGGGATTAAATAAGTATTCTGTGTTTTATAAATTATTCTGGTTATAAATAAGCTATATTTTTATAAAAAATAATTAAAGATAATTTTGTCTTTAATTGTAATATGAATATATTTGTAAAGAATTTAATCATTGAAGATATGTTTTCAAAAGCATGCGAGTACGGTATTCGGGCTTCTATATTTATAGCCACCAAATCATCAGAAGGAATTCGGGTTGGAATAAAAGATGTCGCCAAAGAAATTGACTCTCCTGAACCTTTTACGGCTAAAATCATGCAGATCCTTACCAAAAATGGTATTATCGCTTCGGCCAAAGGAGTGGGTGGCGGATTCGAAGTTTCGAATGATGCCGTAAAAACTATAAAGCTGATTCAAATTGTCGATGCTATTGACGGAAATACNATNTATAAAGGTTGNGGNATTGGTTTAAANGAATGTTCAGAAACGCATCCATGTCCGGTTCACAATGAGTTCAAAAAAATACGTGAACTGCTTTTGGCAATGCTGACCAATACGACTTTGGAACAATTGGCTTCGGGAGTAAATTCCGGAGATTTTTATTTAAAAATATTAAATCAGAGTGAATAAAAATTTAATTTAAATAGACTAATAATGAATAAAAAAATCAAAATTTCTATTGTAATGCTAATAGGTGCTTTAGCCATTACTTCTTGTGGAAAAAAAGAAGCTCCACAAACTGAAGGATCAACAGAAGTTACTGAGACTCCGTCTGATGAAGGGAATAAGCCTGCAGTAAGCAATGTTTTGGTTATTGAAGGAAACGACCAAATGCAATTTAGTACAAATGAGTTAAGAGCGTTAGCAGGAAAACCTATTACACTTACTTTAAAGCATGTTGGTAAAATTCCGAAAGAAGCCATGGGACATAATTTGGTTATTTTGCAGGAAGGTACTGATGAAGCTGCTTTTGCTGCAAAAGCAATCAACGCCAAAGACACTGATTATATACCAGCGTCAGAAAAAGGATCAATTGTTGCTCATACCAAGTTACTTGGCGGAGGAGAAGAAGATACAATTGAATTTACAGTAGATAAAAAAGGAACTTATAACTTTTTATGTACTTTTCCAGGCCATGTTGCTATGATGAAAGGTGTATTAATTGTAGAATAAATTACAAACTCTAATGCTATTTTAGAATTAGGGTTTTTTAATAACTTAATAAAAGATAAATTTATCCTTTATTGTCAAATCAAATAAAAAAATAATAAAAATAAAATGGAAAATTTAAAAGATAAAACGATTGGAGCTTTCGTAGCTCAGGATTTTAGAACAGCAGCGGTTTTTTCAAAATATCAAATTGATTTTTGTTGCAAAGGAAATCGAACTATTACTGAAGTGTGTGAAAAACAAGATATAGATGCAGATACCTTGCTTCAAAATGTATTTGATGTCTTACAATCTGAAAACAACAATACGATAGATTTTAATTCCTGGCCTTTAGACCTATTGGTCGATTATATCGAAAAAACACATCATCGTTATGTTGAAGAGAAAACAGGAATCATTTTACAGTTTCTAAATAAACTATGCAGTGTTCATGGAGCAAATCATCCGGAATTGTTTAAAATAAATGAATTATTTACAGCAGGGGCAGGGGAATTATCTCAGCATATGAAAAAAGAAGAATTGATGCTGTTTCCTTATATTAAAAGAATGGTGAAAACCAAAGAATCTAATGGTGTTTTGACACAGCCTTCTTTCGGAACAGTTTCTAATCCGATTGCCATGATGATGCAGGAGCATGATAATGAAGGAGAACGTTTTCGCGAAATTGCAAATCTTACGAATGATTATACCGCTCCGGCAGATGGTTGCACGACTTATAAAGTGGCATTTGCGATGTTGAATGAATTTGAGCAGGATTTGCACAAACACATTCATTTAGAGAATAATATTCTTTTTCCTAAAGCGGTAATTTTGGAAGAAGAATTTGCCTAGAGATAAAATAAATTAAAAATAAATGCACTGAACAAATTTCAAAAAAAGGAATTGTTACAGTGCATTTTTTATGGATAAGAAATGAAACTATTTTTTAAAATGAGTTCGCTACGAAGCTGGATAATTTGCTGTTTTTTTAATTTTATTGTAGCTTCAATTATGGGGTTATTGATGCGTTTCACCTATCTTTTTCCTTGTAAAGGTATCAATTACATTTATCTGCTTCATTCACATTCACATGTGGCTATGCTCGGCTGGGTTTATATGATGATTTATGTTTTAATTGCTCAATTTTTTATTCCGAAGGAAAAAAGCTCCAAACCAATTTACAATTATTTATTCTGGATTACAGAAGGTACGATTATCGGAATGATGGTTAGTTTTCCTATTCAGGGATATGCCTTGTTTTCAATAGTATTTTCGACGCTGCATATTTTATTAAGTTATGTTTTTTGCTGGTTGGTATGGAGAGATTCCAAATATAAAACTACTACGGGAAAATTATTAATAGTGTCAATTTTATTTATGGTTATTTCCACTTTCGGAGTGTGGTGTTTGGGGCCAACAATAAATATGTTAGGGAAACAAAGCCCTTTTTATCAGATTGCTATTCAGTTTTTTCTTCACTTTCAGTTTAATGGATGGTTTCTATTTGCGATTTTGGCTTTGTTTCTAAAGCAATTTGAAGTTGAAGAAAAGAAGTTTAAAATTTTTCTCCTATTGTTAATTGCAGCGACATTTTTGACTGTAGCATTTCCCATAAACTGGTTTGTAAAAGATGAAATTTTAAAGTATCTGAATATTTTTGGTGTTTTGACAGAGCTGCTGTCTTTTATTTACCTGTATAAAATAGTGCAGCCTCAAATAAATCAATTAAAGACAAGTCTTGATTCATTAACAAAAATGACCTACGCCTTTGCTTTATGGTCTTTATTTTTAAAATTGATCCTACAATTACTAGTCCTTTTTCCAAATTTGGCTGAAGTTTCCCATCAAATCAGAAACTGGGTTGTCGGATTTATTCATTTGACCACACTCGGAATCATTACCGGATTTTTGTTGGGAATCTTACTTCAGAATAATCTAATTCCTGGAAAAACGTATATGTTAAAAATTGGGATAAAGTATTTTTTCTTCGGATATATACTTACAGAGCTGCTTTTATCTCTACAAGGACTACTGTATTACTTAGGGAAAGGGTTGCTTTTTGGCTATTATGAATCAATTTTTGGCGCCAGCATCTTTATTGTTGCCGGATTAATATTGGTTTTGATTACGGTATTAAAAACAAAAACAAGGTTTGATTAATCAAATCGCCCCTTGTTTTTAACTAATCAACCTATTTAAATTTTTGCTGCCTCTTCATTAATTTTACTTACAGTTTGATCATTGTTTACTCCTAAACCTTCCTGCTGATATATCAACTCTCCTTTTGAATTAAAGACACTAATGATATTTGAATGCGAAAATTCCATTGGAGATATTTGCTTGTAGTTTACAGCAAGGATTGCTGCAAATTCACGAGTATTATCTTCTGTTGATCGTAAGAAAAGCCAAGGATCACTGTTCATTTTGTTGGCTATGGCAAACGACTTGAGCTTTTGAGGAGTATCTGTAACAGGATCGATACTTATCAGAATAAGTTTGACATTTTTTTTCGTTTTTTTGTCAAGTTTTGCTTCAATATTTCTCATATCTGCAACAAGGCGTGGGCAAGCCGCTTTACAGGAAGTGTAAATCATGACCATTACCAGAACATTTCCGTTGAGACTTTTTAGTTCAATATTTTTCCCGTCTTGCGTTGTCCATTCAGAAGGTAAATTATAAATAGACAAATCGCTAATTTCTTTGTTTTGAGAAACTGTCGAACTCGCTTCTTTTGATTTTTCTTTACAACTTTGTAGAGAAAAAAGAAGTATAAAAATTGCAATTAATATTTTTTTCATTTACGGAAATTTTAAAATTAAAGCTTTGTTGTACTGGCACATCGAAAACCAAGATTGCGTGTTGAATATTGGGCTTTTAGACTTCCTCTGAAAGCGTATCGCATAAAAGCAGCATAATTCATTAAATCAGTTGCGTTTACTGATGCAGCACCACAAAAGAGATTCTTGTCAGCACTTTTGTCTTTTCTGGATTCACCCGATAAAAGAATGCTATTAAAGTCGGCTGTCCATTCCCATACTAATCCATGTATATCATAGACGCCCCAATAATTTTTAAAGGTTTGTCCAATCGGATTCTCGTATGTTTTTGATTTTTCATACCAGGACAAAATGTATTTATTAAATTCTGTTTTAGTTCTCGCATCTATTCTTTTCTCGTCTGCCATAGCCACATATTCCCATTCATCCATTGTAGGCAAACGTTTGCCCTGACATTCACAATATTTTTTTGCTGCAAACCATGAAATACTTGTTACAGGAGCTTTTGGATTTGTATTTCCAAAATCTGAATCATTTTTCCAATAAGAGAGATAACTTTTATCNGCAAATAGTCCTTTTATTTTAGATTTACTGAACTCCGGATGTTCTTTAATGAAGCTNAAATACTGTGTATTTGTTACAGGATAGACATCTATGAAAAAGGATTTTACAGTCACAGGTTTTTTTGATAAGTCTCCATAAAGAGGGACAAAAGAGCCCTCTTGTATGGAAACCATTTTCGTTTCCTGAGCATACATGAATCCAATCTGAGCTAAGAAAAGAAAAATTGTGAAAATGCTGTTTCGCATGTTACTTAAAAATTATCGTACTGCCTTTACCATTTCTGGAGTAATTTCTGTTTTATTATTTCCCCAACTGTTATAGATGTACGTAAGTACATTTGCTATTTCATCGTCAGATAAATTTTGAGCAGGCATGACGCTGTTAAACTTTTTTCCGTTTACTGTAACTTCTCCAGTTAATCCATGTAAGATTGTTTTAATAGCTCGTTTTGAATCGGCATTCAGATAATCTGACTTAGCAAGAGGAGGGAAAGTATTTGGAATTCCTTGCCCTTCAGATTGGTGGCAGGCAAAACAAGTGGATCCAAAAATTTGTTTTCCAACTGTTATTTTTTCAGCTAAAGTTCTTTTAGGAGTTGCAGTTTTTGCTGCCGAATTCTCCGGCATTTTTTGAATAGTTCCCCCTTCAGGCAAATAAATTCCTTCCTGAATAGTTCCTGAATAGATACTTTTATTTTCATCACCCTCAACTTTCAAAATTCCTAAAGCGCCTTTATTAAAAGCTCTAAAAATAGAATGATCAACCAAAATAAAGTTTCCGGGAGTCTCCACCTTAAAATCTACTATTGCCGAACCACCTGCAGGAATTAAAGTGGTTTGAACATTTTTATTCATAAGTGCTCCTCCTTCTACATGCACATGATCAAAAATTTCTCCAATAACATGGAAAGATGAGACTAAATTTGGACCTCCATTTCCAACAAACAATCGCACGGTTTCTCCCACTTTTGCCGTTAATTCATTTCCATTTGTCATTGAACCTACTTTTCCGTTAAAAACAACATAATCAGGTGTTTCTTTAATAGCTTTATTCATGTCAAAGGCCTGAAGACCTTTGGCTCCATATTCGCCCTGAGTATAAAAATCCCCTTGCATTACATAGTATTCTTTGTCTACTTTAGGCAGGCCACCTTCTGGTTCCACCAGAATTAATCCGTACATTCCATTAGCAATGTGCATTCCTACAGGTGCAGTTGCACAATGGTAAACATAGAGTCCCGGATTTATAACTTTAAAACTGAATACCTTTTCGTGTCCGGGTGCTACTAATGATGATGTTGCACCTCCACCAGGTCCTGTTACGGCATGCAAATCAATATTATGAGGTAATTTGTTGTCCGGATGGTTTTTTAAATGAAATTCAACTTCATCACCCACACGGGTCCTGATGAAACTTCCGGGAACAGAGCCTCCAAATGTCCAATATGTATATTTTACACCATCAGCCATTGTGCCTTCCTGTTCTTTAATTTCCATATTGACTTTTAATTTCATGGCAGCTCTGTCACCAATTGGTTTAGGTACCATTGGGGGTGAAGTAAGTTCTGCTACTCCTTCTCCCTGGGTTTTTATTGCGGTATAATCTATAGTTTCTTCTCCTTTTTTACATGCTGTTAAAAGTGTTAAGGACAGCATCATAAAGAAGCCAATTTGAACTGTTGTAAATGTTTTAAAATTCCTTTTCATAATAAATCTGGTTTTATTTTAATTTTAAATCGTAAACAAAAATAAAAGACTAGTTTATCTTTTATTATGATAAAAGTCATTTATAACTTACAAAAAAAGATCTATTTTAAAAATCGCATGTTTGTTTTAAAGTTAAATCTTGTTAAATATACTGCTGAATTTTACGTCTTACCCTTTAAATATTGATATTCAGATAAATTTTTAATAAAAATAATTGCCCAACTCTATTTTAGAATAATAATCATTATTTTTGCTCGCTGATTAAGTTAAAATTATTACTACACTATATTATGGTAAAAGATTTATTCGAAAGAATCCAGAACAATAAAGGGCCTTTGGGAAAATGGGCGTCACAAGCTGAAGGTTATTTTGTATTTCCTAAATTAGAAGGAGAGTTAGGTCCAAGAATGCAGTTTGGTGGGAAAAATATTTTAAACTGGAGTATAAATGATTATTTAGGACTTGCCAATCATCCGGAGGTTCGTCAGGCTGATATCGACGCAGCAACGCAATTTGGTGCAGCTTATCCTATGGGTGCCCGCATGATGTCTGGTCATACAAAATATCACGAACAACTTGAAAATGAATTAGCTGAGTTTGTAATGAAACCGGCAGCTTATTTATTGAATTTTGGCTACCAGGGAATGGTATCTATAATTGATGCATTAGTTACTAAAAATGATATCATCGTTTATGATGTAGATTCTCATGCCTGTATTATTGACGGAGTTCGTTTGCATATGGGTAAACGTTTTACCTACAAACATAATGATCTGGAAAGTATTGAGAAAAACCTGCAACGTGCCACAAAAATGGCGGAAGAAACTGGCGGAGGTATTTTATTGATTACCGAAGGGGTTTTTGGAATGCGTGGACAACAAGGAAAATTGAAAGAAATTGTTGATTTAAAACAAAAATATAATTTCAGATTATTGGTTGATGATGCACATGGTTTTGGTACTCTTGGTAAAACAGGAGCCGGAGCTGGTGAAGAGCAGGGTGTACAACAGGATATTGATGTTTACTTCTCTACTTTTGCAAAATCAATGGCAAACATTGGTGCTTTTGTTGCTGCAGATAAGGATATTATTGATTATTTAAAATATAATTTACGTTCTCAGATGTTTGCAAAAGCATTACCAATGATTCAGACAATTGGTTCTTTGAAACGTTTAGAGTTATTGCGTAATCACCCGGAATTGAAAGATAAACTTTGGGAAAATGTTAATGCATTACAAAATGGTTTACGCAAAAGAAATTTCAATATTGGAGATACAAATACTTGTGTAACACCAGTATATTTAGAAGGAAGTGTTCCGGAGGCTATGGTTATGGTAAACGATTTAAGAGAAAACTACGGTATCTTTTTATCAATTGTAATTTATCCGGTAATTCCTAAAGGAATTATCTTATTAAGAATGATTCCTACTACTTCACATACCTTAGAAGATATTGATGAAACACTAGTAGCTTTTGAAGCAATTCGTGAGAAATTAGAAAACGGAACTTACAAAGAAATTGCAAGCAAAACTAAAGTTGATTTAGATGCTTAATTTTTATAAATAAGTAACTTCCCTAATGGGAATTATATAAAAAAATCCATTCGTTATACGAGTGGATTTTTTTTATTTTAGGGTAACTTTATAATTCAAAAAATCAGTAAAAATTAGAATTATGAAAAAATTATCAGCATTAACCATCATTCTGATGGGCATTTTTATTTCCTGTAAAAAAGAAACAACACTACCGCCTCCGCAAATAGAACCCAATGCTCCAAAAGAAGCAGAACTTGTTGAGCCTGCGGGAGATCAATGTTATACATCAAGACTTAATGGTAATATCGTAGCGTTAAGTTTTAATGTGAATTCACATCAGGAAGTAAACGGAAAACTAAGTTATAATATAACTGGTAAAGATAAAAACGAAGGAACTATAATTGGTAATATGAAAGGCGATACGCTAATTGCAGATTATACTTTCATGTCTGAAGGAGTTTCATCTGTTAGAGAAGTCGTTTTTTTACAAAAAGACGGGGCTTTCATTGAAGGATATGGAGATGTAGCAGATGCTAATAATAAAGTAACTTTTAAAGATAAAAAGAAATTAAAATTTGATGCAAAAAATACGTTGATCAAATCTGATTGCCCGCAATAGAGAAAATTAAAATAAAAAGAGACTGTCTCACAATTTTCGTGAAACAGTCTCTTTTTCTATTTTTTTATTCGCACTCCACACTGTCACTGAGACTGAGACTGAACACTTCTTAAAGATCTTTTCTGTATGTTTTTCTTTGACAATGAATTTTCGGGTCAAAGTTTTTCCATAGTAAATGAATCGCTGTGTTTTCGGCCAATTCCGGAGTTCTGATACAATTTTGAATTCCTCTTTCGGAGAAAGTTTTAAAATATTCATCAAAAATAATAGCTGTTACACCTTTATTTTGATAATCAGGATGAACTCCAATTAAATAGAAGACAACATCTTTACTCTTTTTTCGGGCTTGTAATAAATGCCAAAAACCAAACGGAAATAATTTACCTTTTGCCTTTTGTAATGCTTCAGAAAAGCTTGGCATTACGATACTAAAAGCTATTAAGTTATCCTCCTTATCAACAACGAATTTAATATATTCGGGATTGATAAAACTGATGTATTTTTTCTTAAAATATTCTTTCTGAACGTCTGAAATGGCTACAAACGAAGCTAAATTGGCATAAGAAGTATTGAACAAATCAAACATTTTATCCACATGTGGCATAATGTCTTTTGTTTTAGTAAAAGTCAATGCTTTTAAACCATATCTTTTTTTGATTAATTCCTGAGCTTTAAGAAAAAACTCTGGTTTTACATTTGAGAAAGGAAAAATACTTTCGATATATTCTTTTTCGACCTGAAAGCCTAATTGCTCAAAATGTGTTACATAATAAGGATTGTTATACCAGGTAATCATGGTTCCCATTTGATCGTAGCCTTCAGTTAGAACTCCGACTTTATCTAAATTAGAAAATCCCATTGGGCCTTCTGCATGTTCCAGATTATGTTTTCTTCCTAATTCGTATACTTTTTCCAGTAAAGCTTTTGTTACTTCTATATCGTCAATAACATCAAACCAGCCAAAACGTACTTTTCTTTTATGTTGATTATTAACTTCAGACCAATTTATGATTGCTGTAATACGACCAACAATTTCGTTGTTTTTGTAAGCCAGAAAAAAATAAGCTTCGGCGTGGTCAAAAGCAGGGTTTTTCGTTTTGTCAAAAGACTCTAATTCATCAGCAATAATAGGCGGAACCCAATATGGATTGTCTTTATATAACGAAAACGGAAATTTAATATATTCTGTTAGTTCTTTTTTGGTTTTGGCTTCTTTAATTGTAATCATTAAAAGTCTTAATTGTTTTCCCTTATTAGAGAAGTTCAGTTAGTAATTTATTCATATTTGGCTTTACGCTTTCTTTCTTTTTCCTGATAATCTATATTTTCCTCAGCATCTTTATTTTTAGATTTTTTCTCCTTTTTGAAAGTCATTTCCTGTTTTTCTTTATACCAGCCGTCATAACGCCATGAAAACCCTACTCCGCCATATAATATAGACGGTGTGTCTTTAAAATTAGTACTTATAGAAGCATCAATTTGCATGTTTGAATTAAGTAAATAAGCGGCGCCTCCACGAAGAATAGCATCGCTGTAAAAATCGCTTTTATATCCTTGATTTTCAATGAATCCAGACCATTTATCATTAAACCCGCGGGTCAAAGTTAATACATATCCATAACTTGGGTAATCTGTTGTGATATAATCGGCAATAAAGTTCGTTACAAAAACCCATTTTCCATCTCCAAAAAGGTTTTGGGTAATCAATATAACTTTAGGAGAAATGCTCGATTCAGGAGAAAAAGAATAAGGATTATCTGCACCAACAAAATTAGCTCCTGCAAATACTGATACTGCTGGTATTAATTGATGCCAATTGAAAGAATGATTTGCTTTATAGCTATAGATATTTGCTGTTGGTTCGTAATTTTTATACGGATCGTAAATTAAATATTTTGCTCCTAAAACAGTCTGTCTGAAGTTGTTTTTTTTGTAACTAGTGTATGGAGTATCAAAGTTTTCCATTTGATACTGAAGGTCAAGAACAAATTCTAACTTTTCTGAAAATGCCCCATAACGAACTGTTAAATCAGTTCCAAAACCGTTTGCATCATAATCCAGTAAATCGTGTTTTTCCTTAATACCATAAACACCGATTTCGCCCTGAATAACGGATTTTCCGACGGCATAGGCAGACATTGTTTCGCCCGGACGATTTGAATTAATAACATCCGTGTATTGGGCAAAGAAAAATTGTGGTAATAAAAAAAGAGATGTAATGAATAAGTTTTTAATTTTTAACATAAATGTATTTTTGGATTAAAAAGTTATAACGCAATTCAAATGTACTATATTTTATTATTTATTTAAGATTGATATTTTAATTTTAAACAACGGATTTATTAATTTTGGCAAAAATTATACGATTATGCAAGAAGCATCTTTT
>Ga0065714_10064950_pt1 | contig 14988 bp, 8 predicted proteins | sample MisRhiReplicate2_FD_59101 | JGI IMG/M metagenome (GOLD analysis project Ga0065714, IMG submission 59101) | Miscanthus rhizosphere microbial communities from Kellogg Biological Station, MSU, sample Rhizosphere Soil Replicate 2: eDNA_1 v2... | ecosystem: Host-associated > Plants > Roots >...
TTTATTCACATGAACAGTTATTGGTGTGGTTGGTATTGATGCACAGCCGGATTCACTTTCTACCCAAAGGATGATGTTGTAATCTCCACTACTGGTATAAGTATATTCGAATGGATTTGCATTCCTTCGTTCTACTATCGGCTTGCCATCACCAAAATCCCAAAACCATCTTGCTATGTTTTTTCCATTCGGGATGCTTTCATCGGTAAGTGTTATGGGAACGCCCACACAAGTTTTCGGGCTACTGGAAGAAAATTTTGCGGTCGGCAGACCAAACACTTCAAAATCGACAATGATCTCTTCGTTGGGATCACAGCCGGAAGGGTTCGGATTTACTACAGTAACTTTAACCTCATGCGTACTTGGCTGAGCAAATGGGATGTCCTGTCTGTAATTATACTTATACACAGTAATGCCATTGATTACCTCAGAACTATTGAATGTCGGGTTAAGTATTGGTGCTTCCGCGATTCCATCAATAGTCCAACTTATACTGGTTGGCTGATAAGGCAATACCAGCGTAAAAGCCGCTGTTTCTCCCGCACAAACATCGGTCCTTTCCACCCGGGTTGCAGCATTAAAAATCTGCAGGTTCTGATATAAATTCTTCGCGTCTGCACCGGCGAGATAACCATAGGATTCTACATTTCCGTAACCATATGCGATCGCAGAAAAGCCTCCATCGGCCATAAGTGTGTGCGTGGGATTAATAGTAGATCTGGCGGTGACATCTTCCCGAAGGTAAGAATAACCGGTACTCCCAATTGAAACGAATGTACCCTCCGGTGCTAATCCGTTAATCGTGAAGGATGCTTTAAACTCATCCTTAATAATAATATTGATATAATGTTTGATAATGTTGGTAGGAGGATTAGTTTGGTCTCTCAGCGCCGAATAGACAGTAATTTTGGATAAGGTTTGTTCTACAGGATTAAGCACTGTCATTTCCGGGTCCCCGGGATGTGGTGCCGGAGTATTATTAGGCAACCCCATATTCAAAGGATCGCAACTCTGACTAATTTGATATTGCACTACACTAATGGGCTCGGAAGCTTTAATACTCTTTGCTTCAGATGCCGTAAACTCATGAAATGTACCTTTGTTAAAAGTAGCCGGGTTTGTTACCCCATCTATAGTCAGCGCTGTATTGTCTTTGCTGAAATAAATCCTGAGTATATCGTGTGGTTTATTGATAAAAGGAGCCGTAATAAACTCCTTTCCCCATGCCGTTACAGGATAGAGTTGCTGATACAGGTTATCGCCCCCGTTGCCCGAAGGATTGACATCGCTACAAAAGCCAACCCAGCTACTCCCTGAAAATACGGCTATAGGTTTACATAGGCCGTTTGCACTGGCAATAGAAATGATGTGTGTAGCAGACAAGTCGGAGTCTGACTGATATTGATAAATCTCGCCTTTATTAAGTTGCACCTGGAAGGCTTGTCCGGCTACATGAAGACCGCTGCGTTCATTTGCTTTTGGGGTAATCTCAACAAGCGTGTTGTCTTCAACTGCGACGATTGTAAATTGCGAATAAGCGGGTCCCGGATTATTACCTCCCTGTTTATTCTGTATGTAGTTTGCAGTGTAGTATTCTCTACCCAGAACTTTTGCAGGGAGTACCAATGTAGACCCCGACCGCGCCGCTCTAAAAATGTGTGAGTAAACCACGACTGGCTTCTCTGCAATTACCTGTACGGCTTTACCTATTTCTTTAACACCCGAACTGCCTATGTAAGCGGCAGGGTCAATTGGTACAGCTTGCACTTGGTTTGCGGTAATGGTAAATGGTGAACCGTTAACTGGTAGTCCACCGATTCTAACGTCTGCAGTTGTATTTACATCTGATGTGATGTACAGATACATTTTGGTGTTTACACCATCGATATGACCAGTGTAAGCTATCCAAAATTCTTTTCCTTTATTTGAGGTATTCTGGGCTTCCGCATTAATAAATGAAAAGCACAGAAAAGCCCATGCTATAAAAAACCACCTGTACATATTTCTTAAATATCCCGTTTAGGATATCTAAGATAGCAGATTTTGTCTTAATAAAAATTCCAGTTGCTGATTTGCTAATAATAATTTCGCTGTAAGATCTCTGTTTTCTTTTCTAAGCATATAGATCTCGTATGCTTTTTCGATGTTAATCTTTAAATCAGCTTCCATCCATGGTTTTTGAATGTAGCGATATACCTGTCCTTTATTAATGGCATCTATTACTGCATCAATGTCTGTATATCCGGTCAGAATCATCCGTATTGGATCAGGATGTTTTTCTAATATAGATGCAAGGAACTCTACTCCTGTAGTTTTTGGCATTCTCTGATCGGTAATGATCACATGAATTTCCTCCTTATCTAAAATAACTCTGCCTTCATCAGCAGATTCAGCGGTAAAAACATTGTACAACCTTCTAAAAGTGGCTTTAAACGCACTTAAATTGTGAGGTTCGTCGTCGACATATAGGATATTCACGTTCATCGTATGGAAATAAAAGTTAAAAATACTTTTTTATTATTACTCTTAAAAGCCTATTTTTAGTTCTTTCTATAATTTACCTATTTTTTTTTATTTTTATCGGATACATACATTAAAAAAATGCAGTCTCAAGCTTATTCAAACTTAAATTTTGAAGCACTAATTAACAACACGAAGCAATTAAATAAACTCTACAAGCCTGTATTATTTAATACCAAAAACAGTACCGAAAAACAAGATCTGGAAAATCTTATTAACAGCAAACCTCATATTCAGATTTTTGATTGTATACCAGATCAAATTGAGGAGCTGATCAAATGCTTAAAACCAGGGATTCCTGCGGCAGAACTAAAAAAAACAGCTGAAAAACATCGGGGATCTACTCCTTTAGCTGATTACGGCATATGGGCATATTACCCATGGTCGGAAAAGTTAGTCCATCTGCTTGACGAAGAAGAATTTGTTATCGTAAGAACCAACAGAAACAAACATAAAATCACCGAAGAAGAGCAAACGGTCCTTTCACAAAAAAAAATAGGTGTAATGGGGCTCTCAGTTGGGCAATCCGTTTCCCTGACTCTTGCCATTGAAAGAGGATTTGGAGAGTTACGCATTGCCGATTTTGATGTGCTTGACCTCTCGAACTTAAACCGTATCAGAACTGGTATACACAATATACATTTGCAGAAAACGGTCATTGTAGCCCGTGAAATTGCGGAGCTTGATCCTTTTTTAAAAGTAGTTTGCTTTCATGAAGGGATTACCGAAGATAACATTGATGCTTTTTTAACGGAAAATGGAACGCTCGACCTTTTGATCGATGAGTGCGACAGTTTTGATGTTAAAATCAGTGCACGGCAGAAAGCCAAAGCTTTAGGCATTCCTGTTTTAATGGAGGGCAGCGACAGGTGCACAATTGATATTGAGCGTTTCGATCTGGAACCTGAAAGGCCGGTTTTACATGGCTATGTGGAGCACATGGACATGGACGTTTTTAAAACGCTAAAAAGTATGGATGAAAAAATCCCATACATTGCCCCTGTAACTGGTGTAGAAACACTTTCTCCACGAATGAAGGCCTCAGTAATCGAAATGATGTCCAGTATTTCCACCTGGCCTCAGCTTGCCAGCGCCGTTACCTATGGAGGTGGTATAACAGCGGATTTATCCAGAAAAATATTATTAGGAAATTTAAGTGTATCTGGTCGCTTCTTCGTTGACATTGACGAACTGATTACTGACCAGACTGATGCTACAGAAAAAATTGAAGAGGCTAGGATCAAACAATTAAGCAACGCGGAAATCACCAACTACTTTTCAATTTACCCGATAACTGATGATAAAAAAGGTGAGATTATTTCTGAAGAACTGATAAATAAGCTGATCACTTCAGCGAACAAAGCTCCATCCGGGGGGAACAATCAGCCATGGCATTGGCACTATGAAAATGGAAGCTTGCATTTGTTTTTAAACAAACACGTTTCAGGTGCCTACCTTGATCCCGATTACCTTTCATCTTACGCTTCATTAGGAGCATCAATAGAAAATCTCTTACTTGAAGCTGCCGTTAATGAGCTAAAGATAGACTGGAAGTTCACACCGGAGTTTTTCCCAGATCATATTGCAAGTTTCAGTTTTAACGGAAAACATACACCTGATGCTGTAGAGCAAAAACTTGCGGCACAAATTGCAAACAGACATACCAATAGGAAAATCGGGCTATCGGAGGAAATCAGTGCATCCGAAATGGAACAACTTAAAGATTTAATAAGTTCAGATGAGTTGGATCTGCATTGGATTACGGATGCCGCAGAAAAGAACGAGCTTGGTGAGATATCGGGGCAGGCAGATTTGTTACGTATGTTTATTCCCGCAGCGCATGAAGATTTTATAAAAAAAGAAATGCGCTGGAACCAGGAAGAAATTATAACGACAGAAGACGGAATTGGTATTAATACCCTGGATTTAACCAATAATGACCAGATCGGTTTAAGGTTAATGAAAGATGAGAAAGCTGTTCAGTTCCTAAAAAAAATAAAGGGTGGTAGTGCCCTTAAAACACTTGCGCTTAAGCAATTCCAATCATCCCCCGCAATTGGCTTAATGACCTCAACAGAAAACAGTCCGCTAAATTTTTTAAAAGCAGGCATGGCGTTTGAAAAACTGTGGTTGGCGGCTACAGCATTAGGCTATCAAATTCACCCCGTTAATGTTCCTTTAATCTTCTTTTACAAGAATAATTTTCAGGCATTAAGTGATCTGTCAGAGAAGGATAGAAAGCAAATTTTCAATTTACATCAAAAATTCAAGAATTTGTTTAAAATAACTGATAATATTGCAGAGGTATTCATGTTTAGAATATTTAAAGCCGAATCATCAGCAGTACGTACAATTAGGAAACCTTTAAATAAAACTTTATCCATTGGAAGAGCATAAAACAATTATTGATAAACTCTATTTCAGGGCTTTCAGAGCTATAGATGAACCTGAGTCTTGCTTAAAATTTATTGATGGACACAGGCATGTCCTTGAAATTTATGGCATCACTCAAATTTCTTCTGCTAAAGTAGAATGGATGCATAATCCAAGTGTCTGGGTTATACTTGTGACTACTGAAGAGAATGGAAAAGCAATGGGAGGTTCAAGAATACAACAGGCAGACGGAAAAACCCCGCTTCCGATTGAGGATGCAGTAGGTTATATGGATGCCCGGATCTATGATATGGTTAAAGAGAGAACTCCAGCCGGAACCGGAGAAATGTGCGGAGTTTGGAACTCCTGGGAAGTTGCAGGTTTAGGTATAGGCAGTTATTTTTTAAGTCAGGTGGGCCTGGCTGTATCAAGTAATATCGGACTTACTTCATTGTTTGGTCTGACTGCCCCTGCTACTTATAGAAATGCAGTCAGAGGTGGTTTCAGAGTAATCAGAGAAATCGGTATCGATGGTAAATTCTACTATCCTAAAGAAGACCTTACAGCTACTGCTGTTATTACTGACGAGCTGGAAACATTACCTACGGCGCTGGATGAGGTTAGAGACCATGTTCGTTCTTTCAGAGAAAATCCTAAGCAATCCTTTCAGATTCCAAATAAAGCTAAAGATGGTTTTATAGAAATTTTTATTGACATAACCTTCAAATGAAACGAGTTTTAGGAAGAATATACCTGCTGATACTGGTATTTATGATACCATTTATTGTTAATGCTGCTCAGAACCAAAACAATGAGGATACCTTTATCAACATACTGCATGATTCCTACATACATATACCGAATGATGAATCGGTTACTATAAATAATTTAATTAATACCCCTCATGATTTCAAAAAATTAGGAGCCGGATTAATTAACCTCGCGAAATACAACCATGGCGTATGGATCAGAACGACCTTACCTGTTGGTATTAACGTAGAAAGGTTCACAGAGATTTTAATTGATCAAACCCGAATAAAAGAAGCTGAAGTATTTTTTGTAAGGGACAAAAATGTAATCAGCCAGGTCAGGTATACAAATTATGGGATAATAGCCTCTCCGGGTCAGGTGGGCAATCTGAACACCTTTACTTTACCGCCTAATTTTGGGGGAGAAGGTTCTACAATTTACTTTAAGCTGAATACCCCTGATGTAGTAATGACTCCAATTTTCATAGGAACAAAGGACTCTGCCCTATCCACATTTTCAATCAGGGATGTTTTCTTTGGCATTTATACCGGCATCATGCTCATTATGTTTGCGTATAATATGTTTTTGTATCTAAGTATTAAAGACACGAGTTATTTAAATTATATATTTTGTATCCTTTTCACCTGGCTTACACAGATTACTTTACAAGGATACGGGAATAAATACTTTCATATTGATTCCGTTTTTTTTAATGAAATATCCGTCATCCTGTTTTCTAACCTTGGTTTAGTCGCTTCTATTTTATTCACGAAGTCTTTTCTAAACACTAAAGAGAACTCTCCGGTGAGCCATCAATTACTGAATGTGATTTGCCTTGTCACCGCATTAGGTACCATTTCACTATTCTTTGGTTTCTTTGGTGCAGCGTTTATAGGAATGCAGCTTTCCATAATGGCAAGTGCAGCAATTGCTTTCGTTGCCGCCTTTAATATCTATTTTAAAAAGCAATTTAAACCTGCGGGATATTACCTTATTTCCTGGACTTTCCTGTTTATTGGCATGACTATCTTCATACTAAAGGATTATGAGCTCATTGGCTATTCGCTATTTACTACCTATTCAGCTCAGTTTGCCTCAGTCGCGGAAGTACTATTACTATCATTTGCACTGGCAGATAGGATTAACTTCTTTAAAAAAGAAAATGAGCTTGCACAAAAACGCGCTTTATTGATTTCGAAAGAAAACGAGCAACTGATATTGCAACAAAACATAGAATTAGAGAAAAAGGTAAATGAGCGAACTGAGGCGCTTCAGGAGACAAACAGTGAACTGAATGCAGCTTTAAGTAACCTAAAATCTACTCAGTCGCAACTAGTTGACGCAGAAAAGATGGCTGCATTAGGTCAATTGACGGCCGGTATAGCCCATGAAATCAATAACCCTATCAACTTTGTAACCTCAAATATTAAACCATTACAATTAGATATTGACGATTTAAAAGAGATCATTTCAAGATATGAGAAAATCGACTTTTCTAATGGCAATATTGAGGAGCAGATTAAGGAAATAGATGCGTTCAAAAAACAGATTGATCTGGAATTTATCAATAATGAAATAGAAGGGCTATTGACCGGTATTTCGGACGGTGCGAAGCGGACTGCGGAAATCATCAGAAGTTTAAGAAATTTCAGCCGTCTGGATGAGGACGACCTGAAGCCGATTGACATTAATGAGGGTTTACATTCGACCTTGGTTTTAGTAAAAAACACCATGCCTGACAATCTCAAGGTAGTTAAAGACTTTGGAAACTTACCTAAAATAGAGTGCTTACCAGGTAAAATAAACCAGGTTTTCATGAACCTGATATCGAACGCTATTCAAGCTATTAAATCTAACGGTAAAGATAGAGAAGAGGAACTCTTAAGCATCAGCACCTGGTATGAGGACAACAGCGGTGTTAAAATCAGCATTAAAGACACTGGTACAGGCATGACCGATCAGGTTAAACATAAAATATTTGAACCTTTCTTTACAACAAAAGAAGTGGGTGAAGGAACTGGCCTAGGTTTATCAATTGTTTTTAGTATAATTGAGAAACATAAAGGTCATATAAATGTGCTATCCGAAGTTGATCAAGGTACGGAATTCATCATTACATTACCTGTTAATACACAATAAGCAAAGCGTACTATGAGTGCACCCAATGTAAGAGTTCTATATATTGATGACGAAGAGAATAACCTTCAAGCTTTTAAAGCCAGTTTCAGGCGCCAGTATGAGATATATACAGCCATATCGGCTGCTGAAGGTTTAAAAGTATTACAAAACATTCCTATTCAGGTTATTCTGGCCGATCAGAAGATGCCGGGCACTACAGGTGTTGAGTTTTTTAAAAGTATTACGGACACTTATCCCGACCCGATCAGAATATTGTTAACCGGTTATACTGATATAGAAGCGCTTGCTGATGCCATTAACCATGGTGATATCTACAGATACATTACCAAACCATGGAATGACCTGGAATTGCACAATTCTATTAAAAATGCTTACGACGCATATAAAGCAAAGATTGACCTCAGGAACAAAGTAACTGAACTTGAAAAGACAAATGATGAGTTAAATCGTTTTATTTATAGTATTTCACATGAGTTGAGAGCTCCTCTGGTATCGGCGATGGGTATTGTAAATCTGGTAAAAATGGAAGGTCTTTACAACTCCAGCGGCGAATATTGGAGTCTGATCGAGACCTGTTCCAACAAATTGGATTACTATATTCAAAAGACCTTACAATATTACAAGAACAATAAAATCGTTTCAGAAAATTCCGCTGTGGATTTCCATTCGCTAATCCCAGATCTTATAGATTTACATACCTATTCAGATAAGGAAACTACTTTTACGGTTAATATTGATCAAAAGGAGGCGTTCTATGGTGATGCATTCAGGATAGAAGTAATATTGGGTAACCTGATTTCGAATGCCATAAAATACCAGAAGGAAACGGAGACAAATAAGCGTGTAAATGTAAATGCAGTGGTTAGAAGAGAGGCTGTAGAAATTACCATTAACGACAACGGTATGGGGATTTTGAACGAGCATTTAGAAAAGATTTTCACCCAATTCTTCAAAAGTAAAGTAAACCAGGGTAGCGGATTAGGCTTGTTTATTGTCAAAGAGGCATTAAATAAGATTAACGGGAAAATTACCGTAAGTTCTAATCTGGCTGAAGGTTCTACATTTAAAATAACCATCCCAAATGCTAAATAACAACAAAACAGTTTTATTAATTGATGATAATGTTGTTGATCTAAAGATCAACTCAAAAATCATAAAGATATCAAATCTGTTTGATGAAATCATTACCTGCTTATCGGGTGAAGAGGCCCTTGCCTATTTAAATAAAACCTTACATGATGGAGGTAAGCTACCGGATTTTATTTTACTTGATATACAAATGCCCGATATGGACGGCTTTGAATTTCTGGAACTCTATAAGACACTACCAAATCGGTTAACTGATCATTGCTTAATTGCCATGCTCTCTTCTACCCTTGATTTTGGGGACATTAAAAGAGCTGAAGCCAGTCTACATGTGATTAAGTTGTTAAAAAAGCCCCTTATCCTTAAGGAGCTGGAAGAACTTTTAAAGAAGTATTTTACCAGGTAAAAAGAACTATATCGTTCGCTATTACGCGACTTACAATATAAAAACAGGCTGTATCATTGTTTGACACAGCCTGTTCGTTTATTTCAATTTCTGCTTTTTATTTCAATTCCACATCTACCAATATTGGGAAGTGATCGGAAACAAATTTACCATGATAGGTATCAGTTAGGATCCCCCATCTTTTAGCTTCGAAACCTTTGGTTACAAAAACATGATCAATAATTTCATAGCCTTTTACATCTTTCCCCCAGGCATTGAAGGAAGAGTTATTTGCATAAGGATATTTAACCTGGGTATAGGTATCTGTTAATAACCCTGAGTTTGCCAAGGTCAGGTAACACTCGCTTTTTTGGCCACCATTTAAGTCTCCCGTGAATACAGCAGGCGTTTTACCAGCAATTTCCCTGATCTTTTTAGTAACCAGTTTTCCACTCTCTAAACGAGCGATCTTCCCCTGATGATCAAAATGCGCGTTGAAGAAATAGAACTTCTTTCCGGTTTTAATGTCCTGCAATTGAACCCAGCTGCAAATTCTGTTACAGCAGGTAGCATCCCAACCTAATCCTGGTTTGTCGGGCGTTTCGGAAAGCCAGAAATCTCCTTTACTCAGTAGTTTAAATTTATCCTTACGATAAAAGACACTTGAGTGCTCGCCACTGATCCTGCCATCATTACGACCAACGCCATAGTTTTCGAATTCAGGAAGCAAGCGGTTAAGGTCATCTACCTGATTTTTTAATCCTTCCTGTATTCCAAAAACATCGAACTGATGAAAACGGATCAGGTTTGCGCTTACCGGAGCGCGTTGTTCCCAGCGGTTACCTACATCGCCTTCATTATCATATCTTACGTTAAAAGACCCTACCGTGTAATTTTGAGCAAATGTGCTAAGGCTCCCCGCCACAAGTAGCGCTGAAAAAACAAGCTGTTTAATGTTCATTTATATATGTGTTTGTGTGTCTAAATAATTTCGTTACTGCCATCCTGGATTTTGTCCCAATTTGGGGTTAAGTAATCTATCTGTTTCCGGGATAGGATAAAGATAGTTTTTATCTGTGAATGTCCGCGTTGTAGTAGCTAGCCAGGTTAATTCGCCTGAAGTACCATTTGAAAGTCGCTGAGGATTAGGTCCGCCGTTAAGGGTTGCTGCCACGTTAATATAAGTTACGCCCTTAACCGGGTTGGCAGGCATCACCTGGTAAAAGCAAACATCCAGCTTACCATCTTCGTTTAAATCCATTGGTACATCTAATGCAGGCACGTAAAATCCGTTCCAGACTTTGGTCATCAGGTCTCCCCTTTTCCATCTTACGATATCGTCAAAACGCAAGCCCTCTAAAGCAAGTTCAATACCACGCTCTCTTCTGATTTCCAATAAAGATGCATCAGCAATCCCCGGAAAATAGTTGTTCTGCATATAAGCATCTACTACTACAGGTTTGCTGGTTAAGCCACCTGTGATACCAGCTCTTCTGCGCAGCTCGCCAATTGTTTTAGCCCAATCGGTATCTGTAAAAGATCCAAGTTCAGCTTTTGCTTCAGCATAATTTAATAAAACTTCAGCATAGCGCATCAGGGAAATAGAATTGATATTTTGTCCACCTCCATCATAGCGGGTATCATCTAAAACCCATTTTATTGGCTGATAACCGGTATAGGTATAAGAGAATATTGGAGGGGCAGCTTCGGGTGTACCACCGTTTATCCTTTTGTAATCACCCATTCTGATGGTCTGCTGTAACCTTTTGTCTCTGTTTTTAACCTCATCCTTAAATGGCATAGTCTGATAACCGGTTGTGCTGGTAAAAGGAGTTCCATCGATGTTCAGGTAGGTGTTGATGAAGGTCCGGGTAAAACTAATCCTTGACCCATAGGTAGCACTCGTCCACCACCAGTTGGCGTCATTATAAACACCCAGGTTGGCATCTACTACTGAGGCTAACATTACTTCTGGAGCTACAGGTGCAGTGCTGATAAAAAGGTTTCTGTAGGACAGATCCCCTCCTGCGGTATTTAGTGCAAATCCACCTTCTTTCATAACCTTATCCGCAGCGCTGGCTGCTTCCTGCAACCATTGTGCTGATGAAGCAGTTAATCCCGCTTCGTCGTGATATTTCCTATAAGTTCCTTCGTACAGACATACTCTTGATTTAAAACCAAGCGCTACATATTTAGTAATTAAGGACCTGGAGTTATCAGTAGTTTTAGTGATGTAAGTACAGGCAAAATTCAAATCAGCCAGTACTGAGTCCATTACTAAACTCCTTTTATCGCGGCCTTTATAAAGGTCTGGATCATCAACCTTAAAGGTTTTATTCATCCATGGCACATCACCAAAGCGTCTTACCTTAGTGTAATAGAAATAAGCACGAAAGAATCTGGCTAAGGCTGTGTACTCTAACCTTACGGATGCAGGCACTTTTGGATTATTATTGTTTTCCAGAAAGTAGTTGATGTTTCTTAAACCATTCCAGTCCCATCCATTACTTTGACGCGGGCCGAAAGCTCCTTCAATTAAGAAATCCGGTGCCTGACTTCTTGCTGCGTAGTCGGACATCGCATCGCCTTTATGAGCATCACTTGCAGATGGCAATAACTTGTAAAAGGAATTTGAGTAATGTTCAAGACCTTTTATATTACCAAATACAGCCTCTTTAGTTGCGGTATCTTCGGGCGCTTGGTCGAGTTTTTTGCAGCCTGTAAAAAATATAACTGCAGGAATAGCCCATATTAAGAATTTCTTCATTGGAATCATGTCTGTTTTGTTTAAAATGCGTTTCATTTTCCGAATCATTAAAATGTTGCTGATAAACCTAAAGTGAAACTTTTGAGTATAGGATAGTTGTTACCGTTACCATTCCCACCGTCGGTTAACACCCTGTCGGAACCACCGATACTTTCGATATCAAGATCTCGGGTAACTTTATAAAGTGGCGACCATGACCACAGGTTTTCGCCCGTTAGGAATACTTTCAAATTGCTCAATCCAATTTTCTTGATGAAGGTTTGAGAAAGGTTGTATCCAACCTGTAGGTTTTTCAATCTGATATAGGCTACATTCTGAAGGTATTTAGTTTGAACCTGAGTTAAGGCTGCTGATCCATTTTGTGCTAAATAACCTCTATATCTTGGGAAATAGGCATTCGGATTTTCTTCTGACCAGATATTGCCCAATTGTGATTTTGGCACCTTACCGTACGGACGGTTATACTGTCCCCAAAAAGTACCATTTTCAGCACCCGGATACCAATCCATTTTACCAACACCCTGGAAATTAGAACTAAAGAAAAAGCCATTCCATTCTGCTCCCACTTGTATTCCATACGTATAGCGCGGTGTAGAATTACCAATCACTTTTCTATCGCCCGGCATACCTACTGTATTGTTACCGTTAGTGATTTCTCCGTCGCCATTAAGGTCTTTAAACTTAATATCTCCTGGTAAACTTTTACCGGTATTGGAAGACTTATATAGTGTTTGTTTTGGAGAGTTTGCGATATCTTCCAGTGAGGTATAATACCCATCGGTTACAAAGCCCCAGATTTCACCTACTGTTTGTCCGGCGTAATAATCCGAAAGCTTCTGCTCAGGGTTATTGAATTTAAGGATCTTTGCTGTATAATCGGCTATTGATAAACGGATGTTATAGTTTAAAGGTTTAGCTGCTACCTCTACACGATCATTCCAGGAAAGGGTAGCTTCCCAGCCTTGGGTTTTAAGGTCAGCATAATTACCTTTAGGTACTCCGGTACCAAAAACCGCAGGAAGGGTCATTCCTACTGTAAACATATCAGTGGTTTTACGGATGTAAGCATCTCCGCTAAAATTTAGTCTGTTATTTAGGAAGGCAATATCCAATCCTAAATTCTGGGTGGTTGAGGTTTCCCAGGTCAATCCATCAGGTATAACTCCTGGCTGGCTGGTCTCTTGCGGACGAACGCCATTCAGGATACGATCTGACTGTGAAAAGCCCAGTTTCTCAAAGAAAGCATAAGAAGCGATATTTCCATTACCCAATGAACCATAGGAGCCCCTGATTTTCAGATCTGTGATTACATTGGGACTGATGTTCCAGAATGGTTCTTTACTCACTCTCCATCCTGCAGAAACTGAAGGGAAGAAGGCGTAACGCTGACTTGCAGGGAATTTAGAAGAACCATCATAGCGGCCATTAAACTCTGCCAGATAGCGATCTTTATAAGCATAATTCAATCGATAGAAGCCACCTAAAATAGCCCATTGATCGTAACCACCACTGGTGTTAATCGATTGGCCTAAGGCCAGGTTAATGTCTGTAGCATCCTCAGAAATCAATCCATTACGAACAGCTTCGATGCGTTTATAAGTACTTTCCTCATAATTGTAGCCTCCAAGTACTTTCAGGTAATGATTTTTGCTTAAACGGGGCTCATATTCAGCGTAAATATTGGTCGCTAAGTATTGCGTTGTACGTTCCAGTCGCTGGATATCGTTAAAATTAGAGCCCACATACTCAATCACTCCCGGTTTTCTGCTATAAGGAACAGGAACGCGGATCCTGCTTTCATCATTATTGGTATTCTGAAAAGTAAGGTCTCCTTTGATTCTGACCTTATCGCCGAAAAAGTTTGAACTAAATCCGGTAGTATTGCGGAAAACCTTTTTGTACATATCAATACCGTTCTTTCCGTAAATAAAATCACCAACAGTATAGGCAGCTGAATAACTCAGGGTTCCATCCGGATTAAACATTGGGGCCATATTATGCCCTTCATCGGCAATATTCCTCCAGATTCCACCACCTTCACCTACATTCAGTGGGTTATGGTATTTCGAAGTCGAATAATCGGCGTTATTGTAAACCTTTAACCATGGATACAATTCGATAGATCCTTTTGCTCTGATATTATAAGATTGGAAGTCATCAGAGTTGTAGCGAAACAATCCGGACTGTGCGAAAGATCTTGCTGAAACGTAAAAATCGGTCTTACCACTCCCGCCTGATAAGGCTACGTTTTGTTCCGTCGCATTGTTATGATCTTTATACAGCTCTTTGTACCAATCGGTGCTATCATAATAAACATATTCGCCGGCAGCGTTTACTTCTACTCTTGGCAAATCCGGGTTTTCCGACCTGCGTTTAAATTCTTCCAGATAGGCTGGGGAAAATTTAACGGTTTTGTTTACGTTCTGTGGTGTCTGGGAGTAATCGTTCCATGCAGACCAGGCCTCATTGAACATCCTGGCAAAGGTATAACCATCAGTTACAAAATCAGGAACTGCTGTTGGCTTTTTAAGAGATCTGGCAATACTATAATTAATTGAAGTCCTTTCTTTAACCGGATTCTTGGTTGTAATCAGCACAACCCCAAAAGCTCCCCTTGCACCGTAAATAGATGCAGATGCAGCGTCCTTTAAAACGGTAACACTGGCCACGTCGTTAGGGTTAATTCTGGAAGGATCGCCTTCTACTCCATCTATCAATACGAGTGCATTACCACCCTGACCGATAGAAGTGGTTCCCCTAACATTAAAAGCGGGGGATTGAATAGGTTTACCATCGCCCATATTTAGATTCAAATTGGGAATAAGACCTTGTAGTCCTTGTGCCAGATTGGGAACTGAACGGTTCTCGAAAGATTTGGAGGTAACCTGATCTACAGCGCCTGTCAGGTTTTCTCTTTTCTGACTTCCATATCCTACAACCAGTACTTCATTTAGTGTACCTGACTGGG
>Ga0065714_10002580_pt1 | contig 14981 bp, 16 predicted proteins | sample MisRhiReplicate2_FD_59101 | JGI IMG/M metagenome (GOLD analysis project Ga0065714, IMG submission 59101) | Miscanthus rhizosphere microbial communities from Kellogg Biological Station, MSU, sample Rhizosphere Soil Replicate 2: eDNA_1 v2... | ecosystem: Host-associated > Plants > Roots >...
TCACCACTTGATCCTTGAGTTGCACCGGCGCGCGCGCTCCCCGGTAAACCTGCTCGCGCCGCAACAGCTCACGCGTCTCCCGGGCGACCACCGCATCGAATGCGACCTTATCAATCGGATGCGCCCGCAAAGCCTGTTCATTGAGAATCTGGATGCCGCCACTGGCTATCGCGCCCATGGCGAACTCCTCGTGCGACGGTACACCGAGCTTGCGCACCAGCATCAGGTCGAGGCGAACGTCCAGCGCCGTGGCCACCTCATAGGCTACCGGCACGCCACCACGGGGCAAGGCGAGGACGATCACTTCCGGGCGATGGGCATAGGCGAGCAACGGCGCCACCAGACGCCGACCGGCCGCTGCACGGTCCTGCAAAACGATGTTCGATGGGGGACTCATTCGAAAACCTCCTCAGGCGATCACGCCCGTCGGTTTCATCACGCAGTCCCAGAGAATTGTCGGCCTGACGCTGGCCGACATCAAGCGGCGCCGCTTACACCAATCGCTGGATTTTCTGATGCCGCCAAACAAAGCGGTAATACGCGGTCTGCAACGCCAGCATCCCCAGATACGCCACCGGGAATGCCATCCACACGCCCGGCAAACCAAAATACCCGTCCAGCACATACGCCACCGGCAACTGCACCAGCACCACGCAAAAAATCGACACCGCCATCGGCACCAACACCGTGCCGCTGGCGCGCATGATGCCGCCGACAATCGCCTGGAAGCCAAACACCAACAGACTCCAGAGCATGATGTGCAACAAGTGCTCGGCCATTGCCCGCGTCGAGTCATCCGTCAGGAACAGCCCCAGCAACCAGTGCGACAACAGGTAACCCAGCAGCACCAACCCGCCGGTCAGGCACACATTGATCAGCAGCCCCGTGCGCAAAATCGGCCCCATGCGTTCCAGGCGCCCTGCCCCAATCGCCTGGGCCCCGAGAATCGNCGCCGTGATCGCAATCGACAGCGCCGGAAACTGCACGTAATTGACGATCTGCGTCACAGNCCCATACGCCGCCGTCGCCTGCGAACCGTGCTGGTTCACCAGCGCCAGAATCACCAGCTCCGATACCGACAACACCACCATCTGCAAGCCTGTCGGCAAGCCGATGCGCAACACCTTGCCAAGAATCACCGGATCCAGCTTCATCGCCGCAAACATTTCCCGATCCGGCGCCAACGGATGCCCCTTGCGAATCAATCGCCACGCCAGCCACCCCATCGCCGACAAGTTACCCGCCAACCCGGCATACGCCGCACTCTGAATCCCCATCATCGGCAACCCGAACCACCCACGAATCAACGCCGGCGTCAGCGCCAACCCGATACAGGTCGACACCACCAACGCGATCAGCGGCGACAGCGTGTCGCTCACGCCGCGCAACAGTTGGGTAAATAGCACGTAGACCAGCAGCGACGGCATGATCCACATCATCACGTGGGCGTAGGACACCGCGTCGTCCAGCACATCGGCCGGCGTGCCCAAACCCTGCAGGGCTGGCCTGGCGAACACACTGCCCAGCACCGCGGCGGACAGACCGATCATTGCGCCCAACAGCAAGGTGGTCGCGGCAATGGTCTTCACCAGATGCGACTCGCGCGCGCCCCAGGCCTGGCCGATCAACACACTGGCCCCCGCGCCCAAGCCGATCACCAAGGCGATGAAGAAGAAAACGATGGGGAACATGCCTGACACGGCCGCCAGGGCCTGGGTGCCGAGCATCTGGCCGATATAGATGCTGTTGACGGTGCCTGACATGGATTGGAGGAAATTCGACAGGACCATCGGGGCGAGGAAAAGCAGGTAGGTTTTCCAAAGTGGGGTTGATTGGGTGGGGGTCTGCATGGAGGGGCCGTCTCGGGCTGGGGCGCGGTTTGAGGATTCTACGCCAGGCCAGTGATATCCGGCCGCTCTTGTTCAGGGGATTTGCAGAGCCTGGCCCGTCATGCCTGCTATCGCGCGAAGCAGTTATTCACTCAGCGCGTGACGGGGCAATGCAATTGAAATCAACGCTGCAAGCAGCACGAATGCACTCGATATCCATAGACACGCCCCTAGCCCGGACACCTGGTAAACCCAGCCGGATAGCACCGTGCCGATCAACCGCCCCAAGGCGTTCGACATGTAATAAAACCCCACATCCAGCGACACGCCGTCTTCCTTGGCGTAAGACACGATCAGGTAGCTGTGCAGCGACGAATTCACCGCGAACAGCACGCCAAACACCATCAGCCCACCCAGCAGCACTACTTGTTGCGACAGGCCGGTGTTCAGCCCGAGAGCAATGGCCGCAGGCAGGCCCGCCAGTGCAAGTGCCCAAAGAAACGCTGCACGACCATCCGGCACGTGCCCACGCTTCTTTCCGGTGATGTTGGGCGCGAAGGATTGCACGATGCCGTAGCCAATCACCCAGGCCGCGAGAAACCCGCCAACCTTCCAGAAGTCCCAGCCGAAGACACTGCTCAGGTACACCGGCAAGGCCACCACGAACCAGACATCACGGGCACCGAACAGGAACATCCGCGCTGCCGAGAGGATATTGATCGCCCGGCTCTTGGACAGGATGTCGCGAAATTTTGGCTTGGCTTTGGCCTTGCCCAAGTCCTTCTTCAACAGGATCAAGCTGCTGATCCAGATCAGCGCCAGGACACCCGCCATCGCCAACAATGCGCCTTTGAAGCCGATCAAGGCCAGCAAGGCTCCGCCGAGAAAGAAGCCGACACCCTTGAGTGCGTTCTTCGAGCCGGTGAGGATCGCCACCCACTGGTAGAGCTTGCCCTGCTGCCCATCCGGAACCAGCAGCTTGATCGAGCTCTTCGCGCTCATCTTGTTCAGGTCTTTGGCAATCCCCGACAGTGCCTGCGCGCCCATCACCCATGGGATGGTCAGCCAGGCGACAGGAACCGTCAGCATCAGCAGCGCCGCGACCTGGAGGCCCAGCCCGATGTTCATGGTTCGGTTCAGACCCAGTCGGGCGCCGAGGTAGCCACCCACCAGGTTAGTGATCACACCAAAGAGTTCGTAGAACAGAAACAGCGCCGCGATTTGCAGTGGGCTGTAGCCCAACGCGTGAAAATGCAGCACCACCAACATGCGCAAGGCGCCGTCGGTGAGGGTGAAGGCCCAATAATTACCGGTCACGAGCAGGTACTGCCGAACTTGTGGCGCGAGGGCTGACAACGCTTTCATGACCGCTCCTCAGACTGCCAGACCGACCATCCTGGCCAGTTCGACGGTGCGATTGGCATAGCCCCATTCGTTGTCGTACCAGGCATAGAGTTTGACCTGGGTGCCATTGATGACCATGGTCGACAGCGCATCGATAATTGATGATCGCGGGTCGGTGCGGTAGTCGATGGACACCAGTGGACGCTCCTCGAATCCGAGAATGTCTTTGAGCTCGTTCTCGGAAGCGTCCTTGAGGAACTGATTGACCTCTTCGACCGTGGTCGCCCGCTCGACTTCAAAGACACAGTCAGTCAGCGAAGCGTTGGCCAACGGCACGCGAACGGCGTGACCATTCAGGCGTCCGCGCAGCTCCGGGAAGATTTCAGCGATGGCCGTGGCCGAGCCGGTGCTGGTTGGAATCAGGCTCATACCCGAAGCACGCGCACGGCGCAGATCCTTGTGCGGCTGGTCGAGAATGCTTTGGGTGTTGGTCAGGTCGTGGATGGTGGTAATCGAACCGTGGCGAATGCCCAGCTTTTCGTGGATCACTTTCACCACTGGCGCCAAGCAGTTGGTGGTACACGAAGCGGCGGTGACGATGCGATGTTCCGCCGCATTGAACAGTTGATGATTGACGCCCATGACGATGTTCAACGCGCCCTCTTCCTTCACGGGAGCGCTGACCACCACGCGCTTCACCCCTTGGTCGAGGTAAGCCTGAAGCACAGCGACGGTCTTCATCTTGCCGCTGGCTTCAATCACCAGATCACAGCCCGACCAATCAGTGTCGGCAATCGCCTTGTTGGCCGTTACCTTGATGCGTTTGCCGTCGATGACAATGCTGTCGCCCTCGGAATCGGCCTGGCAGTTCCAACGGCCGTGTACCGAATCGAAGTTCAGCAGGTGCGCATGAGTCGCCGCGTCACCTGCTGGATCGTTGATCTGCACGAACTCAAACTCCGGCCAGCTCCAGGCTGCTCGCAGAGCGAGGCGACCGATCCGGCCAAAACCATTGATGCCAACTTTGATAGTCATGTTGTTGTCTCTGAATCAGCTGTCAGTGGGAGTTCGGTCGGGTGGCGAACTGGCCGATGTATTCGATAGGGGAAGGATGCTGAATGGCGAGTGGCATGCTGGAAAAATCCTCAGATGGAGCGCTGATTGACACGTTTCATGAGTTCTTGCGCCGACTCTTTGCGCTCGGAATAACGATCAACCAGATAGTCCTGACGGTCACGAAGCAGCAGCGTGAATTTCACCAACTCTTCCATCACATCAACGACACGGTCGTAGAAGGGAGAAGGTTTCATCCGGCCGTTGTCATCGAATTCCAAATAGGCCTTCGGTACGGAGGATTGGTTAGGGATGGTAAACATGCGCATCCAACGACCCATCACTCGCAGCTGATTGACCACGTTAAACGACTGCGAGCCACCGCACACCTGCATGACGGCGAGGGTTTTGCCCTGGGTCGGGCGTACGGCGCCCATTGCGAGTGGCACCCAATCGATCTGGGCCTTGAACACTGCGCTCATATTGCCGTGACGCTCTGGAGAGCACCAGACTTGTCCCTCTGACCACAACACCAAGTCGAGCAACTCCTTCACACGTGGATGATCGTCGGGTGCGTCATCTGGCAACGGCAAGCCGGATGGATTGAATATTCGCGTCTCGGCGCCGAAGTGCTCCAGCAGTCGAGCGGCCTCTTCTACCATCAGGCGACTGAAAGAACGCTCACGAGTCGATCCGTACAGCAGCAAAATGCGCGGCTTGTGGGTGGAGGCCTTTTCGATACCGAGTTTGTCTGCCGACGGGAGATCAATCAGTCCGGTATCGAGTTGGGGCATATGGTCATCAAACATAGTCTTTGTCCTGCGCGATGGCGCTCTTGAATTCATCGAACCAGCGGCGTTTCACTGCTTCACAAAAGATGCTGCGCCAGCTATTGGCAGTGCAGAAGAACAGGATTTTCATCGAGCGACCTCGTAGTCGAAGGCGCAATCAGGCGATTCAGCTTTCACAGCAGGCCAGTGCCCGTTGAGGACGCTCACCCATTCCATCAAGGCGTTTGGCGTCAGAGCTCAACCAATGCGCGTTGCTTTCAAGCACTATGGTCAGCACTTGATGGACCCAATCAGGGAGATTCGGGTGCAGCCGGTAATACACCCATTGGCCTTGCCGACGGTCAGACAACAAACCGCAGCTGCGCAACTGCGCGAGGTGTCTGGAGACTTTTGGCTGGCTCTCATTCAGTGCGCAGGTCAGCTCGCAAACACATAGCTCACCTTCACGGGTGACGAGCAGCATCGTGCGGACCCGAGTGTCGTCAGCCAGGCATTTGAAAACAGTGGTCGGTGTCAGAGGGTCAGTCATTTCGTTTCTCAGTGTTTGTTTATGACTGATCGAAACGCTCCCCAGCGAAAGGACACGGGCTTTGCTGGTCAGCGTGAAGTCTCAGCTCATATACGGAAAAACGAATATATGGTTTTCCGCATATAAGGTAAATAGTCGACTTCAGATTAAAACGATTGGATTGCGCAGCCCCCTTCAACGAAAGCTCACGCTGCTGCTCGAGTCGCACCGGCGGCGCATGGGCACATTACACACCCAAAAATTTGAAAAGCCACAGCGCACCCATCCCGACCGCCAGCGTCAGGACAGTATTTCGAGTCTGCCAAGCAACCCACGCAGCAATAATGGCGGCGGGTATCTGAGGGTTACTCAACACGAATTCACTCTGCCCATTGGGGTACACCACGGCAGGTAGTACAAGCGCTGCCAGCACACTCGCCGGAACATAAAGCAAGGCTCGACGCAGCAGCGCCGGAATTCGCAATCGACCATAGAGTTCGACAAAGGAAAGTCGCATGGCGAACGTTCCCATACCGACCGCCAGGAACAGCCCCCACAACGCTAAATCACTCATGGCGTCTCCCTCTCGACGTCATGGGGCTGCGCATCGCGCAATGGGCTTTTGCGAAGACGCTCGATCAGTAGACCCGCCATGACACCGCCGATGGAAGCGGTTACCAGCCCGAGGTTATAGGGCATATCGACGGCAAACACGGCAAGCAGCCCGCCGACCGAGGCGGCGCCCAGACTCGCTGCACTGCGTATCCCGGGAACCAGAAGCGCCAGGAAAGAAAGCGGTATGGCAAAGCTTAAGGACCAGGTTTCGGGGATGCTTGCGCCCAGGTAAACGCCCGCCAATACCGACAGTTGCCATGACAACCACATGGCAACGGCGGTGCCGGCATAGTAGTGGTGTGCGAATTTCCCTAGCTCGCCAGATGAAAGCTTGAGACTGCACAGTGCGTAGGACTGGTCAGAAAGCATGTAGGACATCGGCCACGTCCAGCGCCGGGGCAAATGATGCAGATGAGGCGCCAGAGACGCGCTGTACATGATGAAACGCAGATTGATGACCAGGGCCGTGGCCACAATCGCCACCGGTACAATACCCGTATGAAGCAATTGCAGTGCGACCATCTGAGCGGATCCTGAGTAGAACAGCAGGGTCATGCCCATGGTGGTACCAGGTGACAGGCCCAAATTGATCGCCATGACCCCGGTCAGCAAGCCGAATGGAACGACACCGGGAATCAATGGAAGGAGCGCCCGGACTCCTTGCATAAACGCTTCCCTTCCTGTTTGGTAAGACATTTCGACTCCTTATAGCCCAGACACCCAGGACGGGCTCAAGCCAGCAACTCGGTGATCCACCGGGCCTGCCGGGCGATGTCCTGCACCTTCTCCTCGGGCACGGCCTGCCGCGCCCGGGCGAAGTTGCTCAGGGTCTTCTGCTTCTCGCGCAGTATGCGCTGCCACTTGATCAGGAACGCCGGGCTGCGGGCCTGCATCTGCAGCGGGCCGAAATACAGTTCCTCGTCGGTGTACATCACCGGCCCGTCGCGCTCGGCGACGATGATTTCGTAGTCGAAGCGGTTTTCCCGCAGCAATTCCTCGCAGAGGATGCGGTAGCCATTGTCCATCAGCCATTGGCGCAGCGGCTGCTCGCCACCGTTGGGCTGCAGGATCAGGCGCTCCTGGCCGCCAAGGCGCGCCTTGCCACTGTCGAGGATGTCACGGATCGTCTCGCCGCCCATGCCACAGAGGCTGATCGCCGTGATCCCGTCTCCCGGTTCGATCGCATCCAGGCCATTGGCCAGGCGCACGGTGATCTGCTGATCAAGGTCGTTTTCGCGCACGGTGCGTTCGGCCGAGCGAAACGGCGTCAATGCCAGCTCGCCGGCCACCGCCGCCGCGATGACACCCCGGCGCATCAACGCAACCGGCAGGTAGCCGTGATCCGAGCCGATATCGGCCAGGCGCGCACCTGCTGGCACATGCGCCGCCACGCGCTCCAGGCGCATGGACAATGTCTGTTCGTTCACCGCTGTTCCTTTTCACCACGAACGTCCGGCACCTTAGCCAGATCGGGAGGCGATTCTGCCGGGCAACGCGGTGCAATTCAAATTCCTGCGACCAGAGCCATGGGTTGCCCCCTCCTGTTCACACAGAACCCAGTCAGGTTTTGGTACGAAATGTATTCCAAAGGCGCGTGCGATCTCGCTGGGCGCTGAGCGGCAGTAACTTTTCGCTGAATAACCGCGCGCGAACCTCCTCGGGTGGGTAGATGTCAGGATCATTGGTCACAGCCTTGTCGATCAGCGGGGTAGCGGCCTTGTTTGCGTTTGCATAGAACAGGCTATTGGTCAGGGCGGCGATGGACTCCGGCCGCAACATAAAATCAATGAATGCACGAGCGGCCTGCGGGTGCGGTGCATCCACAGGGATCGCCATGGTGTCGAACCAGACCAGTGTGCCTTCGCGCGGAATGCGGTAGATCACTTCAAAGGGCTGTTTGGCGTCGCTGGCGCGCGCGGCCGCTGTCGAGGCGTCGCCGTTATAGACCAGTGTCAGGCACACCTCGCCCTTGGCCAGATCGTCGATTTGCCGACTGCTGCTGATGTAGCGCAAGTTTGGCTGCAGCTGTGCCAGCAGTTGTTGTACCTGTTTCAGTTCACCCGCATCGTTGCTGTAGGGTGAGTGGCCGAGGTAGTTGAGGACGATGCCGATCACTTCCTGGGGCGAGTCCAGCACGGCGATACCGCAGTCTTTGAGCTTGCTGGCGTATTCAGGTTTGAACAGCAGGTCGAGGCTGTTCACCGGTGCATCGGGTATCCGTTTGGCGACCGCCTGGCGATTGATACCCAAACCTACCGTGCCCCATGCGTACGGTACCCCGTACTGATTGCCAGGATCACTATTGGCCAGTTTCAGCAGTAGCTCGGGATCAAGGTTGGCGTAATTCGCCAGTTGATTGTGCTCGACCGGTTGCACAGCCTTGGCCTTGATCGCCACCGCCAACGAACTCGCGGACGGGAACATCACGTCGTATCCGCTGCGTCCGGTCAGCAGCTTGCTGTCTTGCTCATCGGCGCTGGAGAAAACATCGTATCTGACCTCGATGCCCGTTTCTTTCTTGAAGTTCTGGATGACCGATTCCGGCACGTACTCCGTCCAGCTGTAAATATTGAGCTGAGTATCAGCAGCGTGAGCCCCGAGCCCCAACCACATGCACAACACTCCAATCACGACACGCATCCGGTGACTCCTTCGATTAGCAACGATACAAGGATCCTATGCCGGCGCATGATTCGAATAAATATGAAGCATGCTACTTTGGCATTCATCCCCATCAATGTTTGGAGCCGCGATGTTCAGCCAGGTACGCGACCTTGATTTGCAGCTACTGCGCTTGTTTGTCTGTGTGGTGGAATGTGGCGGTTTCAGCGCCGCCCAGGGTGAACTACGTATCGGCCAGTCAACCATCAGCACGCAAATGGCCAAGCTCGAAACTCGCCTAGGGTATCGCCTGTGCGAACGCGGCAAGGCAGGTTTTCACCTGACGCCCAAGGGTGAGCGAGTGCTGCAAGCCACGCGCAAGTTGTTCTCATCGATCGAGCTGTTCAAGGGTGAGGCCTTAGGGATGGCCGACACGCTGCTTGGCGAGTTGTCTATCGGGTTGTCCGAATCACTCGACTCACAAGTACTAGAACGTGTGGCCAATGCCATCGGGTTGTTCCGCAAACGCAATCAGGCGGTGCAGATCGATCTGGTCAGCGCCATGCCGGCTGAACTTGAGCGCCGTTTGCTCCAGGACCAGCTGCACCTGGCGATCGGTTACTTCTCCGGCCAGCAAAGCGCGCTGGATTACCATCCGCTGTTCAGCGAACAGCAACAACTGTACTGCGCCAAAAGTCATCCGCTGTTCGGGGTAGCGCAGGTTAGTCAGGCTCAACTGGATGCCTGTGACGGTGTGCGATACCCCTATCGATTCGTCCATGCGACCGAACCCTACCTGCCCAACCACAGCACCGGCCGCACCGAGCAGGTCGAGGGCAGCCTGGCCTTCATTCTTTCGGGCGCACACATCGGTTATCTCCCCCAGCACATCGCTGCACCGTGGGAAGCGCGAGGATTGCTGCGGGCACTGAAACCGCAGCGGCTGGGCTTCAACGTGCAGTTTCACCTGACGTGCCATCGCGGCCGTCAACCAAGCGAAGCCCAGCAAGCGCTGGTAGAAGATTTGATGCAGGCCTTCAGTGACAGCGCCCACAACTAGTCAGCGGGTGTTGAGGTGTCGTGCCCCCTCAACACCCACGCGTTACAGATACCAGCGATATTCCCGGGCACTGATCTCCTGCATGAACGCCAGATGATCCTGACGTTTGTTTTCGCAATAGACCTCCACAAACTCCGCCCCCAAACCTTTGCGTAGTTGTGGTTGGTGCTGCATCGCGCGAACGGCTTCAAGCATGTCCAGCGGAAAGCCGATGCCACTGTTGCGGTCTTCGTTGAGCGGCGGGATCGGCTCTTTGCCTGCTTCCAGGCCATGTTCCAATCCCACCAGAATCGCCGCCAGTACCAGATAAGGGTTGGCGTCGGCACCGGCCAGACGATATTCGATGCGCAGGTTTTTCGTATCTGACTCCGGAATACGCAAGCACGCATCGCGATCTTCGAAACCCCAGCTCGCTTGTGTGGCCACGTTCACCGTACCGCCAAGGCGACGCATGGCATTCTGGTTCGGCGCGAAGATCGGCATGCTGTGCGGCAGCAGTTCCAAGCACCCCGCCACGGCATGGCGTAGCGCTTGCTGTTGGTTAGCCGCCAACAGATTATTGCCAGCACTGTCATACAAACTGACATGCACATGCATGCCGCTGCCCGGATGCTGCAAGTAAGGCTTGGCCATGAAGCTGGCGCGGTATCCGTGCTTGAGCGCGACGCCACGGGTGCTACGGCAAAACAGAGCGGCCCAGTCGGCAGCACGCAGACCATCGTCGAGATGACCGAAGTTGATCTCGAACTGGCCCGGCCCCAGTTCGGCGGTAATCACGGTGGCATCAATGCCCTGAGCCCGCGTCGCCTCCACCATTTCGTCCAGCACAGGCGCAAAGCGCGACAAGCGCTCGATGTGCATGTTCGGCTGATCATCGGCATCGTCCGACACACCATCGCGTGGGAACTGAGGCAAGCCGTCACGCAGCTGTTTATCGAACAGGTAGAACTCCAGTTCGAAGGCCACCACCGGGTGAATACCTTTGCGCGCCAGCCGGTCCAGTACTTGCGCCAGCACTTCGCGCGGTTCGAACACAATCGGCTTTTCGGTGCCGTCCGAAGTAATCAGCATCTGTCCCAGCGGCTGCGCTTCCCAAGTCACCGGTTTGAGGGTGCCAGGGACCAGCCGGCGCGGTGCGTCCGGGTCACCGTCGTTGAAGCAGTAGTCACCGATTTTGAACAACCCGCCCTGCACGCCCAACAGCACACAGTTCTGCGGCAGCTTGAGCGCGCTGCCGGCCGCCACTTTTTCCAGCATGTCTACGGGATAACGCTTGCCGTAAAAATGCCCCGGAATGTCCAGGGAAATCAGGTCGACATAACGCACCTCGGGGTAGCGTTGGCGAAAGGCCCGCACCTCAGCCAGCAGATCAGAGCAGGTAGCATCCATCATTGTTGGTCCTTGTCTTGTTATCAGGTGTAAACCCAAAGCACTCGCGTGAGCTGCTCAGTAAGGTTGCCGTAACGGCATCGGGTATGGCTGTCGAACTGAAAACTGTCGCCGGTTCGTAACGTGACAGGGTCTTCATCGTCGCCCAGCCACAGCGTCAACTCGCCCTCAAGTACGTAGCCGCCCTGCTCCGAGCTGTCGGTCAGGTGCCTGTCACCACTGCTGGCCCCGGCTTCCAGATGACTTTCGAGCATGGAAAATGAGGCGCGTATTTTTGGCGAAACCAGAATGTCGGTAATGCCGTTGGCGAAGTACAAGGTGCGGCGTTCGTCCGGCCGCGTGACCCACGCCAACTCCTTGGGTTTGGGCAGGCTGTAGAAATACGTCGTCGGTACGTCCAGGGTTTCACTGATCGCCGTCAGATCTGCCACGGTGGGCCGAGACAGACCTCGCTCGACTTGCGACAGAAAACCTACCGAGCGACCGATCTGGTCAGCCAGGTCCTTCAAAGTGAATTTCTTGTGTTTGCGCAGATCGTGAATCAGGATCGCCAGCGCGGCGATTTCTTCTTGCTTGTTCATGGCTGGGGTTCCGGTAAATGACTCATCAAATGCTGTCGCGCAGTCGATACCAGGCCTTGCCTATCGCTTCCAGCGGCGCGGCCAGGTACTTGCCGCCGGGAAAACGGCCATTGCTCAAGCCTTGATACAACGCCAGTTCATCCTCCTGACCGAGAATCGCATCAGCCACCGCGCGGGCGGCCGCCAGTGTCGGGAGCACGCCGTGGCCGGAGTAACCCTGTAGCCAGTAACGATTACCCCGACGTCCGACGTCCGGTGTACGGTTCAAGGTGAGGTCAATGTGTCCGCCCCAGGCAAACTCCAGATCAACACCCTTGAGCTGCGGGAAGACCCGTTCCAGAAACGGTCGTGTTGCCGCGGCAATGTCCTTGGGCATGCCGCCCAGGTAGGTGCAGCCGCCACCGAACAGCAAGCGGTTGTCTGGTGTGCGACGGAAGTAGTCGAGGACAAACTGGTTATCGGTCACGCAAACATTGCTCGGCAGCAGCGCCGTGGCCTGCTCTGGCGTCAGGGGGGCGGTCGCCACTTGATACGTCCCGACCGGCAACACACAACTGGACAGTTGCGGATCGAGCCGGTCCAGATAGGCATTGCAGGCCAGTACCAGCACATCGGCCTTTACCGACCCATGCTCGGTATCCACCCGGAAACGACCGCCCTCTTCTCGATAACTCAACGCTTTGCTCTGTTCATGGATGCGACCGCCAGCACACTCAATAGCCGCCGCCAGGCCCAACGCCAGTTTCAGTGGATTGAGGTGAGCACCTTCGGGATCGAAGAGACCGGCCTGATAGCGATCGCTGGCAACCCAATCGGGCAACTGCTTGCGCGGGATGAACTGCAAGCCATCATGCCCCCATTTGTGGCCGGCCTCGTATTGCCACTCGGTCAGCAGGCTGACCCGGCGCGGCATAACCGAGGTCCACAGGTGTCCGGCACGATAGTCACAGTCGAAACCGTGTCGCCCCGGTAATTCACGCAACTCCTGAGCGGCCCAACGCATGCCGTCCCACAGGCGCCTTGCGCGCTCATAACCCAATGCAGCTTCCAGCGGTGGCATGTCACAGGACCAGCCGAGAATGGCCTGCCCTCCATTGCGCCCCGAAGCGGCCCACGCTACACGGCTGGCCTCCAGCAGCGTCACGCGCCGGCCGGCCAACGCCAGGCGCAATGCGGTGTGCAGGCCACTGAACCCGGCGCCGATGATCACGACTTCGGTGTCGCGCTCCCCCACAAGTGCGGGCCGGGCACTCAAGAGATTGGCGCAACTGTGGGCGTAATAGCTGGCGACGTGTCGCTTGGATTGCTGGAACATTCGAGGCCTCGTGAAATTATGTTTTTATAATTTCATGAAAACCTACAGAGAAAATTTCACGGATGCAACGCGCAATACATTGATAGTTATCAATGCCAGGAATGATTACTTTGCATTTATCCAATGGAATCAAACGGACATGCTGCGCCCCATCCGCCGCGTTCCGTGACGCGGCGTCCTGCGAAATGCATTGCACATTGGATAAGGGGCAAGTGATGACCGACAAGAATTTCGAACAGATGGAAATGTTTGCCTGGTGGGGGGTTCCCACTCTGTTTCGCTGTGAACTTGAACGTGATCCGACCGAAGTCGACATAGGACTGATTGGCGTCCCGCACTCCAGTGGCAATGGCTGGAATGAGCGAGATCAACATTTTGGACCCCGCGCGTTGAGGGATGTGTCCATGGGTTATCGTCGCGTCCACCGGGAGTTCAAGCTATCGCCGTGGAATGAATGCAGGGTTCGAGACATGGGTGACGCGCCACTGCCGAACGCGATGCACAACGATCAAACAATCAAGGATATCCAGGCGTTCTACATGCCTTTGGTTGCCGCAGGCGTCAAACCCGTTTCTATCGGCGGCGACCATTCCATCACGCTGCCCATTTTGCGCGCGCTGGTGAGCTCACAATCCACTGTCGTCAACCAACCGCTGGCCATGGTCCACTTTGACGCCCACCATGACTCTTATGACGCAAGTGATTACGGGGACAAATTCCTCGGCAATGTCGAATGGGCTGGTGCCTGGGCGAAGATCATGTGTGACGAAGGGTTAGTCGACCCGAAAAAAGTGATCCAGATTGGTATGCGCGGGCACATGGACGCCGAGACCGAAGGGAATTTTAGTGAGAAAGCCGGTTACCGGGTCATTGAGGCACTGGAATTTCATAAACGGGGACCTGAGTCCGTGTTCAAGGAGATCCGCGAAATCATCGGCGATACGCCGGTCTACATCACGTTTGACCTGGACTCCCTTGACCCCCTTTACGCACCCGGCGTCTCCAACATCGAACCCGGCTACCCAGGCCTGAGTATGTGGGATGTCATGCAAGTGCTGCATGGCATGCGTGGGATGAACGTGATCGGGGGGGATGTGGTCTGCCCAATGCCGACTAAAGATCACGCCAACAAAATCACCTCGATCAATGCCGCGGTCATTTTGTTTGAACAGATTTGCTTGATTGCCGAGCGCGCGAAACAGTCCGCAGCGCTCAGCGCAATTTGAAATCAGCAGAGTGCCACGCCTTTAACTTCGCTCAAGCCAGGCACGAGCGATTTCTTCACGCGTGGCAAACCAGACCCCGCCGTGTTGCTTGGCATACTCGATGAACTGCTTGATCGCCCTCACCCTCCCTGGACGGCCCACCCTGCGTGGATGCAGCCCGATCGACATCATGCGGGGGCCTTCAGCGGACTCCTGATAAAGGACCTCGAAGCTTTCTTTCATGTACTCGAAATGCGCCGGCTGGCTCCGTAAACTGAACATCAGCAAGCCTTTGAAACGTATCAAGTCGACAAGGCAACCCGTCCTATCCCGGCAAACTCAACTTCCACTTGCACCCCGGCCGACGCCCAGTAGATACCGGTCCAGCTACCACTCGCCACCAGGTCACCGGCTCGCAAGGGGCTGCCCAGTGCAGCAGCGTGACGCGCCAGCCACGGCAGCGAACTCAGCGGCTCACCGAATGGATGGCTGCCAACGCCGACGAACTCAGGCTCCCCGGCCACCCGCAACGCCACCTGTTGTCTTGACCAATCCGGCATTTCCCCCAGCTTTTGCGGTGCACCGAGTACCAGCGCGCGGTTGAGTTGCTGGTCGGCCAGCCGAAGCAGTGGCGCGGCCTGATCGCCCTGCAGCCAGCGCGTGCCACACAGTTCGATGCCCGGCATCCAC